>Ga0209861_1000015_pt1 | contig 19188 bp, 20 predicted proteins | sample GWRWS2_30_40_FD_187245 | JGI IMG/M metagenome (GOLD analysis project Ga0209861, IMG submission 187245) | Riverbed sediment microbial communities from areas with vegetation nearby in Columbia River, Washington, USA - GW-RW S2_30_40 (SPAdes)... | ecosystem: Environmental > Aquatic > Freshwater >...
TGAGCTTGGCCGCCTGGACGGCGGCCTTCTGGCCGGCTGGTCCGGTGCCGATCACGAGCATGTCGTAGTGCGCCATAGTTTTCAGTGCTGAGTAACGAGGACTGAGGACTGGGTCGTCCCGTTCTTGCTCTCAGTCCTCAGCACTCATTCCTCAGTCCTATGCGAAGCGGGCATCAACCGCGGAGCAGGTCCCGGGTAAACCGGAACGCAGCATCCATATCAGGCATCTGGCCTAGCTCCGGGGTGACCTGGAGGTATCGGACTACATTGTCTTTGTCCACGACCATGACGGTGCGGGCGAGAAAATGCGGGTCCTTCACCAGCAAGCCGTAGGTCTTGCCGAAGTCTCCACCGCGATAGTCGGAGAGGAAGGTGACGTTGCCGATCTTGGCCTCCTTGGCGAAACGGCTTTGGGCAAACGGGGTGTCCACACTCACCGTGATCAGTTCCACCATCTTGTCGAGCCCGTTGTTCTTTTCGCTGAGGTAATGGGTCTGCTGCTCGCAGACTTTCGTATCGAGAGACGGAACCACGCTGATGATGCGTACCTTGCCCTTAGTCTCAGCGATGTTAACGAGGGACAGATCCCCCTTCGCAACCTTCACGTCGCGGAGCGGGTCTCCGACCTTGATACCGGTTCCTTCAAGCGCTTTGGGGGCTCCTCCCATCGTCACGTTATTCCCCTCACCAGCGGTGGCACTTCCGCTGGCAACCGGCAGGTTCTTATACATGAAGCCAGCCGCAGTAGAGTCTCCCCTCTCCGCGCAACCGGACAGAGCCAGCAGGGCGAGCGAGCCAGCCGCTGTTGAGAGAATTTGGAACATCCGATTCATGGCTTCCTCCATTGTTATCTTCGGGTTGTTTTTGCGAAGTGTCAAGGCTGCAAGAACTTCAGCAGCAAGGGATTCACGACCTCAGGCCGCTCCCACATGGGCAGATGGCCGGCCTTGGGGATGGCTTCCAGACGCGACCCCGGGATCGTCTTCTGCAGGTCTCGCCCCACCTGCATGGGGAACACGCGATCTTCTTCGCCCCAGATGATCAGGGTCGGATGGCGAATCTCGCCGAGTCGCCTTGCAAACCCCTCTTCCCACAGGGGCAGATTGCGCTTGACGGTCAGGATCGGCTCGATCAACCCCGGCCGCCGGCGGTTCCGGTTGGCGCGATCCAGGACAGCCGGCGTGATCAACGTCTCATCGTATATGATCTCCCGTAGCACGGTCTCCGTCACCGACGAGCCGATCAGCCAATTGCTGAACTTGACCAGCCAGCCTGGAGCCCGGGACGTCACGGCGTGACGGACCAGCGGGGCCGTCAGTTTATCGAGCACGCGATCCGGAAGCCCGCTGATCAGCACGAGCCGGTCGACCCGGTCCGGATAGGTGAGCGCCATTCCGACCACCAGCCCGCCCCCCATCGAGTTGCCCACTAGAGAGGCGCGCTGGATGCCCAGCGCATCCACGAACGAGCGGAAGAACTCGAGTATTTGGGTTGGCGTGTAGTCGAGATCCGGCTTGTCGGACAGCCCGGAGCCGAGCAGGTCCAGGGTAATCACACGATGGTCGGCTGACAGCGCGGTCTGCTGGTACTCCCATTGCCACAGAGATCCACCGAAGCCGTGTACCAGAATGACGGGCGGCCCCTTGCCAGCATCCAAGTAGGCGACGCGGTGTCCCTGGACCTGGACGGTCCTGATCGGCTGACGCTGGATCGAGTCGAACCATGTAGGGACATCGGTGGAAGACGCGCATGCGCTCAGAAGGACGGGTATGACCATCAGCAGTTGTCGAATGGGAGGCCGTGCGAGCAGAGGAGGTAGTCCCAACGCTTACTCCAGCTGCACCAGCGTCTCGTCGGTCTTGATATCGTCTCCCTCTTTGACATACACGGCGACCACCCTGCCGGCGATCGGGGCCGGCACCTGGCTTTCCATCTTCATGGCTTCGATGATCAGGACAGCGTCGCCGAGGTTGACCCGCTCCTCCTTCGACACCAGCACCTTCACCACTCGGCCCGGCATAGGAGACGCCACGTCCCCGGGCTTGGTGGGTTTCGGGCGCTTCGGGCTGGTCGTGCTTCCAGCCTCCGGCTGTTCAGGCACTCCGGCCAGCACTTCCTGAATCGGTTCCAGATAGACTTCCTCGAGCTTTTCGTTCACCCGAATGTAGTAGGGCTTGCGGCCGTCGCTCTTACGGCCGGCCCCTGAAACTCGAATGTGGTAGGACTCACCGTGCAAGGAGATGTTGAACTCGACGGGGGCAAGGTGCAGTTCGTGGGCAACCGCCGGTCCTTTTTCCGGTGGAGGCTCGAGCTGCTCCGGTTTCAGTTCGCCCCGCTCCCGTTCTTCGAAGAATTGGCGCGCCGCTGCGGGGAACAGCGCTAAGGATAACTGGTCTTCGATCGTGGTGGCCTTACCTTCCAGTTCCTTCCTGGCTCCCTCCATTTCCGGCTCCAGCCGATCCGCGGGCCGGCCTTTAATTGGCTCTTCCTCCCCGATAGATCGAGCCATGATTTCAGGGTCCAGAGGGCCGGGCGCTCTCCCGTAGAGCCCCAGGAAATAGTTCTTCGTCTCCGTGGTGATGACCTTGTAGCGTTCGCCGGTCAGGACATTGAGCGTGGCTTGGGTGCCCACGATCTGACTGCTTGGCGTGACCAGTGGGGGATAGCCCATCTCCTTTCGAACGCGGGGGACTTCCTCCAGCACCTGCTTCATCTTGTCCAGCGCGTTCTGCTCGGCCAACTGGGCCGCCAGATTCGACAGCATGCCGCCTGGGATCTGGGTGGTCAGGATTTCCGCGTCCACCCCCGTGAAATCGCTCTCGAACTGGTGGTATTTCCGCCGGACCGTTCGGAAGTGGTCGGCGATCGGCGCGAATTGCGGCAAATCCAGCCCAGTATCATAGGGGGTGTTTCGCAGAGCGGCTACCAGCGTCTCGGTCGGCGGGTGAGACGTTCCGCCGGCTAGGGGGGAAATCGCGGTGTCCAGCATGTCCAATCCGGCCGTCACGGCCATCAAGGCGGACATGGAAGCCATGCCGGACGTGTAGTGGCTGTGCAGGTGAATCGGTGTCCGGACCGCAGCCTTCAATTGCTTGACCAGCCGATAGGCGTCGGACGGCGAGAGCAGCCCGGCCATATCCTTGATGCAGAGCGTGTCGGTGCCCAGGTCTTCCAGTCGCTTGGCCAGCTCGACAAACCGATCCAGGCTGTGGACCGGACTGACGGTATAGCAGATTGAAGCCTCCACGTGCTTGCCGCAGGCCTTCACTTCGCGCATGGCCGGTTCCATGTTGCGGAGGTCGTTCAGGGCGTCGAAGATCCGAAACACGTCGATGCCGTTGAAGGCTGCCCGTTCGATGAACCGCTCCAGCACGTCGTCCGCGTAGTGCCGGTAGCCCACGATGTTTTGCCCGCGCAAGAGCATTTGCATCCTGGTGTTCGGCATGGCTGCGCGCAAGGCGCGGAGCCGTTCCCAGGGATCCTCCTTCAGGAAACGCAGGCACGTGTCGAAGGTTGCGCCTCCCCAGACTTCGAGCGACCAATAGCCGACCGAGTCCAGTTTCTGCGCGATGGGCAGCATGTCCTCGGTGCGCATGCGAGTCGCGAGCAACGACTGATGGCCGTCCCGCAGGACCACATCGGTAATCAGGAGCCGCTTGGGCGGGGCCGGCTCCAATTCAAACGTCGGGCCTCCACGTAGGTGGGCAGCGGCTTTACGGGTCGTTGTCTTTATAGGTTTTCGTGTGGCCATGAAGTGTTGAGTTTATAGCCTTGGCTTGTGTGTTTTAACTAAACACTCAGCACTCAAAACTCATAACTTTAATTAGAGTCCTTCATAGGCGGCGATGGCCGCTGAAATGGCGACCACGAGGTCCTCGGGCTCGATGTGGTCGTCGTAGGTGAACAGTTCCGGATGCGTGTCGAGGTACGACGTGTCAAACCGGCCGGCCTGGAAGTCCGGCTCCTCCATGATCTTCTCCAGAAAAGGAATCGTCGTTTTGACGCCTCGTAGCACATACTCTTCCAGGGAGCGATGCATCCGGCTGACTGTCTCGTCCCAGGTGCGGCCTCGCACGGTGAGTTTTGCCAGCAGGCCGTCGTAATAGGGCGGCACGGTGTAGTCCTTGTAGACAGCACCGTCAATGCGGACGCCGATGCCACCCGGCGAGAGATAGGCCGTGACCGTGCCGGTCGTAGGCCTGAAGTTGTTGCGGGGATCCTCGGCGTTGATGCGGCACTGGATGGCGTGGCCTTGGAGCGTCACGTCCTCTTGCTTGATTTCGAGGGGCTGTCCCGCAGCGATCGAGATCTGCGACCGTACGATATCCACCGCGGTGATCTGCTCGGTGACCGTGTGCTCCACCTGGATGCGCGGGTTCATCTCGATGAAATAGTACCGGCCGTCCTGGTCGAGCACGAACTCCACGGTGCCGGCGTTGTCATAATCCACGGCTCGAGCGATGGCAATCGCGGCGTCACCCATTTCGGCACGCAGACGGGGCGTCAGGATCAGAGAGGGTGCGATTTCAATGAGCTTCTGGTGGCGGCGCTGAATGGAGCAGTCACGTTCGCCCAGGTGGATCAAGTTTCCGTGGCGGTCCGCCAGGATCTGAAATTCGATATGGTGCGGCCGTTCAATGTATTGTTCGATGAAGAGGCTGCCGTCGCCGAACGATGCCAGCGCTTCCCGCGAGGCGGTGTCCATATTGCTCCGCAGCTCCTCGTCGGATCGGACGACCCTTAGCCCCCGGCCTCCGCCTCCAGCGCTCGCCTTGATCATCACCGGGTAGCCGGCTTTTCGGCAGAACACCAACGCTTCGTCAAATCCGCTGACCGGGCCGTCGGTTCCCGGCACGATAGGGACCCCGACCTGCTGCGCGAGCTCCCTCGCCTTGATTTTGCTGCCCATCAGATGAATGACCTGCGGCGACGGGCCGATAAAAGTGATGCCAGAGGCGTGACACAGATGTGCAAACTGCGCGTTCTCTGAGAGAAATCCATAGCCAGGATGGATCGCGTCGGCTCCGATCCGGCTGGCCAGATCCACGATCTGCTGGCCGTCCAGGAATCCCTGGACGGGGCCGGGCCCGACGAGGTATGCCTCGTCGGCCTTTTTCACATAGATGCCGGTCGAGTCGGCCTCGGAGTAGATGGCGGCGGTCGCGATGTTTAGCTCGCGGCACGCGCGGATGATCCGCATCGCGATCTCGCCGCGATTGGCGACCAAAATTTTCCGAAACATCGTGCTCATCGATCCGTGAACCGCCCTAGGTCCGCTCTGGAAGAGTCTGTTCCTAAACAGGAATTTGCGTAAGGTATCACACCGTCCTGATTGTTGTCGAGCCGAGGCATGGCGCGTGTGAAGCGTGGAAACGTGGCGAATGCTTGAAGGAAGGACGGTGGGATGGGATGACCGGCCTGAGAGGGCGAATGTCTCCGTATGCCCCCTCAGGCCGGATGACAGCCCGGGGCTATTTGCTCTTGATGAGCAGGGGTTTCGATTGGGCGCTGCCGCCGCCGGCGACGACGATCACGAAGGTCATGCCCGGCTTGGCATCAGGAACCTTTGCCTCAATCGTGCTCTCGTTCACGTACTTGTAGTCGATTTTCTTGCCTGAGGCGGCACTAAACGTCACGCCGTGGAAGCATTCCTTGGTGCCGAAGTTCTCCCCTTTGATCACAACGCGATCACCGGGTTTGGCTTCATCCGGTTCGACTTTCGTGATCATCGGGCGCTTGCTACGGTCGCAGATCGGGTCCTTGGCCACCTTGTTCTCGTCGAAGCCCTTAATGGATTCTGTGTCGAATAAACTGAACCCGGAGCCCTCGACATTGGACCCCTCCGCTGCCCACAGGATGCTGAGCGGGGTTGCTGTCAGCCCAACCAAAAGTAGCGCGATCAAGACGGCAGAAAATTTCGTGCCCATAGGAGCCTCCTTACGGTGATTTCTTTTGGTCGAGTGGAGTATAGGTGTCATCAATGATCTTCTGTCCTTCGCTGGAGAGAGCAAAAGCCTGAAAAGCTTCAACCGTTGGATTGGTTTCCTTCTTGGAAAGGAGCAGGACCGGTCGACGCAGGGTATACCGCCCATCCTTGACCGTCGGTTCTTCCGGCTCGACCTTATCGATCGGAAGCAAGCGGACGGCCACCCCTGATTTGACGGCGTCCAGGGCCGAGCCCAGGGAGATAAAGGTGACGGCGGAGAGGGGAGGGAGGGTCCCCACTACCGTTTTGGTGGCTTTGTCGTCAGGGCCAATGACCTTCGCCGAATCAGGGATCTTGCCTACAATGCCCAGGTACCGCTCAAACGCGTCGCGGATGTTGAGGTTCCGCGGTCGGTCAATGAGCAACACCCGTGTGTCTGGTCCTCCTAGATCGGACCACATGCGTACCTTGCCGGAGAAAATTTCGGCGACCTGCTGCTTCGTGACCTCTTTTGTGTCATTGGAGAAATTCACCATCACCGCGATGCCGTCCCAGGCAATCTGCGTCGCACGCAGGTCGGGGTCTTCATACCCGGTCACCGCGATCTGGGCTTGGCCCTGTTTGACCAGGTCGATTACCTTAGAATTCTCGTCCCACAGAATATCAACGTAGGCCCGGGGGTTGGCCTTTTCGAACGCCCGCGCCAGCAGTTCGATCGTCTGCAATTCGGGACCATTCCCGGCGATGACGAGCGGACCGGATGGGCTGGAGCCGGCGTCTTGAATCGGAACGGCGACACTGACCAGCAACAGACCCACCGCAATCAATGTCCTGACGCTCATGAAGTTTCCTTCTCTGTCATCAGGCCAACGGGGTCACTCTGCCCCACATGGAGGAAGGAAGGCCGGACGAACAGCAAAGAATCGGACAAGGGATGCGTGAGCTTGGGTCATGCTCGGACGTGGGAGGCTGCGGGAAGATCGTCTCGAGCCGACGTGAGGTGATCACAAGTGAACAGTATGCGAAGCTCAAGCAGGCGAATCCCTATCAGGCTGTGCCTCCACCCTCACTGTCTTTCGGTCCGGAGGGCTTCACAGGCCCGAAGTTCTCTGGGCTGGGCGTGACCCGCTTACCCCAAGCCGGCGGTAGTTTTTTGAATTTATCCATCCGATCGTTCAGCATGTCGTAGGCCTTCATTTCTGAAAAGCCAGGTTTATGGTCGCCGACGATCTTAGAGGCGAAGGTGGACATGAGGCGCGTGGCCTTTTGGGCACGACATTGAGGGCAGGCGGTGTCTTCCGCCCGGGCACTGACTGGTTGGACGACCTCGAACTGTTCTCCGCAGGCTTCACAACGATATTCGTATAACGGCATGATTACCCTCTCCGTTCAACCCCGGGGTTGGAGGGTTGCATTATACCGGAACAGGGGCTTTGGATGCACCAGGAACGTCTCGTCTTGCTCTTGACCGTACGGTCGCTTTTTGATTATTGTAACACAATTCAAGGGTATCGGTGGCAAAGTGAGCGAGAAGCGAAGGGGAGGCGTGCATGCCGCTGTTGATTCGCAGGTATAAACTGACCAGTGGGTTGATGCAGGAAGAACGGATCGATGACCCGGATCGGATCAAGCGATATATGCGCATTTTTGAAAAAGATGACGTGAAGAAGCTTGCAACCGGCGTGAAGGTCTTCATCGAAAAGGATGAGTGGCAACTCCTGCCGTAGTCCCGTCGGCAAGGTAAAAGTAAAAATGCAAAAGGCAAAAGTTAAAGTAAGATTCAGCACTTTTTCCTTTTAACCTTTTACTTTTGCCTTGTTCCTGCCATGATCTACTGGGTTCACATCGCGCGATCGATCGACCGAGCGGTGCTTCACCGGGAGCGTTGTTCAGAGGTGCCGTCCAACTACACGAGATCGGATTTCTGGGAGGGCGGGTGGTTTGATTATCCTGACAAGGAACGAGCCTTGGTTGCGCTCGAACAGTCAGGAACCACGCTCCAGATGAAATGCACGCTCTGCAGACCGTGAGCGCCTCAGTTGTAAGAGCTCAACTTATAACTCAACACTCATAACTCAACACTTCCTGGCTATGCCCCAGCTTGCTCTGGTCGTCACGACACTTGTCTGGGGCGCCACGTTTCCCGCCACCAAGGCGGTCCTGGAGCAGCTCCCGCCATTTTCGTTTCTCGTGCTTCGATTTCTACTGGGAACGGTCTTGGTGCTGGGAGTTCTTTTGGCGCTGGGCCGTCGGCTGCGGCTCGATCGCAACATGCTCCGGATGAGCGCGATCGCGTCAGCGTTTCTCTTCCTTGGCTATACGACTCAGACCGTCGGGTTACGTTACACGACCGCCTCGAACTCCGCGTTTATCACAGCGCTGTACGTGATCTTTGTTCCACTGTTCCTGAGGCGGTTCGGACTGCGGATTTGGGTCTCCGCTGGTCTGGCGCTAGCCGGCTTGTGGTTCCTGGTCAATCCGACTGTATCCCTGAATCAAGGCGATCTCCTGAATCTGGCCTGCGCAGCGGCGTTCGGGGCGCACATTGCCTGCCTGGAACGGTACACCCGACGGGGAGACACTGTGTCGCTCTTTGTGTGGCAGTTGGTCATTGTCACCGCTGTGATGATACCCGGCATGATCATCGAGTCGCCCCAGCCAGCCAGATTCGCACCCACGGCGCTGCTGCTTGTCACATTGACGATCACAGGCGTCTTTGCCACGGGAGCCTTCGCGGTCCAGATGTGGGTGCAGCAAGTGGTGCCGGCGCAACGGGTCGCGTTGATTTTTTCGTTGGAGCCCGTGTTCGCCGCGTGGCTGGCTTGGTATTTCCTTGGGGAGCATCTCGACCCAACAGGATGGCTCGGCAGCGGGCTCATCCTGATCGCCGTTTTGCTCGGCACCACTGGGCAGGCTGTGACAAAGGCTACTGAGCCGGTCGGATCACCCCAGGTTGGGTAACAATAAAAAATCGTGGCGCAAAAGTTCGGCAATTCCCGCTGGATCAAAGAAGGGTTTCTCGACAACCGATCAGCAGGAAGCGTGGTCGGTCGGGTCACGTTCGCAGTGCTGGGACCGGTGGACATCTTTCTCAAGGGCGATTGCAAGGGAGAGATCGCCGGGAAGGCGATCCGATTCAGGAATAGCCAATTCGCTGACGAGGATCTGGCCGGGCAGGTGCTGGGAGATTTCGAAATTCCGCAGGTTGGCGAGGTAAGCCTCATCTCCTTCGATCCCCATCCCATGTTGTCCCCCCACCCGTACATAGAATGGTTCTCGCTGGGGAAGAACCATTATCGGATCGAACTGGCGCCCGGCGACGCCTGGATCCTATCGGACAGCGAAGCTACAGAACTGGATCGGGAGAGCCAGATGATCCGAGATGCGCTGAGTTCTCAAGCGCGCTCTACGCGTGATCGAGAGGACTCAGACTGGGTGTGAAGAATTCGCATCGTGCTGTCGCGCCGAACACGCCGTCGCCGCACAATCGCCCCGAGGCAGACGCACCCTGGAGGGTGCCTCATTTGACACCATTCCGTATGCCCCACTAGAATGGCCGAATTATCGGGAAGGGGCGCGTTTAGCGGGAAAAGAGCCTGTTTCGACAGGATCGGGTGGGTGAGATAGCGCATGGGGCTGGTGGGTGCAATGAACGAGCGTTTCTTGAAAGCGTGCCGCCGCGAGGCGGTGGACTGTACGCCGGTGTGGTTCATGCGCCAGGCCGGCCGCTACATGCCTGAGTACCAGGCCATTCGGGCCAAGCACTCAATCCTCGAGGTGTGCAAGACTCCCGAGCTGGCCGCGCAGGTGACGCTGCAGCCTATCGAACGCTTTTCGCTCGACGCGGCTATCATCTTTGCCGATCTTCTCCTGCCGCTGGAACCGATGGGGCTCCGCTTCGATTTCGAGGAAGGCGAGGGACCGGTCATTCACAACCCGATCCGGGACCGTGCCGCGGTCGAGCGTTTGCGAGTCGTTGATGGAGGTGAACTGGACTACGTAGCGGACGCAATCAGACAGGCCCGTCGAGCCCTGGCTGGCCGGGTCCCGCTGATCGGGTTCGCGGGGGCGCCCTTTACGCTGGCCAGCTATGCCATCGAGGGCGGTGGCTCCCGGCATTATATCGAGACCAAGCAGTTCATGTACCGGGAGCCGGAGGCCTGGCACCGGTTGCTGGACAAACTGGCGCGCGTGGTTACCGGGTACTTGCGCCACCAGATCCAGGCAGGTGCCCAGGCCGTGCAGGTGTTCGATAGTTGGGTTGGCTGTCTTTCGCCGGATGATTATGCCGAGTATGTGCTGCCGCATGTCCGGGTCATTTTCGACGGCTTGAAGCACGAGGGCGTTCCCCTCATCCACTTCGGCACCGGCACGGCGACCTTGCTTCGGCTCATGCGGGAAGCGGGCGGCGACGTGATCGGCGTGGATTGGCGGGTGCATCTGGACGAGGCCTGGGAGATGATTGGACACGATGCGGCGATCCAGGGGAACCTGGACCCGGTCGTCCTCTTTGCTCCGCTGCATGAGATTGAACGACGGGTGGAGGAGATTCTCAAACGTGCTGCAGGTCGCCCTGGGCACATCTTCAACCTTGGTCATGGAATCCTCCCCAATACTCCGGTGGAAACGGTCGCAGCGACGGTGGACTTGGTGCATAAGCTCTCCCAAAGGTGAGCTCAAGTAAAAAGTGAAAAGTAAAAAGGTAAAGGTGAAGAACATCTTTGCTCCGACCCCAACTTTTTACTTTTACCTTATTGCTTTTTACTTGGCGTGAGGGGAAGAATGCCGGGACCACAAAAGCCGATCGCGGTATTGCTGATGGCCATGGGAGGGCCGGACCGCCTCGAGAACGTCGAGCCCTATCTGCTCGATGTGCGAGGTGGACGGCCGACTCCGCCCGAGCTGGTGGAAGAGATACGCGAACGCTACCGGGTGACGGGAGGCAAGTCGCCCGTGCTGGGGATTACCCGCGAAGTCGCGCGGCAGCTTGAACAGAAGCTGAACGGCCCCGGCGGGGAGCGATACCGCGTTTATGTCGGGCTACGGCACTGGCATCCCTATATAAAGGAGGCTTACGCCGAGCTCTTGGATGACCAGCCGGAGCGACTTGTCGGCCTCTGCATGGCCCCACAATACTCCTCTATGAGCATCGGGGCCTATATCAAAAAAGTCGAGGAGGCGAGGACAGCGCTGGGCGGCGACTTCCCGGTTAGCTATGTGCAAAGCTGGCATCGGCATCCGGGGCTAGTGAAGGGGATTGCCGACAATGTTGCAGCCGCATTGCAGAAATTTCCGGCGGCGGTACGAGCGCTCGTCCCCGTCATCTTTACTGCGCACAGTCTGCCCGAGCGGATCCTGCAGATGAAGGACCCCTATCCGGAAGAGGTCCGTGGAACGATGGAGGCGGTGTGCGAACTGGTCAAGCCGATGACGACTCGTTTCGCGTTCCAAAGTCAAGGACGTTCCGGAGAGAAATGGCTGGGGCCCGATGTGGAATCCGTGCTCGAGGAGCTGCACCGCGACGGCCACCGCCATGTGCTGATTGCCCCGATCGGCTTCATCTCGGATCATGTCGAGATCCTGTACGACATTGATATCGAGTTCAAGCGGCTGGCTGATTCCAAGGGCATGCAACTGGAGCGCATCCCGATGCTGAACGTAAGCATGCCCCTCATCGAGACGTTGGCCTCCGTTCTGGAAGAACACGAGTCATCACTGGTTCGTTGACTTCCCTTCCCGTGGCAGTCTCTCCCAAACAGGTTGTGGTTGTTGGCGGCGGGATCGCCGGGTTGGCGACAGCCTTAGCGCTTCAGGAGCGAGCAGCGGAGGCAGGCTTTCCCCTGGCCTGCACGCTCATCGAGGCGGAATCTGAATGGGGAGGGAAGATCGTCACACACAGGGTCGGTGAACTGATCATCGAGGCCGGTCCTGATTCGTTCCTCTCACAGAAACCCTGGGCGCTTGAGCTTTGTGGAAAGCTGGGGTTATCCGGACAGCTGATCAACACGAATGAGTTTCAAAAAAAGACCTTCGTCTTTTCGCGCGGGCGCCTGCGAGAACTCCCCGAAGGACTGGTGGTCATCATGCCGACCAAACTCGGGCCGTTGTTTCGTAGCGGGCTGCTCTCCTGGTCAGGAATTGCGCGGATGGCTCTGGACCTCGTGATTCCGGCGAGGCGTGGGGTCGGTGATGAGTCGCTGGCTTCATTTTTCAGACGACGGCTTGGTCATGAGGCATTCGAACGGCTCGTTGAACCCTTGATGGCCGGCATCTACGCGGGAGATGCGGAGCAGATGAGCCTCCGGGCGACGTTTCCCCGGTTCTTGGACATCGAACAGCAGCACGGCAGCCTCATTCGCGGGATGCTGGCCGGGCGGAAGTTGACTCGGCCAGCGGCGCGCCTCGGCTCGCCAAACCGGACGATGTTCGTGACTCTCCAGAACGGCCTGGGAGAGATGGTTCAAGCCTTGGTCGGACGGATTGCAGGGGCCGGCGCGACATTGATGCCGGCGCGGCAGGTCGTGGCGATCCGGGCACGCTGCGACCGACCGGGCGTCCGGACTTATGATGTCGTGCTGGAGAACGGTTCGGCTGTGTCTGCAGAGGCAGTCGTGCTGGCGACTCCAGCCTTCGTGTCGGCCGAGTTGGTCCGTCCGTTGAGTCCGGCCTCGGCCCGGTTGCTGGACACGATTCCCTACGTGTCCACCGCGACGGTGTCACTGGCCTACGACGGTGGCGCTCTAGGACCCTCGGTCGGCGGCTTCGGATTCGTCGTTCCGAGAACGGAAGGACGTGAACTGATTGCGGCCACCTGGACCTCCTTGAAGTGGGCTCATCGGGCGCCTCCCAGGCAAGCGCTGATCCGTTGCTATGTCGGCGGGGTAGGGCGAGAGGCCATCCTCAAGGCTGATGACGAGACGCTGGTGCGTCGCGTGCGAGCGGAGCTCCGGAGCATGGCCGGCATCGCTTCCGAGCCCACCTATGTTGAGGTCAACCGCTGGGAACGAGGGATGCCGCAATACACCCTGGGCCACCTGGATCGGCTTGAAGAGATCAAGGTGTCATTGAGAAACTACAAAGGGCTCTATCTGACCGGGGCCGCGTACCGAGGAGTCGGCATTCCTGACTGCATCCGTGACGGCAGTGAAACGGCGGCAGAAGTGATTCGGCACTTGGCAGAACGCCAGTGAGAATGCTCAGGCTTCAGTTGGGCTTGCCAAAGGCCGGCGTCAAACTTATAGTAGAGCGCGTTCAGACTCTCTGAAGAATGACGCGGAGGTTGCCATGACGGGACTACTTTGGGGACTCGCGGTTTTCGGTTTGGCAGTCGCCCTTCTGGCGGTGCGACGGTCGTGGAAGCTCGGGAAGGACATGGATCACTTGAAGCGTGAGCAGTATTACACCAACAGCCGACTCAAGCGAATTCCGGAGGAGATTCGAGAGGTGGTGGAGCCCATTCGGTTGCATCTGGCCAAGTTGGCTGCCGGAGGACGCGTCCCGGCCAACATGATCCTCGAAGGTCGTCTGTATCAGGATGTGACCGCCGACGAGGCGCAACAGGTTCTTGAACAGGAGACAAGGCAGTCAACTGGAACGGTCCTGTTGGTGGACGTCAGGACTCCGCGGGAATATGCGGCTAAACGCGTGGTGGGAGCGAAACTGGTTCCGTTTGAAGAGCTGGAGACACGTTATAAGACTGACATCCCTGAGACGGCGGAGAAGGTGTTCCTGTATTGTATGGGCGGCGAACGAAGTCGCTCCGCTTGTGATTTTCTGAGCCGGCAGGGATACACGAATCTCTACAATATCCGGGAAGGCCTGCAAGGCTGGCGTGGGCCAACCGAAGGGGATGGCACGGTCAATCTGGTCCAGATTCAGCCGTCACGAGACGCGCAGCGCGAGGCCTGAGAAGTAACCAGCCGGCGCGAAGGGCGATTTAGAGAGGATCAACACAGCATTCCTATGGAGACCCCTGTTACGATTTTGAACGTCAGTGGACCGTACCGTGAGCCTCGTGAGCCCGCATTCTCGTACGATTATTCCATCCAGCGCCCCAATTGGCCTACGCTGCAGGGTGTACGGGTCAAAGTCTCGATCGCCGACGAACTCGAGCACCTCAAGAGCAAGGTGTTGGGCGTGAGCGGGGGGAGTCCCGGGCAGCAGCTTCTGGTCACTCAAATGCTGTCTCGTCGGATTGCAGACCGCAAGTTTCAGATCGCCAGTGACGAGGGCATGTTCTCGGAGCGACGCGATGTCATGATCGGTCCGTTCACGAGCGACTTAGGCCATCTCTTTGCGCGGCTGGAGATATGGATGAATGAGGCTCGATCGGTTCTTCGGGAAGAGATCCGTGAGAAGGTCGGGCTTTGAGCTTGCCCGGCCGGCTCACCAACTCGCCGGCTTACACAAACGTGGCGCGACTTATTCGTCGCGCCGTGTAACCCCCAGAATCTGTGGACAAGCATGTGGACAACTGCTTTTCATGATGAGAATTCCCTCGCCTGGCGGCCAACCCTGCAACCTGCCTAAGATTTAGTCATTGGGGCACCCCGTTTCTTTACCACAACATATAGGATAATAGGTTTTTCCCCTAGGAAATTCCCTAGGAAATTGCAAATGCCTGAGCACAAGCTGTTTACAAACCCCAGGCTTCGATCAGCGCATAGACTGGCTGCTGACCCCTAGTAGCCCTTGCCCAGTGGTCCTCTGCGTCGAGGCACAGGTTGGGTGAGGCGGAACCTGCGTCAGAAAATGGGCTGGTAATGTTTGGAATGCACGCCGGACTCGTCTGCGAAGCCGACTGAGCCTTGGTCGGGTTTGCCTGTATCGTTCAGATCAATCCGATAGTGTCCTCGAACCTGTTCCATGGCGGTCTCGAACGGGGTCGCTCGGGGGTATAGTTCACCTGGTGTATGCGCTCCTCGCGCGAGGACACTGACCGCCTCCGGAGTGCCATATTGCGGGTCCGAGAAGATATAAATTTCCGCAACAGCGTGATCGCCGAGTTTGTGCCCGGGCGTGGTGGCTGGCACCAGTGTGGACAGCGTGCTGTCCAGTCGTGCTTGTCGGAGCCGCTTTAACAGTCCAACCACTTGGCTGTCGGTTGCCTGAGGGGGGACCATCACGATGATCACATTTAATTCAGGAATCGTGGTCTTGACGTGAAACATCACGGGAGCCGTGTCCTGGTCAGGGGCCGTGGCGGTGGGGAGGCGTTCAGGCATCGCGCCCGGCTTCTGCTTTGAGCCGGGCACGTATAGCCACATCAACAGCCAGAGGCCGAAGATGACGCCCAAAATCACGACCAGCGGGTGGGCGCCGGCGCGCTTGCCTTCCTCGTAAGGGCCTGAGCCTTGTGCCGACTTGGCTTGGTTCGTATCCTGTTCCATAACTCTGAAAGGAACTGAGGACTGAGTTATGAGGACTGAGCCTCAGTCCTCATGCCTCGCAGCTCAGTCCAGTGCTCCTCTTTTGTTTGGCGCTTTCCCATAGGGCGTCCAGCTCGCCAAGAGACATTGAGTCAAGCGTCCGACCGGAACGAGCAGCTTCCGCCTCCATCTGTTGAAACCGCTTGATAAATCGGTTGGTCGCCCCGCGCAGCGCGTCCTCCGGGTTGACCTTCAGAAATCTGGCGAGGTTGACCAGTGCAAATAGGAGATCTCCGAATTCGGCCTCGGTACGTCGCTGAGTTTCACCGGTTGACGAGGTCATGGCCTGGCGCACTTCCCGCACTTCCTCTTCGATTTTGTCCATGACTTGCTCCGTACCTTCTCGGGTGTGCGGCCAATCGAACCCGACTCGGGAGGCGCGGGCCTGCAGCTGGAATGCGCGGAGCAGCGCCGGCAGGGTTTGAGGCACTCCGTCCAACGCGGACTCGGCTCCGCCGGCCTGCTTTCGTTCGTCGCGTTTGATCTGTTCCCATTTGAGATACACCTGATCGGCGTTAAGGGAGTCTCCTCCCTCCATCTTGCCAAAGATGTGTGGATGACGGCGCACCAGCTTCTCCGCAAGCTGGCGCATCACCTCTTCGATCGTGAAGGTTCCTGCTTCGGCCCCGATCTGGGCGTGAAACAAGATTTGAAGCAACAGGTCGCCCAGCTCCTCCCTGAGTTTGCCTGTCTCCTGCCGGTCGATCGTGTCGAGCACCTCGTAGGTCTCCTCCAGCAGGTAGGGCTTCAACGATTCATGGGTCTGCTTCCGGTCCCAGGGACATCCGTCCGGGGCCCGGAGCTTGGCCATCAATTGCACCAGTTCATCGAACCGGTCGGACATGTCATCCAAAGGGTTAGTGGTTATGGGCGAGAGGCGATCGAAAATTCCCATCGCCTCCTGCCCCTTGTCTGAGACGGATACGCGCGCGGCTATTATACCCGTTTCGTCGCTGGTATCAATCCGCCTTCTGCTTGCGCCAAGGATCGGACGTGTGATACTTTACGCCACGAGCGCTGTGAGCACGAGGGGTTCCGTCTATGGGTGAGGAGGAATCAAGAGGATTCGTTATCCGCGATCGTCGCACAGGGGCCGAGGGGGGGGGAGCTGTCTCAGACAGAGCCACGGCCTCCGCATCCCAGTCGAAGCCGACTCTGGCGGAGACGTCACAAGAATCAGCTCATACCCATGAACCAGCACCTCCGCTCACGTTCGCCTCGTTTGTATTCTCGCTCGGCACCTCGGCCCTGATGCTCATGGGTGAGCAACTGGATCCGCAGCAGGAAAGACCGCAGGTCAACCTGTCACAGGCCAAAGAAATCATCGACATTCTTTCGCTTCTTGATAGCAAGACTCGGGGCAATCTGACCTCCGATGAGCAGGCGGTGCTGGGTGACATGCTGTATGCCCTGCGGATGAAATATGTGGATTTGGCGTCGGGCAAGCAGGCGATGAAATCGCCATAGGCTCGAGTCCGCTTCGGCCGCCGCCACCCTTCCTGTGTTCCCACCCGGCCCGCCTGTTGTGTCAGTCAGTCTTGTCTCGTCAGACCGGCGGCGCGATCCAAGACGATCTGTCTCTTGCTGACATGATGCCGATGAAGACTCGGTCATTGTTTCGGTCTATGGGCGTTGCCGGGCTTGTCGCTTTGGCCGGAGGGCTGGGCGTTGCCTGGGTGGTCGGGGAGAGTGGCCGAATCGAACCAGGCCAGCCCTCTCACGCCAGCCTGGCCGCTGGGCCGCTGGTTGCACAGGGACTTCCGGCTTCGACGGGTCAGGCTTTGGTCGGAGTCGTTGAGGAGCAACCTTCTGCACGCGCTGGCTCCGAATTCAAAGCGAGGAGCCCCGTCGAAACGGACCGACGCACGGCGGCTATGTCCCGAGCAGAAGCCGGCTGGCGTCTGGTCACGGAGGGGCAATATCACCGCGCAGCAAAGGTTTTCACCGAGGCTGCAAAACTGTTTCCTGGTGATGCGTCCTTTCTGGTTGGGCTCGGGCTGTGCCAGCATCGGTTATCCAGAGATGATCTGGCACTGGCCACGCTGGAGCAAGCCATCCGACTCGATTCCTCCGTCGGCCAGGCCCACAAATTGCTGGGCGACGTGTATTATCGGCGTGGCGAGACCCAGACGGCCCTTCGCCATTATGAAACGGCCCGACAGCAGGACCCTAATGACGTGACGCTCCAGGCCCGTCTTGTGACGGCCCAGCGCGAACTCCAGGCGGAGGCAGGGTTTGATCGTCTCTACAGTTCGCATTTTGTGGTGAAATTCGAGAGCTCCACGGATCGTCGCAGAGTGCATGAGGTCGCGCATCGTCTGGAGATGGTGTACAACAAAGTCGGACGAACCTTCTCGTATTTCCCGGGAGAGCCGTTCACAGTGATTTTACATCCCGACCGGCAGTTTCAGGATGCCACCCTGAGCCCTGGGTGGGTCGGAGGCCTGTTCGACGGGAAGATTCACCTGCCGATGCAAGGGATCACGAGAGGCCAGCGGGCGGCACACAGGATTCTGAGCCACGAATATACCCATGCGCTCGTTGATCGAATCAGCGGTGGGCATGCCCCTGTCTGGTTGAGTGAGGGCTTGGCGCTGCACCTGGAAGGGAGGGCCGACGCATGGGGCCGCGAGGTGCTGGCGCGTCATGCGGCGGAGGTCGCGCCGCTGAATTCACTCCATGGCGATTTCCTGGAACTGCCTCCGCACAGGGCGACCGTCGCCTATGCCCAGAGCTACCAAGCGACCAGAGCCCTGATTCGCCGATACGGCATGGACAGAGTGCGGAAGCTCTTAGATGCCCTTTCCGTCACGCCTGATTTCTCGAGTACCTTTGAGGCGGTGTTTCAGGATCGGTACAGCGACTTTGACGCTGCCTGGATCGCCGGCCAAGCTCAAGAGAGGTTCTGATGCCTGATTCATTTGATTCAGCCAAACCAGGCAACAGGCCGTCGGGGTCCGTCAAGGGGTCGGCTGAGGAACGCCCTGCCATGAGTGCTCAGCAAGAGGGGACGAAGCTCGCGGATCGGGCGCGCTATTGGACCGGTGACGCGGGCGGTGAGATGGACCGCCAAAGGCTCCACTTGCGTCCCGTCTGGATCGTTCTCCTGCTCCTCGTTCCCTGCTTAGCCCTCACGGTCTATTACTCGCAGTACATGATGCCGGGCAGCGCCGATTCCGATGCGTTGATGCCGAGCACGGGCTATGCCTTCGTGCTGCTGCTGGTGAACATGGATCTGATCGGTCTCGTGGTCCTGACGCTGCTCCTGTCCAGGAGCCTGATCAAGGCGTATTTTGAGCGCCGACACCGCTTAGTGGGATCGGGGTTCAGGGCCAAGCTGGTCGCGGCCTTCATGGGATTTGCCTTGATCCCCACGGTGCTCCTGGCGTTCGTGGCGAGCGGGCTAGTGAACAAGGCGGTGGATGTCTGGTTCAACGAACAGATCGAGCAGGTGCTGAAGGATTCCTACGAAGTCGCTCGGATGCATCACGCGGGGCACATTGCGTTGGCAGTCAACAGCGCTCGGGCGATCGGTCATGAGATCTTCCGGGAAGAGCTGATGGCGCAGGAGCAGCGCGACTTGCTGGTGGCGGCAATGGCCCGGAAGCGTGCGGAGCACCATGTGGCCGGCGTGGAAGTCTTCTCGTCTAAGATGGAGACCCTCACCAAGGCGTTGGACCCTGAGGTGCCGGCGATGGTGTTGGATCTGCCGATCGGGCAACTGGTCCTGCAAGTCTTGAGCGGGAAGCAGGAGCTAACATCCGTGCAGGAGGCGCAGAACGGGCGCCTCGTGCGCGCGGGTGTGCCGATTGCCTCGAATGTCAGGCGCGGCGA
>Ga0209861_1000016_pt1 | contig 18517 bp, 15 predicted proteins | sample GWRWS2_30_40_FD_187245 | JGI IMG/M metagenome (GOLD analysis project Ga0209861, IMG submission 187245) | Riverbed sediment microbial communities from areas with vegetation nearby in Columbia River, Washington, USA - GW-RW S2_30_40 (SPAdes)... | ecosystem: Environmental > Aquatic > Freshwater >...
TTCGAGCGCACGCTGCTGTTCGAGGTCGCGGTGTTCCTGCTGTGCCTGCTGCTGGTGTTCCTGCTGCCCGACCCGCGCGGCCGGGCCCCCGAGCGGGCCCCGGCAGGGGTCGCGGCCTAGAGGGCGTCCAGGCGGTCCAGGTCGTCGTCGTCGAGGCGCAGGGTGGCCGCCGCGGCCGAGTCGGCGATCGTCTCCGGTCGGCGCGCTCCCGGGATGGGGATCACCACCGGCGCCTTGGCCAGCTCCCAGGCCAGCACGACCTGCTGGGGGGAGACGCCGTGGCGGCCGGCCACCTCCGCGAACGCGGGGTGGCGCTGGCCCAGCATGCCGCCCCTGCCGATCCCGCCGAGCGGGCTCCATGGCAGGAAGGCGACGCGGTGGGCGGCGCACCAGGCCAGCTCGCCCTCGGAGCGACGGAAGCGCGGCGAGAACTCGTTCTGGACGCTGGCCACCTCGACGATCCGGCGGGCCTGCTCGATCTGGTCGATGCTGACGTTGGAGAGGCCGACCAGGCGCACCTTGCCGGCGGCCCGCAGCTCGGCCAGCGCGCCCACCGACTCCGCGAACGGCACCTTCGGGTCCGGCCGGTGGAGCTGGTACAGGCCGATCGCCTCGACCCCGAGGGCGCGCAGGCTGGCCTCGCAGGCCCGCCGCAGGTACTCGGGCCGCCCGTCGAGGCCCCATTCGCGGCCTGGCCGCGTGTGGCCGCCCTTGGTGGCCACCAGCACCCCGTCCCGGCCGCCCGGCCACGAGGTGAGGGCCTTGGCGACCAGCCGCTCGTTGTGGCCCATCTCGGACTCGCCGAGGCAGTAGGCGTCCGCGGTGTCGATCAGGGTGACGCCCGCGTCGAGGGCGGCGTGGATGGTCCGCAGGGAGCGGGCCTCGTCGGGCCGGCCCGCCAGCGACATCGGCATCGCTCCAAGCCCGACGGCGCCGACCCTGACGGCGCCGATCCGGCGGCTCGGCATGCTCATGCCGTCACTCTGCCACAGGACGCCGAACGGGCCGGGCAGATCGCCCGGCCCGTTAAAGAGGCTCGCGCATCACCGTGATGTCCGACCCGATCACCTTCAGGGATCCCGTGGTCTTGGTGATGCGCGAGCCTCTTTAGGGTCGTTGCGCGCTCAGCGCCTCGGCGCCAGCATCGAGGCCTCGTCGAGGGCCTCGTAAAGCTCTCGGGCGGCGGCCGAGTCGAACGCGTCGCTGGCCTCCCGGGCCAGCCTGCGCTCCTGCCACCACACGGCGAGTTCCTTGAGCCGCATTGGGTCCCCCTCCTGCTGCTCTGACGCGAACCCCCCAGCCCGCGCCATCCCCCATCGCCGCGTGTCGCTGCGGCGCATCGACGGGCGTAGTCTCGACGCCCTAGGTAACGAACAGGTCCACCCTCGGTCACCGTTACGCGCACGAAGGGTCACGGAACGGTCAAGGGGTCGTGCGGGGCAGCCGAGAAGAAAGCATGCCTGCCGAGCGGTACCGCCTGGTCACCAGGAGCGACTTCGACGGACTGGTGTGCGCCGTGCTGCTGAAGGCGCTGGACCTGGTGGACGACATCGCCTTCGTGCACCCCAAGGACGTCCAGGACGGGATGGTGCCGATCGGGCCCGGCGACATCACCACCAACCTGCCGTACTCGCCGCAGGCCCATCTCGTCTTCGACCACCATCTCAGCGAGACGCTCCGCAACCTCCGCATCGCCCCCAACCACGTCATCGACCCGCAGGCCCCGTCGGCGGCCAGGGTCGTCTACGACTACTACGGCGGGCGGGAGCGCTTCCCCGACGTGGCCGAGGAGCTGATGCAGGCCGTCGACCAGGCCGACTCCGCCCAGTACGACCTGGAGGAGGTCCTCCACCCCACGGGCTGGGTCCTGCTGAACTTCCTCATGGACAGCCGCACCGGGCTCGGCCGCTTCCGCGACTTCCGGATCTCCAACTACCAGCTCATGATGCAGCTCATCGACGAATGCTCGCGCCACGGCGTGGAGGAGATCCTGCGGCTGCCGGACGTCGCGGAGCGGGTCGACCTCTACCGCGCGCAGTCCGAGTCGTTCGTCGAGCAGCTCCGGCGTTGCACGAGCGTTCGTGGGACGGTCGCCGTCGTCGACCTGCGCCCCGAGGAGACGATCCACGCCGGCAACCGCTTCGTCGTCTACGCCCTGTACCCGGACTGCTCGGTCTCGGCGCACGTGCTCTGGGGCAAGCAGCGCCAGAACACCGTGGTCGCGCGGTGGGCAAGTCGATCCTCAACCGCAGCTCCGGCGCGGACGTCGGCGCGCTGATGCTGTCCTACGGCGGCGGCGGGCACGCCAACGCCGGCACCTGCCAGGTGCCGCACGACCAGGCCGACCGCGTCGTCGACGAGATCGTCGACCAGCTTCACGCCGCAAGCCTCCAGGTATAGCGTCAGGAATTCCCCCTCGGTTTTCGGCTGACGCCGATGTCGGCGTCGGCTGGGGATTCCCCTCTGAGGTACCCTGTCGGGCACCGACCATCATGGAGGTGCGCGTCCGTGAGCAACGACATCCGCCGGGTCGCTGTGCTCGGCGCCGGCACCATGGGGGCCGCCATCGCCGCCCACGCCGTCAACGCCGGCCTGACCGTCGACCTGCTGGACATCGTTCCCGAGCGGCTCGATCCGGACGAGGAACGGCGGGGCCTCGGCCTGGACGACGCCGCGGTCCGCGACCGGGTCGTGCGGGCCGGTTTCGAGCGCATGCTGGCCGCCCGCCCGGCCGCGCTGGCAAGCCCTCGGCTCGCCGACCGGATTCGCCTCGGGAATTTCGAGGACCATTTCGACCGCGTGTCCGCCGCGGACTGGGTGGTCGAGGCGATCGTCGAGCGCCTCGAACCCAAGCAGGAGCTGTTCGCCAGGGTCGAGAAGGCCGCCGGCCCGGACGCGGTGGTGACCTCCAACACCTCCGGCATCCCGCTGGCCCGGATCGCCGAGGGCCGCACGGAGGGCTTCCGGCGGCGCTTCCTCGGCACCCACTTCTTCAACCCGCCCCGCTACCTCAAGCTGGTCGAGCTGATCCCGACCGCCGACACCGACCCCGAGGTGCTCGAGCGGATGCGGGCGTTCGTCGAGCGGGCGCTCGGCAAGGGCGCGGTGGTCGCCAAGGACACCCCGAACTTCATCGCCAACCGGCTCGGCAGCTTCGCCGGCATGCACGACCTCCACTACGCGCTGGAGCACGGCTACACCATCGAGGAGGTCGACGCGCTCACCGGCCCGCTCCTCGGCCGGCCGAAGACGGCCACCTTCCGGCTCGCCGACCAGATCGGCCTGGACGTCATGGTGGGGGTGGCCGACAACCTCTACGAGCTGGCCCCCGACGACGAGCGCCGCGAGGTGCTGCCGGCGCCCGAGCCGGTCAGGCGGATGCTGCAGGCCGGGCGGCTCGGGACCAAGACCGGCGGCGGCTTCTACCGCCGAGGCAGGCGCGACGGCCAGACCGTCTTCGACGTGATCGACCTCGACACCCTGGACTACCGATCGGCCAGCATGCCGGACCTGCCGATCGTGGCCGCGGCCCGCGAGCGCCGCGCCCCCGCCGAGCGGCTCCGGTTCCTGCTCGACAAGGCCGACGAGGACCGCGGCGCCCGCTACGTCCGCGACACCGTGCTGCCGTCGCTGGCGTACGCGGCCATGCGCGTGCCCGAGATCGCCGACTCGCTGGTCGAGGTGGACCGCGCCGTGGAGTGGGGCTTCGGCCACCGGGCCGGCCCGTTCCGGACCTGGGACGGCATCGGGGTGCGGGAGGGCGTGGCGCGGATGGACGCCCTCGGCATCGAGGTCGCCGGCTGGGTGCGGGAGCTGCTGGCAGCCGGCCACCAGGCCTTCTACCGGGACGGCGAGGTCTACAGCCCGGTCACCAGGGACTACCGGCCGGTGCCGGCCGACCCGGAGGCGTTGGACCTGGCCGCGCTGCGGGCCGAGGGCCGCGAGGTGGCGGGCAACGCCTCCGCCAGCCTCGTGGACCTCGGCGACGGGGTGCTCTGCTTCGAGCTGCACCCGCCCGCCAACGCCATCGACGCCGGCGTGGTCGAGCTCGGCACCAGGGCGCTCGAGGAGCTGGAACACGGCCCCTGGGTGGGCCTGGTGATCGCCAACCAGAGCCACAACTTCTGCGTCGGGGCCAACATCGGCGAGGTCGGCATGGCCGCCTACCAGCGCCTCTACGACCAGGTCGGCCAGGCGGTACGGGCGCTCCAGGACCTGCTGATGGGGTTCCGCTACGCGGCCAAGCCGGTGGTGGCCGCCCCGCACGGCCAGACGCTCGGTGGCGGGGCCGAGATCGTCATGCACGCGGACAGGGCGGTGGCCGCCCTGGAGACCTACATCGGCCTGGTCGAGGTCGGGGTCGGCGTGATCCCGGCCGGCGGCGGCTGCAAGGAGCTGCTGCGCCGGCTGGTCTCCCCGGCGATGCGGACCGCCGGCGACGCCCCGGCGCTCCCGTTCGTGCAGCGGGTGTTCGAGACCATCGGCCTCGCCAAGGTGGCCACCTCGGCGATCGAGGCGCGCGAGCTGGGCTTCCTCGACGAGGACGACGCGGTGGTCATGAACGCCGACCACCTGCTGGCCGCGGCCAAACGGCAGGTCCTCGACCTGGCCGACGGCTACCGGCCGCCCGCCAGGGAGGCGTCGGTCTACGCCGCCGGCCTGCCGACGCTGGCCGCCCTGGAGCTGGGCGTGCAGACCCTGCAGTGGGCCGGCCAGGCAAGCGAGCACGACGGCGTGATCGCCCGCCGGCTCGCGAGGGTGCTGTGCGGTGGCGAGCTGTCCCAGCCCCAGTGGGTGGCCGAGGAGCACGTCCTGGAGCTGGAACGCGAGGCGTTCCTGGCCTTGTTGCACGAACCAAAGACCATGGAGCGGATCCAGGGCCTGCTGACGACCGGCAAGCCGCTGCGCAACTGAGGGGGTCCGGGGGGCTCAAGCCTAGCCCCCCGGTCTGAAGGGAGCATGTGATGAAGGAAGCCGTCATCGTCTCGGGTGCGCGGACCGCGGTCGGCCGGGCACCACGGGGCACCTTGCGGGCCAGCCGGCCGGACGACATGGCAGGGGCGGCCATCGCCGAGGCGGTCAGGCGGGCCGGCGGGCTCGACCCCGCCGAGGTCGAGGACGTGCTCCTCGGCTGCGCCGTCACCGAGGGCACCCAGGGCCTCAACGTCGCCCGCATCGCCGCCCAGCGGGCCGGCCTGCCCGCCAGCGTGCCCGGCCAGACCGTCAACCGCTTCTGCTCCTCCGGCCTGCAGACGATCGCCAGCGCGGCCGAGCGGGTCATGGCCGGGTTCGCGACCACCATCGTCGCCGGCGGCACCGAGCACATGTCCTCGACCCCGACCCCCACCCCGACGTTCCTGCCGAACCCGGCGGTGGTCCGCGGCCACCCCGAGTACTACATGAGCATGGGGCTCACCGGCGAGCGGGTGGCCGAGCGGTGGGGCGTCAGCCGCGAGGACCAGGACGCCTTCGCGCTCCGCTCCCACCAGCGGGCGGCCAAGGCGGTCGACTCCGGCCTGTTCGACCCGGAGATCGCCCCGCTCCCCGTCCGGCTGGACTGGCTGGACGACGACGGCCGGCCCCAGCACCTGGAGACCACCTTCGCCCGCGACGAGGGGCCGCGCCGGGACACCTCCGCCGAAGCCCTCGCCAAGCTCAAGCCCGTCTTCAAGCAGGGCGGCACCATCACCGCCGGCAACTCCTCCCAGCGCAGCGACGGCGCGGCCGCGGTGGTGGTCATGGAGCGGGAGCGGGCCGAGCGGCTGGGGCTGCGGCCGCTGGCCCGCTTCGTCGGCTACGCCGTCGGCGGGGTCGCCCCCGAGGTCATGGGCATCGGGCCCACCGTCGCCGTCCCCAAGGTGCTGGAGCTGACCGGGCTACGCCTGGAGGACATCGACCTGGTCGAGCTGAACGAGGCCTTCGCCTCCCAGACGCTGGCCGTCATCCGCGAGCTGGGGATGGACATGGAGAAGGTCAACGTCAACGGCGGCGCCATCGCCCTCGGGCATCCGATGGGCGCCACCGGCACCAAGCTCACCATCCAGCTCCTGGCCGAGCTGGCCCGGCGCCAGGCCCGCTACGGCATGGTCACCATGTGCGTCGGCGGCGGCCAGGGCGCCGCCGGCATCTTCGAGAGCCTCCAGGGCTAGGACGAGGCCGGCCGCCGGCGGGGCCAGGAACTGGCCGCTCACGGCCAGCGGGTGGGGCTGGTCGACCACCCCGAGCGCGGCCCTGGCCGCCAGCGCCAGCAGGTAGCCCCCGTTGGGCCGGTCCCCGACCGTCCAGCCCGGGTCGACCGTCGCCGTCCACGACCCTGGTCCCCCGCGGACCGCCGTGGCCAGGTCGAACGCGTGCTCCCCGTCCGCCATGCCGCCTCCTCCCACCCCGGCATGAGGCTGCCAGCGGCGCGGCGGACGTCGCAACCGGCGACGAGCTGCCGGATCTTCCTGAATCGGTCACAAACCGTATCCATCGCCAAGCCCGTCACGCCTGTGACCTTTGCAGCGGTTGATCCTGAGAAGAGGGGCTTCTCCTTGCCGGTCCCGCCATCAGCTCCCCCCAAGGCCAGCTCCGGGTGCTTCGTCGGCGCCGTCGCGTAGGCTTCCGACGGCTGGCGGCTCGCTCGCCGGCGCGGCAGCCATCGCCAGTTCAGGCCCGTGCCGGCCGCCTGAGCGCCCGCGAGCGCCGCTTCAGGCGAGGGCGCGGACGAGGGCGGCGGTGGCGGCGGCCACGGTGACGACGAGCAGCAGGGGCGCGCGGAAGACCAGGGCGACGGCGGCGGCGGCCAGGCCGGCGAGGCGGGCGTCGACCGCGAAGCCGCCGCCCGAGCCGCCGAGCGCCTGGGAGACCACGAGGGCGGCGAGCAGCGCCGGGGCCAGGTGCTCGAGGGCCGCCTGGGCCCGCGGCGGGAGCGTGCGGTCCCCGACCAGCAGCGTGCCGGCCGCCTTGATGGCCATGGTGGCCAGCCCGACCGCCGCGACCGTGACCCAGACGGCGGTCACGAGCACCTCGCCCCGACCAGGCACGCGAGGCTGGCGGCGATGATCGGAACGCCGGGGCCGGCGACCGGCATCAGCGCGAGCGCGATGAGGGCGCCACCGACGGCGGCCAGCAGCCGCGAGCGCCCCTTGATCTGCCCCACGAGCAGGGCGAGGAACAGCGCCGGGAAGGCGGCGTCGAGGCCGAGCGAGGCCGGGTCGGCGACGAGGTCGCCGGCGAGCACCCCGACGGCGGTGCCGCCGACCCAGCCGACCGCCAGCAGCAGGCCGGCGCCGACCAGCAGGTGCCGGTCGATCCGGCCATCGTCGCGCTGGGCGATCGCCCAGGACTCGTCGACGACCAGTTGGGCGGTCAGCGCCCGCCGCCACCACGGCCCCTCCAGGGTGGAGGCGGCCGACAGCCCCATCGGCCCGTAGCGGAGGTTCAGCAGCACGGCCGCGGCCACCGCGGCGGCCACCCCGCCCCCGGCGGCGAGGATGGAGGCGGCGGCGAACTGGGCGGAGCCGGCGAAGGTCGTGAGCGACATGACGACCGGGGCGAGGCGGCCCATCCCGGCCGAGCGGGCCAGGACCCCGAACGACACGCCGAAGGCGAACGCCGCGACCCCGATCGGGGCGGCGGCGCGGACGCCGTCCAGGTAGCCGGGGCCGCCCGACGGGCGTGTCGGGTGCCTCAACGGCCCGCCCGGCGGTCGGTCCCGGCGACGGCCAGCCGCAGGCCGGCCCCGACCAGCCAGAACCCGACGGAGTGGAGCGAGCGGGCGGCAGCCCGGCGGGCGATCGAGGGACGACGGGGCCAGGCCACGCGGATGAAGTAGCGCTCCGGGTCGACGACCACGTCCCGGTACTCGTGCAGCCGTCGTCGGGCCGCCTCGCGACGGAGCTCCTGGACCCGTGCGGCGGCGAGCTCGTCCAGCAGGTACGGATGCATGGCTGCCTCCTCCGTGAACACCAGCATTCTACCGTAGCTGGTGTCAGCATAGACGGGGGGTGTGACAGGCATGCCGCACCCAGGTTAGCGGGGCCGGGCGACCAGGTCGGGGGTGAGCTCGGCCAGGCTGACCGCGCCGCACAGCGCCATCGCCCGCAGCAGCTCCTCCTGGAGGCCCAGCAGCACCGCCCGCACCCCGTCGGCCCCCCCGGTCGCGAGCCCCCACAGCACCGGCCGGCCCACCAGCACGCCGCCGGCGCCCATGCAGAGCGCCTTCACCACGTCCGTCCCCCGCCGCACCCCGCCGTCCACCAGCACCTCCACCCGACCGTCGACGGCCGCCACCACCTCAGGCAGCGCGTCGGCGGCGGCGAGCGCGGTGTCGAGCTGGCGGCCGCCGTGGTTGGAGACCACGATCCCGGCCGCGCCGGCGGCCACGAACGCCTCGGCGTCGTCGCCGCGCAGCACGCCCTTGACCAGCACCGGCAACCCCGAGCGGTCCCGCAGCCAGGCGATGGTGGCCGGCTCCAGGCCGGCGTCGAAGTGGCCGGCGTGGGCGACCGCGTCGGCCCCGCCGGCGCCGAAGCGCTCGACCGCGTTGCCGAGGACCATGCCGGTCGGGAACTCCAGACGGTTGCGCACGTCCCTGAGGCGGTTGCCGAGCACCGGCAGGTCGGCGGTGAGGACCAGGGCCGAGTAGCCGGCGGCGGCCGCCCGGCCCACCAGCTCCTCGGTGAACCCGTGGTCGACGTGGACGTAGACCTGGAACCAGCGTGGCGCGCCGGGGGCGTGCCGCGCCACCTCCTCCAGCGACCGGTTGGACTGGGTGGAGAGGACCATGAGGCCGCCGGCCGCGGCCGCGCCGGCGGCGGTGGCGGCCTCCGCCTCCGGGTGGACCAGCTCGTGGTAGGCGGTCGGGGCGACCAGGATCGGGGTCGGCAGCGGCGTGCCGAGGATGGTGGTGGCGGTGTCGACCCGGCGCACGTCCCGCAGCACCCTTGGCCGCAGCCGCAGCCGCGCCCAGGCGGCCAGGTTGTCGGCGAGGGTCAGCTCGGCGTCGGCGCCGCCGGCCAGGTAGTCGTAGACGGCCGGATCGAGGCGCCCGCGTGCCGTCTGCTCCAGCGCGGCCAGGTCCACCCCGCGCCGCTACACCCTGCCCTGGACCCGGGAGAGCAGGACCGCCGCGGTCGAGCGGAGCCGGTCGTCCAGGGCCTCCATCAGCTTGACCACCGTCTCGGCGGCCCAGTCGGCCACCACCCGCCGCTCCTCGCGGCTGTCCAGGTCGCGGATCTCGCGGTAGTCGACGATCCGTGAGGCCCGCCGGTCGTCGAGCCGTTCCCAGGAGAGGATCCGGCCGACGGCGGTCTCCACCGCCAGGCGCTCGGCGAACAGGTCGTCGAACAGCCGCTTGGTCGAGGTGCGCTCCTGCATGTCGAGGTAGATCCCGGCGCGGACGGCGCCGTTGGCGGTGAACGCCACGTCATAAAAGCCGAACGGGCCGGCCGCGAAGCCGACCCAGTTCTCGTAGCCGAACTTCGGGATGCGGAAGCCGGGCCGCCGGATCGCCACCGAGTCGAACATCGCCTCGAAGAACCGGTGGCGCAGCTCGACCGGCTGCAGGCCGCCGGCCTTCTCGGAGGCCATCGGCGGCGGTGCCGGCGGGGGCTCGGGTGGGGCCTCGGCGGGGGGCATGGGCGCGAACGCCTCCGGGACGACGGTCGGCTCCGGCGGCGGCTCGTAGGGGGCGGGCGGCGGCTCGGTCGGCGGCTCATAGCGGGCGGGCGGCGGCTCGGGGGCCGGCTCGTAGCGGGCCGGGGGCGGCTCCGGGACCGACGACTCGTGGCGACCGCGCGGCGGCGAGGGTGCGTCGGCCCCGTGGGCGACCGGCGGCGGCGCCGGCTCGGCGACCGGTCCCGTCGTCGGTGACCGCATCGGCAGCGGCCCCCGCCGCCTGCCCGACCGGCGCCAGTTCCGCGGCTGCACCACCACGTCGAGCACGGGCGCCGGCAGCGAGCGGCCGATGCGGACCAGGCCGATCTCCACCCCGAAGAAGTCGACCTGCTGGTCGGTGCGCTCGTTGAGCCAGTCCAGCCCGCGCCGGAACTCGTCCCGGAAGTGGGGGGCGACCCAGATCACCACCGCCGCCTCCAGCCCGGACGCTTCGACGATGAGCTGGCCGAGCTGGCTGTGGTCGGTCGCCTCCAGGCGGTTGTCGATCACGATCGGGCGGCCGAGCGCGTCGGAGCCGAGCACGTTGAAGGCGCCGGTGTCGACGTTGACCTCGCGCTCCAGCGGCGTGATGTCGATGCCGAGGGTCTCGCTCAGCAGGTCGATGTTCTGCAGGAACCAGGGGGTGAGGTCCGGGAGCTGCTCGCCCCAGAACGACCGCAGGTCGAGCCGCTCGAGACGGCCCAGCTCGAGCCGCTCGATCTCCGTCCTGCCAGCCATCTCGCTCCTCCCGATCGCCCCCCCGTTAGGGGCAAGTTGTACCCCGGCCGAATGGGCCGCCGTCAAACCCGTCAATTCGTCCATATCATCGCGCTCGCGCCAGGGATGTCACGGCTGGACAAATGGGGGCGGGTCGCGAGCCGAAGCCGCAGCGTATCAGGGTCGGGAAGTGGCTGTGGCCGGTCGCCGAGGTTGGCCACGACCAGCGCCCGCGACCCCGACGGGTCGGTGCGCTCCAGCGTGACCAGCCGCCGCCGGAGATCGGCCCGGGAGGTGGCGAGATCGCGGCGGCAGTTGCCGAGCGCGGGCACCTCGCGGCGGAGCCGCAGCAGGTCGCGCCACAGCTCCAGCACCGGCCCGCCGGCCCTGCTCCAGTCCAGCTTCGACCGCTCGAAGGTGGCCGGGTCGTTGGGGTCCGGCACGTCCGCCGCCCAGTCGAACGCGGCGAACTCGTCGCGGCGGCCGCGCCGCACCGCCTCGGCCAGCTCCGGCCGGTGGTCGGTGAAATAGAGGAATGGGCGGGTCTCGCCCCACTCCTGGCCCTGGAAGACCAACGGCAGGTAGGGCGCGCAGGCGACCAGGACGCTCGCCACCGCGTCCAGCTCCGGGCCGACCAGGGCGGCGAGGCGCTCGCCGAAGCCGCGGTTGCCGACCTGGTCGTGGTTCTGGGCGCAGACCACGAAGCGCTCCCCCCCGAGCTCGACGGGGTCGTGCACCCAGCCGGCGTGCAGCGCCATGGCCAGCGTGTCGAGGCCCTGGAACCCGTCCAGGTAGCCGGGCGCCTCGCCGGTCAGCTCGACGTGGATCGCATGGTGCAGGTCGTCGGCCCACATGGCGTCGATGCCGTACCCGGTGACCAGCGTGGGCTGGTGCAGGTCGGTCTCAGCGACGACGACCGTGCCGGGCCTGGCCGCGTGGACCCGCGCGGCGAGCTCGTCGAGGATGTGCACCGGGCTGGCGTCGTGGAGGGCGTGGACGGCGTCCAGGCGCAGCCCGTCGACGCCGAACTCGGCCACCCACATCTCGGCGTTGTCGACCACGTGCCCGCGGACGAGCTCCGACCCGGGCCCGTCCAGGTTGACCGCCCGGCCCCACGGGGTGGCGTAGCGGTCGGTGAGGTACGGCCCGAACTCGCCCAGGTAGTCCCCGTCGGGGCCGAGGTGGTTGTAGACGACGTCGAGGAACACGGCCAGCCCGGCGGCATGGCAGGCGTCCACGAACCGGCGGAACCCCGCGGGGCCGCCGTAGGCGGCGTGCACCGCGTACAGGTCGACGCCGTCGTAGCCCCAGCCGCGCGCGCCGGGGAAGGCCGCCACCGGCATCAGCTCCACCGCCGTGACCCCGAGCCCGGCCAGGTGGTCGAGGCGGTGGGTAGCGGCGTCGAAGGTCCCCGCCGGCGTGAAGGTGCCGCAGTGCAGCTCGTAGAAGACCAGCTCGTGCAGGGCGGGCGGGGTGAACGGCGGCGGCGCCGGGCCCAGCTCGACCAGCCGCGAGGGGCCGTGCGGGCCGTTCGGCTGGAAGCGGGAGCGTGGGTCGGGCCGCTTCCGCTCGCCGTCCAGGACCAGCACGTAGTCGTCGCCGGCCCCGGCGCCCTCGACAACGCCCCACCAGGTACCCCCCTCGCCCGGTTCCAGCGGGACGGTCCTCGCACCGACCCGAACCGCGAGGGAGCGCACCGAGGGCGCCCACACGCCGAAGGCGGCGCCGCCCTCCACCAGCCGCGGGCCGAGGGGCGGTCCCGTCACGCCGGCGCGAGCCAGACGGTGGCGAGCGGGGGCAGGGTCACCGAGGCCGAGGCGGGCTGGCCGTCCCAGCCGATCTCCGCGGCCTCGACCGCGCCGAGGTTGCCGATGTTGCCGCCACCGTAGGGCGCCGCGTCGGTGTTGAGCACCTCGGTCCAGCGCCCCACCCGCGGCAGGCCGACGCGGTAGTCGCTGCGTGGCACCGGCGAGAAGTTGCAGAGGCAGACCAGCGGCTCACCGGAGGCGCTGTAGCGGATGAACGACAGCACGTTGCCGTCCACGTCGTTGGGGTCGATCCAGGCGAACCCCTCCGGGCTGGCGTCCCGCTCCCACAGGGCCGGGCGGTCCCGGTAGACGCGGTTCAGGTCGCGCACCAGCGCCTGCACGCCCCGGTGGTTCGGGTCGGCCAGCGCCTCCCAGTCGATCGAGCGCTCGTGGGACCATTCCGACTCCTGGCCCAGCTCGCAGCCCATGAACAGGAGCTGCTTGCCCGGATGGGCCCACATGTAGGCGAGGTAGGCGCGCAGGTTGGCGAACCGCCGCCAGGTGTCGCCGGGCATCTTGCCGAGCAGCGAGCCCTTGCCGTGGACGACCTCGTCGTGGGAGATGGGCAGGACGAAGTTCTCGCTGAAGGCGTAGATCAGCGAGAAGGTGAGCTGGTGGTGGTGGAAGCGGCGGTAGATCGGGTCCTTGGAGACGTACTGCAGGGTGTCGTGCATCCAGCCCATGTTCCACTTGAAGCCGAAGCCGAGCCCGCCGAGGTAGACCGGTCGGGAGACGCTCGGCCAGGCGGTGGACTCCTCGGCCACCGTCATCGCTCCCGGGTGCTCGCGGTACACCACCGTGTTGAAGTCCTTGAGGAACCTGACGGCGTCCAGGTCCTCGTTGCCGCCGAACTCGTTGGGCACCCACTCCCCCTCCTCGCGGGAGTAGTCGAGGTAGAGCATCGAGGCCACGGCGTCCACCCGCAGCCCGTCGACGTGGAACTCCTCCAGCCAGTACAGGGCGTTGGCGATGAGGAAGTTGCGCACCTCGTTGCGGCCGAAGTTGAACACCAGCGAGCCCCAGTCGGGGTGCTCGCCGCGGCGCGGGTCCTCGTGCTCGTACAGGGCGGTGCCGTCGAAGCGGGCCAGCGCGAAGGCGTCCTTGGGGAAGTGCGCCGGCACCCAGTCCACCAGCACCCCGATGCCGCGCTGGTGGAGCTTGTCGATCAGGTGGCGCAGGTCGTCCGGGGTGCCGAAGCGGGCGGTGGGCGCGAAGTAGGCCGACACCTGGTAGCCCCAGGACGGGGCGTAGGGGTGCTCGGCGACCGGCATGAACTCCACGTGGGTGAAGCCGAGGTCGGCGACGTAGTCGGGGAGCTGCTCCGCCAGCTCTCGGTAGGACAGCCCCTGGCGCCAGGAGCCGAGGTGGACCTCGTAGACCGAGATCGGGGCGCCGAGCGAGTTGCGCTCCTGCCGGCGGGCCATCCAGTCGTCGTCGCCCCACACGTGCCCGGGGGTGTGGACGACGCTGGCCGTCGCCGGCGGCACCTCGGTCGCGAACGCCAGCGGGTCGGCCTTGAGCGTCAGCGCGCCGGCCCGGGTGACCAGCTCGAACTTGTACTTGTCGCCGGCGCGGACGCCCGGCGCGAACAGCTCCCAGATCCCCGAGGAGCCGAGCGACCGCATCGGGTGCAGGCGCCCGTCCCAGGAGTTGAAGTCGCCGACGACCCGGACCGCGCGGGCGTTGGGCGCCCAGACCGCGAAGGCGGTGCCGGCGACCCCGTCGACCACCGTCTCGTGGGCGCCGAGCTTCTGCCACAGGCGCTCGTGCCTGCCCTCCCCCAGCAGGTGCTGGTCGAGCTCGCCGATGGTCGGCAGGAACCGGTAGGGGTCGTCGATGGTGAAGGTGCCGGCGTCGTAGGTCACCTCCAGCCGGTAGGCGGGCGGCGCGGCGGCGCCGTCCAGCACGCCCTCGAACAGGCCGGCCGGGTGGACCCGGTCGAGCTTGACGCGCTCGCCATCCACCAGCGCGACCACGCCGGTCGCGGCGGGCCGCAGCGCGCGGACGACCAGCTTGCCGTCCTCGACGTGCGCGCCCAGCAGCTTGTGCGGCTCGTGGTGCTCGCCCCGCACCAGCCGCTCCACCTCGTCGGAGCGGGACACCCGGGTCATGACGTCACCCCCAGCAGACGCCTGATGCCGCCGAGCGGGATCGGCAGCCACGCCGGGCGGTGCCTGGCCTCGTACATGACCTCATAGACTGCCTTGTCCAGCTCCAGAGCGCGAAGCAGCAGGTCGTGGTCGCCGGCGAGCCAGCCGGCGTCGCCGGCCACGCCCAGGTAGCCCTCCAGGAACGCGCCCCGGTTGGCCTCGATCCAGGCGGTGGCGCGGCCGTCGGTCGCCGCCAGGTCCGAGTCCCCCACCACCAGCGGCTGGAAGGCGGCGTAGTCGAAGGAGCGGAGCATCCCCGCCACGTCCTGCAGCGGGCTGGCGAGGCGCCGCCGCTCCTCCAGGCTGCGGGCCGGCTCGCCCTCGAAGTCGATCACCTTCCACGCGTCCGACACCCGCAGCACCTGGCCGAGGTGGTAGTCGCCGTGGATGCGCTGCAGGTACCGGCTGCCGCCACCGGCCGCCTCGGCCTTGGAGTACACCTCCTGGATGGCCTCGCGATGCCCGGCGAGCTGGGGCACCAGGGCGACCACCTGGCTGAGCTGGCCGAGCAGGCGGGCGCTGAGCCGGCCAAGGTCGGGCTGGCCGTCGGCCACCTTGGGCAGCGCGCCCGCCATGGCCGCGTGTAGCTCGCCGGTGAGGCGGCCGAGCGCCCCGGCCTCGCCGGCGAAGTTGCCCGGGTCGCCCCGCTGGGACCCGTAGTGGTCCGCCACCCGCTCGGTGGCCAGCCGCCAGCCCTCGACGCTGCCGGGGTAGAAGCGCTGCAGGATGCCGAGGGTCGAGCCGAGGCCCTCGATCCAGCCGAGCGGCGCCACGCACGCCTCGAACCCCGCGGCGGCCAGTGCCCTGGTGACCTCGAGCTCCGGGTTCTCGCCTGGCTCCAGCCGGCGAAACAGCTTGAGGATCAGCCGGTTGCCGAACACCAGCGACGAGTTGGACTGCTCCCCGCCGACCAGCCTGCCGGGGCCGCGCAGCGTCTCGGTCCACTCGGGCGCGCGGTAGAAGCGCAGCTCGTCGACGTTGGCCGCCCGCGAGAGCAGGTCCAGGTAGACCGAGCCGAGCCGCTCGTCGCGGACCGCGTCGTAGAACACCCCGCCGGCCGGCCCCTTGGTCTCCAGGATGACCGCGTCCGGGTTGCGGTCGGTGAGCTGCCTCGCCTCGATGCCGCGGTCGTGGCCCATGGGCACGTGGTAGCGCTCGACGCCGCCGTCGGCGTAGGCGACGGCGGCGACCACCTCGTGCAGGCTCGGATGGGCGGTGCGCAGGGGCACCGACGCCTCGAGGCGGACCTCGCCCACCGGCCTCCCCTTGCCGGCGAACCAGCGCTGGCCCGGCAGGAACTCGGCGAGCGCCGTCTCCAGCTCGGTCACGGGCCCGCTACCTGGGACGGACGTGGAGCACGTGGGCCGGCTCCACCTGGGGGTCGAGGCTGGTCCAGTTGGAGGCGCCGTGCCAGGTCCAGGCCTGGCCGGTCAGCTCGTCGAACACGTCGAAGGCGCCGCTGTCCCACTCCAGGCCCAGGGCGGGCATCCACAGGTGCAGGAAGGTGTCGCGCGCCTGGTGCGGGTCGAGGTTGACCACCACGAGCACCACGTCGTCGCCGGTCCGCTTGGAGAAGGCGAGGACGTCGGGCGAGTCGACCAGATGGAAGCGAAGGTTCCGCAGCCAGTGGAGCGCCGGGTGGGCGCGGCGGATCTCGTTCAGCCTGGCCAGGTAGGGAGCCAGCGACGGCTGCGACCAGTCCCTGGGCTTGTACTGGTACTTCTCGGAGTCGAGGTACTCCTCCGAGCCGGGTCGCAGCGCCTGGTGCTCGAACAGCTCGTAGCCCGAGTAGACGCCCCACGACGGCGACAGCATCGCGGCCAGCACCGCCCGCACCTTGAAGGCCGCCGGACCGCCGTGCTGCAGGTAGGCGTGGAGGATGTCGGGGGTGTTGACGAAGAAGTTGGGGCGCATGTACTCGGCCGACTCCGAGTGGGCCAGCTCGTTCAGGTACTCCTCCAGCTCGGCTTTGGCGTTGCGCCAGGTGAAGTACGTGTAGGACTGGGTGAAGCCGATCTTGGCGAGCACCTTCATCATCGCCGGGCGGGTGAACGCCTCGGCCAGGAAGATCACGTCGGGATGCTCGGCCTTGACGGCGGCGATCAGCCACTCCCAGAACTGGACCGGCTTGGTGTGGGGGTTGTCGACGCGGAAGATCCGCACCCCGTGGGCGATCCAGTGGTCCAGGATGGCCTTGCAGGCGGCGTGCAGCGCGGGCGCGTCCGGGCTGTCGAAGTTGAGGGGGTAGATGTCCTGGTAGACCTTGGGCGGGTTCTCGGCGTAGGCGATCGAGCCGTCGGGCCGGACGCGGAACCAGTCGGGGTGCTCCTTGACCCATGGATGGTCGGGCGAGCACTGCAGGGCGTAGTCGAGCGCCACCTCCATGCCGAGCTCGTTCGCCCTGGCCACGAAGGCGTCGAAGTCCTCGATGGTGCCGAGGTCGGGGTGGACGGCGTCATGGCCGCCGGCCTCCGAGCCGATCGCCCACGGGCTGCCCGGGTCGTCGGGGCCGGGGTCCAGGGTGTTGTTCGGCCCCTTGCGGTGGGTGTGCCCGATGGGATGGATGGGCGGCAGGTAGACCACGTCGAAGCCCATGGCGGCGACCGCGGGCAGCCGCTCGGCCGCCTGCTTGAAGGTGCCGCCGGTGGTGGCGGTGGCGCCCTCGGAGCGCGGGAAGAGCTCGTACCAGGCGCCGTACAGGGCGCGCGGCCGGTCGACCCAGATCGCCAGCCGCCCGGAGCGGGTCACGTCCTTCGGCGGGTGACGGTCGAGCAGCTCGACCACGGCGGAGTCGCTGGCGGCCGCGAGCCGCTCGGCGGGGTCCGCCCCGGCCCGGCGCAGGCCGGCCGCGGCCTCCCTGAGCAGGTCGCGGTTGGCCGCCGGCACCCAGGCCGTCGCCGCCTCGAACAGCCGGGCGCCATCCTCCAGCTCCAAGCCGATGTCGCGGCCGGCGTCGAGCTTCTTGTGGGTGCCCTGGCGCCAGGTGGCGATCTGGTCGGTCCAGGCCTCCACCACGAACCACCAGGAGCCGGTCTGGGGCAGGGTGACCTCGGCCCGCCAGCGGTCCAGGCCATGGTCCACCGCGACCATGGGGACGAGCTGGGAGCGGCGCTCGCCCGGCCCGCTGAGCCGCACGCCGGCGGCGATGACCTCGTTGTGGCCGTCGCGGAAGACGGTCGCCTCGACCGGGATCGTCTCCCCGGCGACCGCCCGCGCCGGCCAGCGCCCGCAGTCCACCTGAGGCCGGATGCCCTCGATGACGATGCGCCCGATCATGCCTTGCACGCTACCACCCGGAGACAAGGCGTGACCCGGGGCGCGAAACCCTCGTGGGAGCCCTGCGTGGGGCGGATGCGGCGCACCGCCCCACGGCCCCCCCTGTTGGCCCCCACGAGGGCCTGCTCCGGGAATCGCTTCCCGTCGCAACCAGCAGTGTTTCGTGTTGCAAGTTTGCTTGCAAGGAGTATCTCCGAGCCACCTAGAATGCCTACGCATCGTGGAGCTGAGAGGGGACGGACATTGGCGCAGCCAGGCCTGTCCGACGACGCCCGCCCCACGATCGAGGACGTCGCCAGGGCGGCCGGCGTCTCGACCAGCTCGGCGAGGAACTACTTCTCCCGCCCGGCGGTGCTCAGCGCCAGCACCCACGCCCGCATCGAGCAGGCGGTGCGGGCCACCGGCTACGTCCCAAGGGGCAGCGTGGGGCGGCTGGGCAGGCGGCAGCTCGGCAGGCTCGCCTTCGAGATGCCGCGGGCCGAGGACCCCGGCGTGAACCCGTTCTACAGCCAGCTCCTGCTCGCGCTGCTGTGGGCGGCCTGGTCGGGAGGCTTCCACCTGTACCCGTTCGTCACCGACAAGGAGCCCGGCTCGCGGGTCCCCTTCTACCGGCGGCTCTGGGCCCGCCGGCAGGTCGGCGGCTTCGTCCTCACCGACGCCGGCTACGACGACGAGCGGGTCCCATGGCTGCTCGACACCGGCGTGCCGTTCGTGCTGCTCAGCCGGCTGCGTGAGGAGCACGGCTACTGCTGGGTGGACAACGACAACGTGGGCGGGTCGATGACGGCGGTCGGCCACCTGGTCGAGGGCGGGCACCGGCGGATCGCCTACCTCGGCTGGCCGGCCGGCGACCCGGTCGCCGACCGGCGGCTGGAGGGCTACCGGCGCGCGGTCGGCGCCGCCGGCCTGCCCGAGCTGGTGGAGCGC
>Ga0209861_1000017_pt1 | contig 18372 bp, 17 predicted proteins | sample GWRWS2_30_40_FD_187245 | JGI IMG/M metagenome (GOLD analysis project Ga0209861, IMG submission 187245) | Riverbed sediment microbial communities from areas with vegetation nearby in Columbia River, Washington, USA - GW-RW S2_30_40 (SPAdes)... | ecosystem: Environmental > Aquatic > Freshwater >...
GGAGATGACCTGATCGGCCACCAGCATCGGTTTGTACTGGCCCTGCTTGAGCAGCTCCACCATCCTGACGCCGCGTGCCAACTGGGCCTGGGTGGCCTTGTCGAGCTCGCTCCCGAACTGCGCGAAGGCCGCCATCTCGCGGTACTGGGCCAGGTCCAACCTGAGTGTGCCCGCCACTTGCTTCATTGTCTTGATCTGCGCCGACCCGCCGACGCGGGAGACGGACAAGCCGACATTGATCGCGGGCCGAATGCCCGAGTAGAACAAGTCTCCGGCTAAGTAGATCTGCCCGTCCGTGATCGAAATGACATTGGTCGGAATATAGGCCGACACGTCGCCGGCCTGCGTCTCGATGATCGGGAGCGCGGTCAGGCTACCGCCGCCTAATTTGTCGCTCAGCTTGGCCGCCCGTTCCAGGAGGCGCGAGTGCAAGTAGAAGACGTCGCCCGGATAGGCCTCTCGGCCCGGCGGCCGCCGGAGCAGGAGCGAGAGCTGGCGGTAGGCCGTCGCATGCTTGGAGAGGTCGTCGTAGATGATGAGCGCATGCTGGCCGTTGTCGCGGAAATGCTCGCCCATGGTAGCGCCGGCGTAAGGAGCCAGGAACTGCAGTGACGCCGCTTCGCTGGCCGTGGCCGAGACGACCATGCTGTACTCCATCGCGTGGTGCTCTTCCAGCGTCTTGACGACACGGGCCACGGTGGAGCGCTTCTGGCCGATCGCCACGTAGATGCAGAAGACGTTCTGCCCCTTCTGGTTGATGATCGTGTCCACTGCGATGGCGGTTTTCCCGGTCTGCCGGTCCCCGATGATCAACTCGCGCTGACCGCGGCCGATCGGGATCATCGCGTCAATGGCCTTGAGGCCGGTCTGCAGCGGCTCTCGGACGGACTGTCGAGTGACCACCCCGGGTGCGCGCACTTCGATCCGGCGGGTTGCGGTAGCTTTGATTGGCCCTTTGCCGTCCAAGGGTAAGCCGATCGCGCTGACCACGCGCCCCACGAGCGCCTCTCCGACCGGCACTTCGGCAATGCGCCCCGTCCGCTTGACCGGATCGCCTTCCTTGATGCCGGTGTCGTCCCCCATCAACACGGCGCCCACATTGTCCTCTTCCAAGTTGAGGGTGATGCCGTAGAGGTTGCCTGGGAATTCCAGCATTTCCCCCGCCATCGTCCCGTCCAATCCGTAGATCTTGGCGATGCCGTCCCCGACCTGGATCACGGACCCCATCTCGTTGACGTCCACGTGCTTGTCGTAGCTTTTGATCTTTTCTTTGATGATCGCGCTGATCTCGTCAGCCTTGATCTGCATGCGCTACTCCTTAGTCAGCAGGGCCTGTATGGCGGTCAACCGACCCTTCACCGTGCTGTCGAAAATGGTGCTTCCGATCCGAATCTGGAGACCCGAGAGCAGGCTGGTCTCGGTCTGAAAGGTGAGATCCACATCGCGCCCGAGCAGAGTGCGGAGGCGGGTGCGAAGGTCCTCTTGCTGAGAAGGGCTCAGCGTTGCGGCCGAGGTGATGGCCACCTGCTGGGTCCCTTTGGCTTGATCCACGAGCGCGGCGACCGCATTGGCGATCTCCGGGAGAAATCCAACCCGGTTTTTCTTGACAAGCTGGGCGAGAAAACCGGCGACGATGGGTGGGCATTTCAGCCTTCGACTGAGGGCTGAAAGGACCTCCTGTTTTTCTTCCAAGCTGAAGGCGGGTGATGCCAAGACGTGCTTAAGAGAATCTGTCTCCGAGAGAATCCGGCCCAGTTCGGTCAATCCAGCACGGGTGGGCTCTAGACTCTTGGTATCCAGGAGTTCAAATAAAGCCTTGGCGTAACGTCGTGCAACGGAATTTTTGATCACAATCGCTACCGGTGAATCTGGCGATGAACGGGATAATTCGCGTGCGGGTGGGCACGACAAGAGCGCGCCAGACTAGCATCCGTTCGAGGGGCCTGTCAAGGAGGGAAGGAGGGGTACTGAAACCGTCGAGTTGACTCCCGTGCTCGCGCACCACGCACACTCAGAAGGGAATGTGCAGGACGACCAGGGAGCTCCTGTGCTCCCGCAGCGCGCGGCCTCAGAAGGCCCTCGCTGGACGGCCGCAGTTGGAACTCCCTGGTCGCCCTGCTAACGGTGAGGATGCCAGGGCAAGAGGTGCTCGGGTGGACGCGCACAGCGGAGTCAGACTCGACGCTCCAGCGAAAGGGAAGGGAGGACAAGAGAAGGAATGGTTACTGAATAATCCCGCCGCCGAGCACCCGGTCGCCGTCGTAAAAGACGGCAGACTGTCCCGGGCTCAGCGCGCGCTGAGGGGTGTGGAAGCGCACCAGCACTGTCTGATCATCGTTGGGAAGTAGAGCTGCGGAGGCGGGTGGTGTAGCATAGCGGACCTTCACTTCGGCCTGAGTCGGTCCTTGCAAGATAGATTCGTCGAAGACATTCAGGTCTGCGACCACACAGTCTGATCGAAACAGGCTCTCTTCCGGCCCGAGGACGACACTCTGGGTTTCCGGCACCACACGCTGGACGTACAGTCGCCGGCCAGTGGCAATGCCTAATCCTCGTCGTTGTCCGGGCGTGTAGCTAGCGATCCCTTCGTGGTGTCCCAGCATGTTGCCCGCTGTATCAGTGAAGAGACCGGCACGTCTGGACTCCGGCTTTTCGGCCTGAATGAATGTCCGATAATCCCCCTGGGTTACGAAGCAGATTTCCTGACTCTCTTTTAATTCGTCAGCCGGCAACCCTAGGGATTCGGCTTGCGCCCAGACTTCTGCCTTCTGCAGGGACCCAACCGGAAACAGGATGCGAGAAAGCCATGCAGGACTGATCCGATGCAGGAAATAGCTCTGATCCTTCCTGGAGTCATTGGCCCGTCGCAGACTATGCCTGTTGTGGTTTCGTTCGATTCTGGCATAGTGCCCTGTGGCGATGAAATCCGCCCCTCGCTCTTCAGCGATCCGATAGAGTGAACGGATCTTCACACGCTCGTTGCACCGCACGCAGGGATTCGGGGTTGTGCCAGCAAGATATCCAGATAGAAAATCTTCGATCACGCCTGTCCGGAAACTCGCACGCATATCAATCAACTCATGGGTGATCCCTAGTCGCTTCGCCACATACTTCGCAACACCGACTTTGCAACAGCCTCGTTCCTGCCAGCGCTTCGACGCGGCGACCGATTCATCCTCCTGTTCCCAGACTTGGAGGGTGACGCCATGCACCTCAAACCCCTGTTCAACCAGCATGGAGGCGGCTACGGAGCTGTCAACTCCACCGCTCATTCCGAGGATGACTGTGCGCCGTGTCATGGCTTAACTCTCAAGACTTCAACTCCTGCACTCGAACCTTACCCCGATGGGTAGCCAAGTCATGGACATTCTCAAGACCCTCAGATTTGTCCTCTACCCATTTGTTTGCGCCCATCTCACACATCCCGTGGAGGTGAGCACCCTCTTCGACCGAAATCGCCGGCGTCTTGACATCGCCAATCAGGACAGCGGGCTTGAGTATCTGCACTTTTTCGGTAGCGCAGATGGTGCCGTTGATCTTGCCACTGGTGATCAAGGTACCGACGGAGATAATGCCCTTGATCATCGCATGATCTCCGACAATCAGTGTGCCGTTGGTGTGGATTTCACCTTCGAAGCGACCATCAATCCGAACGGTTCCGTCGAAGTTGACGATGCCCTTGAAATCAACGCCCTTTCCCAGAAACGTGAAGTTTTCATCGTCTCCGGGGTTATCTTTCTTCTTGTCGTTTGGCCCCCACATAGTATCCTCCTCAGCGTTACGCCTTTAACGTGCGACGGCAGGCAACGCAAGACTGGTTGACTGACAGTGGCACTCTCATGGCATTAATTCACGAGTCCCACAGAAACCATGGGCTTTGATGCAAGATGTGGACCATATGAATCATTGAGCACATGGTTTGTCGGGGTGATTGATATGGAGGTGCTGTGTGATGAGTCAAGGAAAACTTTCGTGTTGCTCTTGAGCACTGAAAAGCTAAGTAGAAAAGCCAGAATCTAATGTCAAATCCAAGAACGAGCTAAAACTCATTTAAATTCATTGTGTTGAGTATCTAACGAAATGGGAACGCCTCCCAGGAGAACCTCCAACAATCTTTCCAGTTCGGCAGAGGAAAAATAGTGGATGACGACCTTGCCGCTTCTTTTTCCTTTCAGGATGGTGACCCGCGTTCCGAGGTGTTTTTGAATTCTCTCCTCAAGGTCCGGGTAGGGTTTTCTTCGCCACGCCACTCTTTTTCCTTTCCGCCACCGTGCCTCACGAGCTACCTCCTCCTCAGCTTGCCGCACCGATAGTTGCTCTTGGGCGATTCTTCGAGCCAGCTTTATCTGCTTCTCGGAATTCTCAAGCCCCAGTATGACCTTTGCATGGCCGGTCGAAATGAGATCTGATTCTATTAACTGTTGAATTTCACTTGGTAAGTTCACGAGTCGTACTAGGTTCGCAATAGATGAACGGTCTTTCCCAAGCCGTTGGGCAATGCTTTCATGGGTAAAACCGAATTCTTGAACCATTCGATGGTAGGCTCGTGCTGCTTCCATTGGGTTGAGGTCTTTGCGCTGCAGATTTTCCACTAGCGCGAGCTCGATGGCTTGCTCATCATTCGAGTTTCGTACGATGGCTGCAACGCTGTGAAGGCCAGCGATTCTTGCTGCTCTCAGGCGTCGCTCTCCAACAATGAGCTCAAAAAATCCATCACCCTTCCGACGAACGAGAATAGGTTGAAGCAGACCGTTTTGTTTGACTGATTCAGCCAACTCTACAAGCTCTGAATCTGAAAACTCGCGTCGAGGCTGATAACGATTGGGAATGATGTGTTCGATTGGAAGCTCTTGAATTTCTTTATCTTCCAGTATGGTCTTCACACCGCCTATCGGCAATAGTGCCTCTAGTCCTCTACCGAGGGCTTTCTTTTCCATGGCTTAAGACCTCCCTTGTGAGTTCGAGATAGGCCTGAGACCCAGCCGAGGCAGCATTGTAGAGCATCACGGGACGTCCATAGCTTGGAGCCTCAGCCAGCGTGATATTCCTTGGAATGACGGTCTTGTAGACCTTCTCCTTAAAATGTCCTCTGATTTCCTCAGCAACCTGGCGGGACAAGCTGTTTCTCGAATCGTACAGAGTGAGCAGGATACCCTCTAACTCCAACGCTGGGTTGAGTGAATCCTGAACTCTCTGTACATTGGACATCAAGCGACCCAACCCTTCCATCGCATAGTATTCACATTGAACCGGTACGAGCACAGACGATGAGGCTACTAAGGCATTGATCGTCAACATGCCGAGCGCTGGAGGGCAATCTATGATCAAGAAGTCATAGAGGCCCTGGATTTCATCCAGAGCAAACTTCAATATCTTCTCACGCTCTGGGACCGTGACGAGCTCCACTTCAGCACCAGCCAGGTCTGCATTGGACGGCACAATGGAGAGTTTCGAAACGGCGGTAGGTTTGACTGTTTCTAATATTTTTACCCCTCTTATAAGACAGTCGTAGACAGTGCGGTGCAGAGCACGGGTATCCACACCAAGACCACTCGTTGCATTGGCTTGAGGATCCATATCGATCAACAATACAGAGCGTTCATTGATAGCAATCGACGCCGCAAGATTCACGGAAGTTGTTGTTTTACCAACGCCTCCCTTCTGATTCGCGACCGCGATTATTCTCCCCATTCCTAGGACCTCTACAACATCATTTTCGATTGTTCCACGTGGAACATCTTCTTGATTCGCATCAGCCTTCGATTGGTTCAACGACCGTCAGGACTCTTTTTCCACAACCATAAGGCAGGCTGAATGACACCTCTCTCAATACTCCAAGACCGTGCGAGTTCATTCGTTCTTCTAATGGCTTTGATCGTCCAAGAACAATGAATCCTTTTTCAGCCAGGAGCGGCCGAGCGAAAGGAAGAATTTGCTCAATTCCAACGGCTCGAGTCACGATATATCGATAGCGTCCCAGATGTGCTGGCTCCATGCTGAGATCTTGGAGTCGTGTAGAAAGGACAACCGTTTTCTTGAGCCCGAGCTTCCCGATGACATGTCGCAGAAATGCGGTCTTCTTCATGCTCGGTTCCAATAGGGTCAAGTCAAGATCTGGATGACAAATCTTTAATGGTAGTCCTGGAAATCCAGCTCCGGACCCCACGTCGAGCAAGGATTCATTGTCATTGGGGAAGGGGGAAAGTACCTTACTGTAAGCTAGTGAGTCGAGAAAATGTTTGACTGCTATTTCCTTTTCTTGCGTGATTGTGGTGAGATTAATTCTCTTATTCCAAGCTATTAATTCATTGTAATAGGAAACAAAATCAGATACTTGAGTGCAAGTTATGGAAAACCCAAGTTGTGCTAACCCTCCCGTCAAAAACTCCGCAATCCGCGTCGATTGTTCCACGTGGAACATCTACGACAAACTTTGATCCGCGTCAAGCTCTATTTTTTGAAAGCGTAAGAAGAACCAATGACCTCCAGTCCTAGCTGAAGCGGTAGGGATGGATGGGCGGGAATTAGGGTTTCAGTAAACGGCCTAGTCGTCTATCTCGTTCTAGAGCAACCACGAGCAGAGAGATGGCGGCAGGGGTGACTCCGGATATGCGCGAAGCTTGTCCAACGGAAGCTGGCCTGACTCGTTTGAATTTTTCTAACACTTCTCGAGAGAAACCTGTCACACCGTCATAGTTAAATGTGGTCGGGATCCATCGCTCCTCTAGTTTCTTGAAGCCAGCCACTTGCTGAAGCTGACGCCGAATGTATCCCTCATATTTCACTGTTATCTCGACGCAATCTCTGACTTCTCCGTTTTCTGGGCCAGTCTCGCCAGTCATCTCTAACAGCCCACCATAGCTCAATTCCTGTCTCTTCAATAGCTGGGCAAGGGTGAGGTCTGGAGTGACGCCATTTAGCTCCAAAGCAGCCAGTTCCTTTTTGAACCTATCGGTCCACTTAGGCCTGGTTTGCTGCAGGCGCTTGACCTCTCGATCGACGGATTCTCGCTTGGTCAAAAATCGTGAATGGGCAGGTTCCGGGATCAAACCAAGGTGGAAGCCTATGTCCATCAATCTGAAATCTGCATTGTCCTGGCGGAGCAGTAAGCGATATTCAGCCCGAGAAGTAAACATACGATACGGCTCGCGGGCATCCTTCGTGATAAGGTCGTCGATCAAGACTCCAATATAGGCCTGAGACCGATCCAACACGAGTGGAGGCTCTCCGCGCATCTGCAGGGCAGCATTGATCCCGGCCATAATTCCTTGTGCAGCCGCCTCTTCATATCCGGACGTTCCATTGATCTGGCCGGCATGGTAAAGCCCAGCGACCAGTTTGGTTTCCAGGGTGGGATGAAGTTGCCGAGGTGGAAAGTAGTCGTACTCGATCGCATAGCCGGGCTTCAGCATCCTGGCTTGCTCCAGTCCAGGTATTGTCCGCAGAATCTTCGACTGAACATCAACCGGTAGACTTGTGGAGATCCCGTTCGGATAGTATTCGCTGGTGTCCAACCCTTCAGGCTCAATAAAAACCTGGTGCCTGCTTTTGTCCGCGAAGCGAACAACTTTGTCCTCGATTGAGGGACAGTACCGCGGACCGACCGAGTCGATCACACCGCTGTACATGGGGGAGCGATCAAGATTCTCACGGATGATGGCGTGGGTCTGTTCATTGGTGTACGTGAGATGGCACGACACCTGAGGCAGTGTAATTCTCTCCGTTCGATACGAAAATGGAGGTGGGGGATCATCACCTGGCTGCGGGATCATGACGTCAAAATTGATGGAGTCACGATCCAGGCGCGGCGGAGTGCCGGTCTTCAGGCGTCCCACTTCGAATCCCAGGTCACGCATACAGTCCGAGAGATGCTCTGCCGAAGCCTCTCCACCACGTCCGGCCGGGAAATGATTCATCCCGACATGAATTAATCCCTTAAGGAATGTACCTGATGTAAGAATTACCGCTCTTGCAGAGATCTGCTCCCGGGAATCGGTAAGCACCCCCGTGACTGCCCCGCCTTGTGTGACCACGCGGTCAACCGTGCCGCGGCCGATGTCGAGCCCCAACTGGGAGCGAAGTGTCTGCAGCATGGCCTGTCTATAGAGCTTCTTGTCGCACTGAGCCCGCAACGCCCGGACCGCCGGCCCCTTGCTGGTGTTGAGCATCCGAAACTGAATCCCTGCCCGGTCGGTGTTGCGACCCATCTCGCCGCCCAGCGCATCAATTTCCTTCACCAAGTGCCCTTTGGCGATCCCGCCGACTGCGGGGTTGCAGGACATCTGGGCGATCTTATCCTCATCCATCGTCAGCAGGAGGACTCGCGCCCCCATCCGGGCGGCTGCAAGAGCCGCTTCACAGCCGGCGTGGCCTCCACCGACTACGACGATGTCATACTGTCGTGTCATACAAATACTGCATGATTGGAGGCGCGAGGCCAAGGGCGATAGGTCAAATGATATGGCCTGCCTCTAGCCCCTTGCCTTTCGCCGGCTCATTTCCCGATGCAAAACTCTCGAAAGATGCGATCCAGGATATCGTCCGTGCTGACCGCACCGGTAATTTCGCCCAGGGCATCAATGGCAGCTCGAAGGTCCATAGCCACGAATTCTCCCGAAAGTTTCGCTCCAACAGATCCGGCGGCGTTCGTCAGCGCCTCTTTGGCCTTCAGCAGCGCACTTTGATGGCGCAGATGCGTGACCACGATCGACTCGCCCGGCTCAAAGTCTGCGCGAAGAATCATCGCCCGAAGACGGTCCCGTAGATCGTCCAGACCGTCCCCGGTTTTGGCCGAGATGCAAACTACGGCGCAAGCCGGTTCGTCATGCTCCGACGATGAAAGTGCTGATGAATCAATCCGACGGGGCAGATCGGTCTTGTTGACCACCACCAACCGCTTCTTGTCCCGGTGCCGGGCCAGCAGCTCGTGGTCCTCCTCGGTAAGCGGCATCGAGCCATCCAAGACAATCAGCAACAACTCCGCTTGCTCCATAACGGCCAGGCTGCGCCTGACGCCCTCCTGTTCGACCGGATCCTCAGTGCTATGGACTCCAGCTGTGTCAAACAGCCGCACCGGCACCCCCCTGATGTTCAGCACCTCTTCGAGTACATCGCGTGTCGTCCCCGGCACCGGCGTGACGATAGCGCGATCAGTCCGCAGGAGCGCGTTCAGCAGACTGGACTTGCCCACGTTAGGATGCCCCATTATCGCGGCGGTCACACCCTCCCGGAGAATACGTCCCTCCCGACAACTGCTCGCTAAACGGGAGAGTTCTTCAATCGTCTTTTGAAGATTCGCTGCAAGCTCCTCTGGACGGATAAACGCAATGTCCTCCTCAGTGAAGTCGATGGCGGCTTCCACGTGGGCAAGCAGGCGGATCAGTGCCTCCCGCATTCGATCAATTTCAGACGACAAGGCTCCACGCAGGTGTTCCTGCGCAATCCGAAGGCTGCCGGCCGTTTTGGCTCGAATCGTGTCGAGAACTGCCTCAGCCTGCGTGAGGTCGAGCCGCCCGTTCAGGAACGCGCGCTTGGTGAACTCACCAGGTTCAGCCAGCCGGGCCCCCCGACGGATCACTGCCTCGCACAGGGTCTGGAGAACCAATGGTCCCCCGTGGCACTGGATTTCCACCACATCTTCGGCCGTGTAGGAACGGGGAGCTCTCATCACAACGACGAGCGCTTCGTCAATGGCCAGGGAGGAAACAGGCCGCCAGTTCCTGGCCTGGACCAGTCCTGCCTGGGGTTCTTGTACGGGCATAGCCTCAAGAAGGTCGGCATGGTACATGACGTGGCTTGTGACAGACTCGAGCGGTCTGCCGGACCGGAGCTTTACAAGACCGGTCGCCGCTTCAATGGCCTTCTCCCCGCTAATTCTCAGAACCCCGATCCCACCTTCTCCTACTGGAGTCGCAATGGCGCAGATCGTGTCCTGTAATTCTCCGCTCATGGTTTATCCGCTGATGGCTCAACCGAGCTCTCCGCCTCAGCCCTCTGCACGACCTTGTCCTTCTTCCTTTTTCCGGCCTGTTTCTCCCCATCCACAGGCGAGGCGACTGCAGCCGTGTCCTCAGAAGCGGACATGAATGTCGGCTTCTTGAAGACATACCGATCTGTCACAAACTGCTGAAGGATGGTGAGTACATTGTTGGTGAGCCAGTAGAGCACCAGCCCGGCTGGGAAAGTCAGAAACAAGAGGGTGAGAAAGGCCGGCATGAGCAGCATGATCTTGGCTTGGGTCGGATCCATGGTGGTAGGCATGATCTTCTGCTGGACGACCATGGAAACTCCCATGATCACAGGAAGGACGTAATAGGGGTCTTGGACCGAGAGATCCGTGATCCACAAGACAAATGGGGCCTGACGAAGGTCAATCGTCATGTACAAGATGTTGAACAGCGCGACGAATACCGGCATTTGAAGCAGCATCGGGAGGCATCCCCCCACAGGATTCACCTTATGGTCGCGGTAGAGCTTGATAAGCTCTCGGTTGAGCCGCTCCCGGTCGTCCTTGTACTTCGCCTGCATGGCGACGACTTTGGGCTGGACGCCCTGCATATCCTTCATGGACTTGTAGCTCTTGTACTGGAGGGGAACGAACAGCAGTTTGATGCCGACTGTCAGAAGGATAATCGTCACGCCGTAATTTCCGGTATAGTCGTAAATGAAACGGAGGATGTAAAAGATCGGCTTGGCCACGAATTTGACGAAGCTCCAGCTCCCATAGATGAACCAGCCGAAGTCTATGGTATCTTCCAGACCGACATTCAACGATTTGAGCGTGTCGAATTCCTTAGGACCAGCATACAACTGCAGTTTGAGGGCTGATGACGGGTCGCGCTGAGCAATCCGAATGCCAGCGGATACGAGCTTGTCACCTTCTTTCTTGACCAGTGCGGCGGTCGCTTCGCCGGGGATCAACACGCTCAAGAAATACTTGTCCTGGAGAGCCACCCACCGGACTGTGCCTTTGCGTTCCAATTCTCCATCAGGGGTGTCTTTCTCGATTTTGTCATCCACCAACGAGGCCGGCCCAATGAGCCCGATGAACCCCTCTCCCCATTCCAGGATCCCGAAGTTCGTGCCCAGGCCGATATCCACCGCGCCCCTCAGCCCCTCGGCCTTGACCGAGACATCCACAAGATAACTGTGGTAGTGGAAGGTGAGTTGCTTCTCCACACGCAAGCCACCCCGGGGATCTTGATAGGCGAAGGTAAGATGGCCGTTAGGATGAGCCTCATCCAGCGTGGAAAAATCTTGCTCAACCTGATACAGACCGTCCAATAATTGTCTGCTGATGACCGGGTCCGGGACCTGAAGGGACAGCGGCCCCTTAAACTTACCCCCGGAATACATGAGTTGAACTGGTTGCGGCCCATCGGGGCCCTTGGTCGAGTAACGCTTGAGTTCCCACCCCTTGATGACCGCTCCACGGTTGGTGAATACCGCCCGAAATAGGTCCGTCACAACCTCGTAGGTCTGCTCCTCAACAGGAGATCGCGCGTCCTTCTCTCTCGCATCGAGGCGTGCAGACCCGAGGGTGGGTGCGGACACAACTGGGAGAGGCGCGCTGGGGGATTCAGGACCTTTTGCGGAAGCTGAGGGACTCTCGATCGTGCGAGGCTGATCTGGCTGAGGGGGCGACTGGACCATCCCCATCTGCTTCAGCAAATAGTCATAGCCGATAATAATCGCGAGCGCAAGAATCAGAAAGATAACGACCCTCTTTTCCATCTATCGAGGACTCCCTTACTAACGGTAGAAAGCAGTGGTCAGGACGAAACCCGCTTCAAGCATCAGGACGGTTTTGAGCTGGCGGCTGCTGTCCTTACATCGCTGTTATTGAACGGGATCGAACCCACCGGGGTGGAAAGGGTGACATTTCAGAAACCGAAGGCAGGCCCACCCCAGTCCCCGCAGAACCCCGTATCGCTGGATCGCCTCACAGGCATAATGGGAACAGGTAGGCTCAAACCGACAGGCTGGCGCAAGCAGGGGGGAAACCCATCGCTGATACAGCCGAATCAAGCTGAGGCAGAGTTGTCGCATCGTTGGTCCAACTCAACAATCATCAATCCTTCATGCCGCAGAGCCGCTTTCCAGGCGTCCTGAAGCAACCGGTGTTGGACGATCAGGGCCTCCCGCCTCGGGAACACCAAGAATTCGCGTCCTCCTACCAACTGTTGCCGGACTTCCCGCGCCAATTCCCTGAACACACGTTTGGCTCGATTCCTGTCCACTGCTCCGCCGAGACGCTTGCCCACCACAATCCCGATCCGGGTCTGTGATGATCCTGAGGGACAGGAGAGCATGTTAAACAGTGGGGTCTGAAACCTGCGGCCATGTTTCTTCACACGCTCAATATCGGTGCTTTTCCGGAGGAAGAGAACACGATCTTCCGACGGTCTGGTCATCGTTAGGAGTCTACCGGAGAGCCACACACCGCGACGGACGATCTCTGAGACTACAGGCAACGTCGCTCACACAGTAAGCCGCGCCCGCCCTTTGGCTCGCCGGCGGGCCAATACTTTCCGCCCACCCTTTGTACTCATACGTTTCCTGAACCCATGCTCTCTTTTTCTTTTCAAATTTGACGGTTCTCTAAAGGTAGTTGACATGGCGACACTCCTTCATATTAATCCGGCCCACAAAGCGCAGCATTATATGAGCCGTCCCTCGGTGTGTCAATCGCGCGACGGTAGACTTGTAGACCTTGCAGCAGGCCTTGGCGACAGCTCAGACCGTTTCAGTCCGGACTGGCAAGAAAGATGTGAAACCATTAGCTCTTCACGGTCCTCTATCCGAGCGGCCTGATCAACTCGCTGTGAGGCGGTTTTGTGTACCCTGAGCCAATCTGCCACATGATGTTGAGCCATGACCCATTGCACGAATATCGTAACCCTGCTGAGACATAAGACCTTCTTAGAACCTCACCGCCTGGCACTACGCTTGCTCAATCACCTGCCGTGTGGTGAAATGTCTGCGCCTTGTCCAGGCCAGACTATACCGGAAGGAGGTGAAAACAAGATGAGAAAAACCTTCGTAGCATTGATGGCATTGGTTATAGCGATGACCTTCGGCACGGTGACATTCGTCCAAGCCGACGAGAACGCAGCGGCGCCAGCGCCTGCTGCTCCGGCTGCAGCCCCTGCTGCGGCGCTTGAAGAGAAAAAGGACATGGGGGAGCATAAGGGCACGGAGAAGAAGGTGGAGAAAAAAACAGCGAAAAAGAAAGCCAAAAAGAAGGAGTAACACGGGCCTTCTCGAACAGACCGGCCCTCTTCGGTTGCCCTCCTCACCGACTGAAGGGGTTGCCGGTCTTTCGTACATTGTTTGAAAATCAACATGTCTCCCCGCCATGATCCTTCATATTGTTGCGAGACAGCAGCTCGACCAGTAAGGAGATACCGGATGAAGCGACCGTTCATATGCTATATGATGGTTTCTGCCCTAACGCTTGCCGGGGGCTGCGCGCAGCCCCCGACTGACAAGCTCACGACTGCTGAAAAGGCGGTCAACGAGGCGAGAGCTGCGGGGGCACCCACCTACCTGGCGGAGGATTTTGCTAAATTAGAAGGCATGCTGACTGCGGCGAAGAGAGAGATTGCGGAACAGGATGCCAAATTTGCCATGCTTCGCGATTACGACAAGGCCGAGCAGCTACTTGTCACCGTGGAAACCGATGCAGCGCGAGTGAACACCGACGCTACGAAAAAGAAGGAAGAAGCCAAGGCAGTAGCCCTGCAGGCCCAGCAAGCAGCACAGGAGGCAGTGAAGGCCACCCAGGAACTGGTCAAAAAGGCACCGGTCGGGAAAGACCAGAAACCGCTCCAGGCGATCAAGGCGGACGCGCAAGGATTAATCGCGTCCCTCTCGGAGGTCCAGACGGCTCTGGATGCAGGCGACTATCGGGTCGCACAAATCAAAGCCAAGGCTATCCAAGAAAAGAGTCTGGCAGTCCAAGCAGAAATCCAGCGTGCCATGACCAAAGTTGGCGCTGCCAAGGGCCAGAAGGACAAGCAGGTGAAGAAACATCCGTCACAGTGAGGATCTTGATGCCCGCCCCAACCAGAGTCTTCCTGTCCGGCTGTTCGATGGTGATCCTGCTGATCGGCAGCCTGGCCGCCTGCGTGCAGACGGCGCCTCCTGAGCTCCTCGAAGCAGTGGAGAGCCTCGACCGCGATCTCGTGGCGATCCAGGGAGCGGAGTTCGCCCCGACAGAATACGCGCGGTTCGTTCAGGACTGGGCCGCACTCAAGGGACGGATGCTTGCCGAAGAGGATGTGATTCGGTGGCCGTGGGAACCGAATCCGCTCGCGGCACATCTTCAGAAGGTTCAAGAAGAAGGTGAACAGGCCATGGCTGTCGCGACGCAGCGGAAGGAAGAGGAACGTCGCGATGCTGAAGCGCGGCTGACCTTGCTGGATCGACGGCTCCGTATCTTTAATAGCCGTGTCGATGAGATGGAAAGCCGCGTGGTGCTTGGACAGAGACCGATCGAGACCGAGCTACTGGTCAGGCAAGCTCATTCCTTCTTGGACCAGGGATTGTTTGCCCGCTCGCTGCAGGCGACCGAGCAGGCTTCCACGCTCATAGTGGCTCAAACGGCCTTGCTGACCACGGAACTTAAGCGGTACGCTGACGAACGCCTGGTTGGGACTTGGCGCCAAATGGCGCGCCGCACCATCGCCTGGTCGCGGACCAATCAAGCGACTGCGATCCTAGTGAACAAAGCCGATCGCCGCCTGACCATTTACCGGAATGGCCGCCCGGTTGTCTCGTATCAGGTACGGCTCGGCTACAACGGCATCATGGAGAAGCGCTACCAGGGAGATGGGGCGACTCCGGAAGGGCAGTACCGGGTTGTGAAGAAGCGTGACCGAGGCCAGACCCAGTTTTATCGGGCTTTGCTGTTGGATTATCCCAATGCCGAAGACCGACGGCGCTTTCATAAGGCCCGCAGAACTGGAGCTATCCCGACTGGAGCCTTTATCGGAGGGCAGATCGAAATTCACGGAGAGGATGGCTTGCCCATGAGTCAGACCCTCGGATGCCTTATGCTTGACAATCGCCAGATGGACAAGCTATTTGAAAAGGTTGAGGTTGGCGCTCCCGTCACCATTATCGGCGCCCTCAAGGTCTCCAATCCTGTGGCGCTTGCGTTGGCGGATCTGGAACAGTTCGAAGAAGGCTGAACACTCGTGAAGTCCTCTCCGTCTCTCCCTCTCCTCGTGCTCATCGGTATCCTCTTGCTTCCCGCATCTCACCTCAGAGCGCTCTCTGAGGCAGAGGGCAACGTGGCAGGCCTGGCATCGCACAAACAAACCGATGCGTCTGAGTCTTCGCGGCTGGTGGCGCGTCATGCCGCCCTGCAACATCAACTGGCTCAGCAGACGCCTGCCGATCACTATATTGTCGTGGACACGGCGCGCAATCGGCTTTCCATCATCCGTCGTCAGGAAGTCTTGTTGACGGCCCTCGCTTCGACCGGCAGTGGAACGATCCTCAACGATCCATACCGTCCCGGCACCCGGTGGATCTTCGACACGCCTCGGGGTGAATTCACGATCCAGTCAAAGCTCACGAATCCTATCTGGGTCAAACCGGACTGGGCCTTTCTCGAAGAGGGGCAGGGCATCCCCGCCGATGCAGAGCAACGCCTCGAGCCGGGCGTGCTCGGAGATTATGCCCTGGGGTTCGGCAAAGGCTATTTCATTCATGGGACGCTCTACGCGAGGCTTCTGGGCCAGAATGTGACCCATGGCTGTATCCGCTTGAACGACGACGACCTCCAAAGGGTGTACCAACTCTCGAAGGTCGGTACCACGGTCATGATTTTCTGATTCCTGCACGCTTTCCCTGTCGACACGGGCAAGATGAGATTTTTCTGGGCCATGGTCCTAGCGGCCCTGACTTGGGCCACTCCCCCATCAACCTCAGGACCAGCTTCTCAAACTGGCAATCAGGCCCGTGACCCGGAGGGGCTGCGGGAGGCAAACCGAGTCCTGGAAGAAGAGATCAGACTTGCCGCCCATCCACAGATTTATTTGCTGCTGAATTTACCCGACCGCAGTATCGTCATCAAGGGGCGTGGCATCGAGCTGCGCCGACTTCCAATCAGCGTTTGGCAGGCGATTGAGGAACGAGCAATGGTTGGAGTCTTTCGCCTGCGTGCGAGACCACAGGTGGCTCGTCCGAAGGCGACCCCTCTGGACGATCCTGCCCAAGACCCCATCGAGCTCAAGGACATGCCAGTAGCCTACGAACTCCTCTTCGATCCGACCCTCGCCGTGACAGTCGCTCCGCCGTTTCAGGATCGGCCATGGCTCTGGGCCATGGGCCTCATGAGAGACTCCTGGACAAAGACTGTATCCTGGATCCGTTCCACTGCCGCACCCGATGAGAACGCCAGCAGCCCGTGCCTTCGTCTCACTCTTTCCGTCGAAGCCGCTCAATCGCTTGCCTGGTCGGTCACAGACGGCATGCCGCTTCTGATCAGACGAACGACCCCTCAGTAAGCGAGCAGGTATAGCTACCTCGATCGCCGTTTGCCTTTTGTGGCCCCCCGACTTTAAGATACGCGCTGATTCCGACCAGTGAGGTGAATGATGCTGGCGACAAGGATCAGCGCAAATCTGGGGAGTTTGCAGGCCGTTGTGGAGTCGGCTTTGAATGAGATGGCGAGCACGCGAGTTGTCGCTCGCCTGTGGGCCAAAGACCATACCCTATGGAAACCGGGTCCGGCTGAAATTGAAAATCGGCTCGGCTGGCTCAGGGTAGCGGAACAGATGCGCGAGCAGGTAGGGACGCTTCGCGCGTTTGTGCAAACCGTGCGTCACGCCAGGTTCCGCCATGTGGTCCTGCTCGGCATGGGTGGGAGCAGCCTGGGTCCGGAAGTCCTGCGTTGCACCTTTGGATCGGCGCGTGGGTATCCCCGTCTGTGGGTTCTGGATTCGACCGTGCCTGGCGCCGTGCGCGAGGTCACCCAGTCCATCCACCCGGCCCGCACATTGTTCATCCTGGCCAGCAAATCTGGCGGGACGATTGAAGTCCTGTCGTTGTTCTCCCATTTTGGGCGCCTCGTGGCCCGTGCGCGTGGGAATACCGGCGGAGCCCAATTCATCGCCATCACCGATCCGGACACAGGGCTCGTCTCCCTGGCGCGTGAGCGTCGCTTCAGGGCCACCTTTCTCAATCCACCCGACATCGGGGGGCGCTACTCGGTGTTGTCCTATTTCGGTTTGGTGCCGGCGGCCCTCCTCGGGCTCGATCTGAAGACGCTGATTGATCGTGGGATCGAAATGGCGGAGGCCTGTCGCCCCACCGTATTGCTGGAAAACAACCCGGGAGCCTGCCTTGGGGCTGCCATGGGGATGCTCGGTCGCGCTGGTCGGGACAAGGTCACCGTGATTACCTCACCGAAAGTCACGAGCTTCGGGGTATGGGTAGAACAATTACTGGCTGAAAGCACCGGCAAGGAAGGCAGGGGGTTGATTCCCATCGCCGGGGAACCGATGGGCGCCCCCTCTGTCTACGGGAAAGACCGCCTCTTTGTCTATCTTCGGTTGGACGGCGACGCAAACGCCAAAGGAGATCGGCATGTCAAGGCGCTGGAGCGGGCCGGGCAGCCGGTCATTGGACTGAGGCTCCGCGACCGGTATGATCTGGCAGCCCAGTTTTTCCTCTGGGAATTTGCGACAGCCGTGGCAGGGTATTTTCTCAGCATCAACCCCTTCGATCAGCCCAATGTGCAGGAGAGTAAGGAAAACACGAACCGGATTCTTGAGGAAGTTCGCGCACAGGGGCGCTTGCCTCGCGAGCAAAGCACGTCAATGGACAGCGCACTCGCCGGCCTGATCGCGAAAGCGGCGCCAGGCCGGTATCTCGCGATTTTGGCCTATATGAAGCCATCGCGACAGGCCGATGCAGCCATCATGGCGCTCCGACAGTCGGTCTTGGTCCGACACTATCTCCCAACCACAGCCGGGTACGGACCGCGGTACCTCCACTCAACCGGACAACTCCACAAAGGTGGGCCCAACACCGGCCTGTTTCTTCAACTGATCGAGCGCATGATCCCTGACATGAAAGTTCCCGGTGCGCCTTACACATTTGGGACTTTGGCCCAGGCGCAGGCGGTGGGAGACCTTCAATCCCTCCAGAGGCACGAGCGTTCGGTTGTGGGGCTTCGCCTCGGCCGGCAACCAGTCTCCACCATCAGGGCATTGGCGCGAGCGCCTCGCGAGCGAGGAAGCACGCAGCGCCGCAGGAGTCACGGGAAGCGGAAGACACGCACGGGAACGCGGCGAGCCCGGTGAGAAACAATGAGCGCGGCGCCCGAAATTCGGATCATGACTGACCGCCAGGAACTGG
>Ga0209861_1000018_pt1 | contig 18209 bp, 22 predicted proteins | sample GWRWS2_30_40_FD_187245 | JGI IMG/M metagenome (GOLD analysis project Ga0209861, IMG submission 187245) | Riverbed sediment microbial communities from areas with vegetation nearby in Columbia River, Washington, USA - GW-RW S2_30_40 (SPAdes)... | ecosystem: Environmental > Aquatic > Freshwater >...
CTGTTGCAACTGTTCCACATCCCCCCACACCACCGGCGCATCGGACCCAGCCTCCACCTTCAGCGAGACCCCTTTGCCGACAAAAGACGGCTCCATCAAGGCGGAGACCGATTGAACGAGACGATCCATCTGCAATCGCGCAGGGTTCGGTTTCCGTTGCCTCGTGGAGGAGAGGAGCTCCTTGATGCTGCGCACAACCCGGTTGATTTCCGAGTCAATAATCGCGACCCGCTTCTGCATCTCCGCCGTCATGCTGGGCTCTTCTCCAAGCACCTGCACGTGCCACGCGATCGAATGGAGCGGGGTGCCCACCTCGTGCGCGACGGACGCCGCGAGCTGACCGGCGGCGGCCAGCCTCTCCGACCGATTCAGAGCATCCTTCATCTCAACCAACTGCGTGTTGGCCCGCAGCAGCTTCTCGCTCTGCAACGCGAGCTCAGCGCGAGCCGCCTCCTCCCTCGCCTTACGCTCTTCTCGCGTCATCGCGAAGTAGGCCACCGCGATCAACACCCCTACCACCACCGTTCGATTGATCACCGCGGACTGGAATCGTCCGGGTTTCGTCGGCCTCAGTATCCCGATGTAGGTCGCCGCGATGCAGAGCGCCAGCGTCAGATACATGAGCCGGCGATTCCTGGCCGTGGCGATCAGGAGAATCGGCAGCACAAATCCGTAGGCAATCACGACGTTGGCCGGTGCGATCATTTCTATCACCACGATCAGCAAAATCAGCACGACTGAGGTGGCCAGGACCCACGACATTCTGCTTGATCCGTCCGCCTTGCGAAACGGCCACGTGATCCATCGCCAGGGAGACGAATCCGCTCGTCGGTACATGATGAGTGCAGGCGCACCGCGCGCGGCGGAGCGCCTCCTTTCATATCCTAGGACGAAGCATTCGCAGCTCGGCGGCGAGCTGCTTCAGCCTGAGATCCCCGCGGAGCTCTTCCAAGGAGCGCGCGAGTTTCCTGGACCAATTCGGGTAGCTGTCAACCGTCCCCGGCAGGTTTGCCTGCGCCAATTCTTCCAGGAGATCATCAAGCGTTGCCAACACCATCCAACAAGGTGTGCGGACGAGATAGAGATGGATCGCATGACAGAGCTCAGGGGTCATGCATGGCACCGTTGACAAATCTTCGGTCAGGCCGTCCGGCAACAATCCCTGGGCCTTCAGCGCCCGCAAGACGCCCTCCTTGACCTGCTGTCGCTCTTCCCACGCCAGACGGCGGGCCGTGTCATCCGGGTACAATCCTAGCCGCCCGCGCACCTGAATATCCTCCGCTGCCCAGAACCCCGTCAAGGTCGGAAGGTCATGCGTGGTCACAACAGCCACTGCTTGATCCGGGTAGGCATGAGGCGCTTTGCATTCGCCATCACCGGTTCGCTCAAAGTAAAACACGCGATAGGAAAGCACGCCGGAGGCAGCCAGTCGCTCACGCACCCAGTCCGGGACCGTGCCGAGGTCCTCTCCGACAATGACCGCCTGATGGCGCACGCTTTCCAGAGCCACAATGCCGAGAAGGTCCTCCGCCGGGTAGCGCACATAGGCTCCGTCAGACGCCGGGAGTCCGTGCGGGATCCAGAACAGACGAAAGAGCCCCATAACATGATCGAGTCTGAGCGCCCCGCCGTACTTCAGGTTGTTCCGCAGCAATTCGATAAACATCCGATACCCGCTCGCGCGCAGGCGGAACGGAATCATGGGCGGCAGTCCCCAGTTCTGCCCTTCCGGCGCAAACGCGTCGGGCGGGCACCCGCAATCGGCTTTCAATGCCAGGACGTCCTGGAACATCCAGGCGTCGCTGCCGGACCGATCGTCGGCAAGGGCCAGGTCATGATAGAGGCCGATCGGCATCCCCAACGAGCGCGCCTGCTCGGCCACTCCCGCCAACTGCTCGCTAGCGACCCACTGGAGGTACTGGTAGAACCGGACACGTGGCGCATGCGTCGCTCGAAATTGGGCCACGGCAGCCGCTGTGGGGTGGCGGTATGGTTCCGGCCAGTCCTGCCATCCCCGTACAAGGGGATGCCGCCGGTGCATTTCTTCAGTGAGGACCTGGAACAGCGCGAAGGCCTCAAGGGCGTCCCCTTCCTCACGGACATACTGTCGAAAGGTTCGCCCTCTGTTCGTACAAGGCTGCGGATCGCTCCCGTCACCGGTCAGGTGCCGCTCCTGGAATGTGTCAAAGAGCGCCTCCAGAATCGTCTGCTTGACCGCGTAGACCTGGTCATAGTCCACAATCTCGCTTTTCTTGAGCGCCTCTAGTCTCGAACGAAACCCGGTGTCGGCGAGCATCTGTTGCGCTTTCGGACATTCTGCGTACTCTGGGATCCGCTCGACATCCAGATAGAGGACGTTGAGGTAGAGCCGACTGTCCGGAGCATAGGGACTAATATGAGAGGGCCGTGTATTCTTCAGGGCGTGAAGGGGACTCAGGCCGATGACCCCAGCTCCCAGATCATTCGCTGACCACTCCACAAGTTCTGCCAGATCTCCAAAATCTCCGACGCCCCAGTTCCGCGAGGATCGGAGCGCATACAGTTGAAGCGACAGCCCCCAGATTCGACTTCCCTCGCGAAACTGAGGCGCCACATAGCAGCGGGGCGGAACAAGGATCAGACGCAGGGTACCCTCAACAACCCGAGATGGAGTCATGCCATAGGCCCGCAGATCGTAATAGCCGATCGCCAGACCCGATGGAACTGGCACCTCAAAGCGGGCGTAGGGCCGGGCATCCACGACATGGGTTTCCACAGGCACGAGTGGAGCGGCAGACTCGCCGCTGTGCCGGAGACGCCCAGCTTCATCTCGGAGCTCCCAACGAATCCGCACGTCCTGTTCCTCACCAGATTCGACCGGCATTCGGAAGGACCAACATCCCGGGTTTTCACCGGTCCGGAGAACCACCACCGGATCGCATGGCTGCCGCCACGGTTCGGTTTCGCACGCAGCCAATTCTCGGCGCAGCTCATCCACCGTCCCGACACACAGCCCCATCGCAGCGAGAATCGCGCGCTTCGTCCGGTCAGAGGTAAGATGCTGACAGCCCCAATTGTCATAATAGTCTGGGACGATCCCAAACCGTTCCGCCAGATCGTGTAACAACTCCTGCTCGCTGCGTTCGCTCATAAGGCTGAGTCTAGGAAGACTGGCGCTGACAAGTCAAGGCAGGCTGGTCCTCACCAGCCTGATCCGGTAGAATCTGCCGAATGATCGAGATCCTGCTGGTCCTGTCAACCGTGCTGGCGGTGGGGGTGCTGGGCCTCATGACTACGATGCTCACGCCGCACCTCATGACCGAACTGGGACTCTGGATGCTCGCGATCGGGCTTATGACCGGCGTGCCGGCCGGCTTCTGCTATCACGTCGTCCTGTACCGTGCGCTGGCCCGCAGTGTGACACTTCCACCCAAGTGGTGGATGGCGCCGGTCGCCCTACACCCGCAGCTGGCGCAACAGGACAGGGCTCGCATCAAAGCGTGGTTTAGGCTAGGGGGCATCGGGTTTGGGCTGTCGCTGGCCGGAGGGCTCGCAGCTATGGCTGGTCTGCTCCTGGCTGGTTAGTCTCGCTCTTGCGAAGGCGATGGGCTCCAACGGATGGGTGAACCTGTGACAACCCTGACTCTGCCGGAAGAAATTCGGTTTGGCACCAGCTCATGGGCTTACGAGGGATGGAAGGGAATGGTCTATCACAAGCCCTACCCGAGGAGCCGGTTCACCAAAGATTGTCTGGCCGAATATGCGGCCTATACCTACCACGGCGCGCCGCTCTTCAGAACGGTCGGGCTGGACCACACCTTCTACCGGCCACCGACGGTCAGCCAGCTCGCCCAGTATGTCGCCCAGGTCCCGACCGGATTTCGGATCTGCTCCAAAGTCTGGGAGGAGATCACCATTCCGGCCTATGCACCTCACGCTCGATACGGTTCAAAAGCCGGAACCGCCAATGCTCGGTTTCTGGATCATTCGATCTTCGAGGATCTGGTCCTCCGGCCTTCGCAGGAAGCTCTGGGCGATCATGCCGGTGCGTTTATCTTCGAATTCCAGCGTTGGGGGCTCGAGCCCACCCGCTTCCTGCCCGTGCTCGACCGCTTCCTGTCCAGTCTGCCCCAAGGCCCGCACTATGCCGTTGAAATCCGTAATCCAGCTGTCCTGGGAAGCCGTTATCACGAGCTCCTGAACCAGTACGGAGTTACCCACGTCTATAACCATTGGTCTGTCATGCCGCCGCTTGAGTCCCAACACAGAGCGCTCGGCCGGAGCTTTACCGCTCGGTTCGTGGTCATCCGCTTGCTCACGCCCCTTGGCCTGTCTCATGCCGAAGCGGTACGGAAGTTTTCGCCCTACGACCGCCTGGTCCAGCCGCTACCCCAGATGCGGCTGGATACGCTCGCGTTGATCAGGCAAGCAACCGCTGAACAGAGGTCCGTCTACGTCCTGGTGAACAACCGTGCCGAAGGGAATGCCCCCTCGACCATCCAATCGCTCGTTGCCCCTCTTCTCTCTGCTGAGCCGACCACGGGTTAGGAATCAGTGGGCTCAATCGTGCTGGCGCGCGCAGCCAATTGCTGCCACCGATGACGCGTGGTAACATAACCCATATCATCGCTGTGTTCTTGCCTTCGGTTCCCAAGCAGTTTGTCCGATGAGAGCGAACCGCCAATCGTCCTAGCGAGAGGTTCTTCGCCCAAGGAGGTGGGTGGGTATGGGTTGCATCAAACATACATGCGGCTGCGTCTGGCTGACGCTCATCCTCGTGTGCGGGCTCACTCTGCTCATTCCACAGGGATCATGGGCCCAAAGCAACCGGGTTGAGATCGTGGGCGATTACCGATACACCTATCACGACCCGGAGAGTTCTGTCGAAGCCAAGAACATTGCCTATACAGAGGCCGTCCGGCTCGCCATCTATTCATCCAGCGTCTTCAGCGAAAGCACCTCAAGGGTGGTAGAGGATGCTCAAGTCCTCAGGGATCTGGCGCAGAAGATCGCCTCCGGTCATCTCAAGGACCTGGAAGTGGTGGAACAATCCGAGAAGGGCCGGACCGTCTATTGTAAAGTCCGGGCATACCTCGTGCCCGAAGAGGTCAAGACCTTCATTGAGCGGGAAATCAACCGCGGTCAGGTGAAGGAGCCTTCAGGCCTGGATCAGAACAGAGCGCTCCAAATTCTAAGCGTTCAGGAGGGGAAAGATGGAACCGTCGCCGTCGTCTTCAAGGCGCTGAAGCGTCTGGACTGGCTGGTAACGGCCTACGACGGAAGTCTGCGGGAAAGCGCGAATGTGATGATCGATTTCTACGACGACCACGGCATCCTCGTCAGCAGCGACCAGCACCCCGCCAGAAAAACCTCCGCCGGCGATGATGTGATGAGCCCCGGAGAGATCGGGCTGCACAAGTTTTCGAAACCGCAGAACGCCAGGTCCTATCGAGTCTGGCTCGTGAAGTGACCCGAATCCGACCAGGACCTGCATACACCGATGTCGCGTGCCCGCAGGCCCTTCTTCCAAGCGGCCAGGAACTTCTTCGGCCGCTCCCCTACTGCTGCCCGCCGCTGACCGGAGGTAGGTTGATCCCCACCCGTTCCATTCCCATGATGATGGTCAAGGCCGAAGGGGCGTGCTGGACGATCTCTTTTTGAACCTCAATCCGCCTGAGATCCACAAACTCCGGCGCCGTCAGCCCCAACGTCTCACGGTAGGCACGGTCCGCCGTGCCGCGCTGCCGCTCGGCTTTCTCCCGAGCCTGTTCCGCTTTTTGAAACTCGATCATCGTGATCCGCCGCTGTTCCTGCTTGATGGTCTCGGCTGTCTGCTCCAGCACGCCCTTCGGCGGCAGAATGCTGCCGATCACGATCCGATTGACTCGAACCGGAATATTCTGCTTGTCGATGAGCTTGGTCCTCACCTCCTGGGCAACCGCATCCTGCACCTTGGCCCGCGTGGTCGGATCGGTCGTGAGTTGGAATAACTGGTATTTCTGCACCTCCTCTCGAACAAAGGTGCGGAATGCTTCCTTGACATTGCTGTTGTACCAGTTCGGGCCGAAACGGTTGATCAGCTCCGGCGACCGGCCCTCCATGACGTTGGCGATCAGGAACGCGTCGAAGGAAACCGGTGCGTTCTCGGCCGAGATGATATCAAAATGTTCCGAAAACTGGACGGGACGAATATCGACATCAATCACCTGGGTGGTCGGAGCCACCCAGATTCTGCCTGTCGTGGCCGGAACGGGGTCCACACCGCCATGACCGAAGAAGAAGGGTTTCTCGACCAACACCCCTTCGTGCCCGGCATCAATCGGCATGAGGACACAGCCAGCACTCGTCATCAGCAAACACAGCACACTGTACAGCAGTGCGAATGCTCCTTCCGAGCTTTTCATAACCCCTCCCGGTAAAAGGGCCAGCTTGGTCAACGACTGGCCCTGCTTGTGGTGAGAACTTCCCTTCCAGTGAAAGTACGGATGGGCGGATAAATGAGTGGTTCTGATACTCTTCAGCTTACGGAGCCGTAGCGCATCGTGTCAATGCCGCCTAGAACCGATTGAATTACGATGGGATTAAGGCATCACGCAGACAATGGGATGAGTAGAGGAAGGGGAAAATTGGTCAGGCGTAACCCTACTCAGCAGGCTTACATGATACCAGCCTGCCGCTGCAGCCACCGGATGTACCTGGTGATCTCCGTCACGTCTTCGGAGGTCACCCCTTCGATCCGCGGCATATCGCCGAAGCTCCAATGATGGGCACGGACTCCGCTCGCCGCCGCTCGCTGGAACGCCAGATCACCATGGTGGTTGGGCTCATAGATTTTGTGCACCAGAGGCGGCCCCTGAGAGGTTCCGCTGGCGCGTTCCCCATGGCAGCGGGCGCAGTTGGTATTAAACTTGGCTTCACCTTTCTGAAATTCCGCAGGAACCCGCACCGGATCCTGCTTCGCCATGCTTTCCCCGATTCCCGGAGCAGCCAGCAGCAGGCCAAACAGGCCCCACGTCAGGGTCCATCCTAGGAGGGTGCGTACGCCGGGCATGGCACTCATCCCTTTTCGTCGTCAGCGGGTCTGGTCATTCGTCTTGCCCTGTTCGGATGTCTGAGAGAATTGCTCGCGCAGCATCCGTGTGACCTGGCGCATCGTGAAATAGCGGTAGAGCCTGGCCGAGATGGGGATCAGGACGATCAGGGCGATCGTCAGGTACATGAAAAATTCTTCCGGAGACACCGTTACGCCCCTGACTCACGCATCCGCATACGCGATGGGATCGCTGATGCCGGCAGCCCGGAACCCTTCACGTCGGATTCGGCAACTGTCGCAACGACCACAAGCGGTCCCGTCCACCGCTGGATCATAGCAGCTATGGGTGAGATGAAACGGCACCTTGAGCAACGCTCCCACCCGAATGATTTCCGCTTTCGTCATCTGGAGTAGCGGGGCTCGAATTTCGATTCCTTTTCCCATGACGCCAGCCCTGGTGCCCAGTCGAGCCAGTTGTTCAAATGCCCGGAGATAGTCGGGACGACAGTCCGGGTACCCTGAGTAATCGAGGACGTTGGCCCCAAGATAGATCAGCGAGGCCTCAAGTACCTCAGCATAGGCCAACGCGAGGGACAGGAAAATCGTGTTGCGAGCCGGGACGTAAGTGGCCGGGATCCCTTCGCGTCGCTCGGCCTGGCTGCGATCCTTGGGCACCGGCTGATTCGTCGTCAGAGCCGATCCCCCGATCTGTCGGAGATCGACCTCCAACACCAGGTGACCCGCCGCTCCCAGAGCCCGTGCGACCTGCCGCGCCCGCTCTACCTCGATCACGTGGCGTTGCCCGTAGGAGACCGTCAGCAGATAGACCCGAGCCCCGTCCCGCTGCGCGATGGCTGCCGAGATGGTGGAATCAAGCCCGCCGCTCGCCAGCACCACGGCCTTCATATACCACCACTATCCACCACAGGAAGGTGGCCGGTCTGGCTTCAACTGCGCGCGTCATCGACCCGTTGCAATGAGGAGCAACGGGTACCCCGGCACATTCTGATCGCGCGCGTTGCGCGAGCACGGAAGCTGGACTGGTCACCCTCCTTAATCACGCTCCTCTCCCTTCTCAATCTTCTCGAGCAGCTCCTGCTTTGCTTGACACTCCACACACAGCTTGGCGAAGGGCACCGCCGCCAGTCGCTTTTCACTGATCTCGATGCCACACTCGGCGCAGCGGCCATAGGTGCCTTCGGCCAGTCTCTGGATGGCTTCGTCGAGGAGTTGCCTCTTCCGATTCCGCATTTCCAATAGCGAGATGCCGAGTTCCCGTTCCAGGTCCATCAAGGCCTGGTCACCGACATCCCTGGCGGATTCCAGACGACGCTGCTGATCTTCGGTCAAGGATTGTCCGAGATCCGCCTCGATCTCCCTCATGACCTCTTGGCGTCTTGCCATGAGCATCCGGTGCAGGGATTCACGACGACTTGCCTGCATCACCTTGGGCCCGGGCGCCTCCCTGCCCGCTCCGCCCGCACGAGACCCCTTAGAGCGCAGAGCGGTGGCCTGGGTCTGGGCATGAGCTGACTGCCGCTTCCGCCCGATTTTCGCCGCCCTTTTATCCGCTGTTTTCGACCTCTTCTTCGTCTTGACCCTGTCAGGCATGCTGTGCAATCTCCCTTGCCGAGGATCTTTCGGTCAAAAAAACGCGGCATTCATAGCACGCTCCTTCGAGTTTGACAAGCCCTGCGGAGGAGCCCGGAGCATCAGGGTGGGAAATTCGACGGGAGCGCAGGAAACGGATCAGGAGCTTGTCGAGAGACAAGGACCTACGAATAGGTGATGACCGAATGCACCTCACAGCCGTTCAGCTTGTCGCGACCTTTGAGGGACTCCAGCTCAACCAATACAACGAGGCCCATGATCTCGCCGCCAAGTTGGCGAACGAGGTGCACTGTCGCGGCGGCGGTCCCCCCGGTGGCCAAGAGATCATCTACGATCAGCACTCGTTCCCCGATGGTGATGGCGTCGCGGTGGATCGCGAGCGAGCTCGTGCCGTATTCCAGATTATATTTGACCTCGAAAATGTCCGCGGGCAGCTTGCCGGCCTTTCGGACCGGCACGAACCCCGCCTCCAGATGGTAGGCCAGGGGACTGCCCAGGATGAAGCCGCGGGATTCAATCCCGACCACTTTCGCAATGTGCTGGCCGCGATATCTGGAGGCAAGCTCGTCCACAACGTTTCGGAAGGCACGCGCATCCTTGAGCAACGTGGTGATGTCGTAAAAGAGAACCCCCGGTTTGGGAAAATTCGGTACTTCGCGGATCAGCGTTTTGTAATTCATAGGCGGCACCCTTTCTACAAGAGATCCTCCTGCGTCATGGTCTTTTGCTCGATGACCGACCGAAGTTTGCCGAGGGCCGCCGTTTCAATCTGCCGAACGCGTTCGCGCGTGAGACCGAGAGTGTGGCCGATCTCCTCTAACGTCTGGGCCTCGCCCCCGTCAAGCCCGAACCGCTTCTTGATCACCTCTTGCTCTTTCTCAGGCAAATCCGTGACCCATCCCATCAGCTCCTCGCGACGCAGCACACCCTCCGCTGTGTCCGCCGGAGAGAGAGTCGTCGGATCTTCGATGACATCGCGCAAGAACGTGTCGGTCCGCTCATTGATCGGACTGTCCAGCGAACAGGTAGTCCGGATCAACTGTTTGAGGTCGGTGACCTCCTCCTCCGGAATCTTCATGCGCCCCGCGATCTCTTCCGTTCTTGGCTCACGACTCAGTCCCTGGCCGAGATGTTCGACTGCGGACAGGAACCGGTTCAGACGTTCCACCACATGGACCGGCAGCCGAATGAGTTTCCCTTGATTGATGATTGCTCGCTCGATGAACTGGCGTATCCACCACGAGGCATAGGTGCTGAACCGGAACCCTCGCTTGTAGTTGAACTTCTCAACGGCTTTGATGAGCCCCAGGTTCCCCTCCTCCACGATGTCCGAGAAGGGGAATCCTCGATTCATGTACCGCTTGCCGATACTGATCACCAGTCGCAGATTCGCTTCGATCATCTGATCACGGGCGCTGACATCACCGGCCATCACGCGTTTTCCGAGGGCTTGCTCCTGTTCGAACGTCAAGAGGGTGGACTTGCGAATATCCCTGAGATAGCTCTTGACGGTATCGAGCCCCTCGGTCTGGTTCTCTCGTTGCCTCCGGCGCCGGCTCCGCTTTCCCCCTGGCGCCGAAGGCTCGAGCTCCTCCTCTACCTCATCGGCTGCGCCCACCGGTTGGTTCACTTCATCGTCGTCATCACGACCCATCAAGCACTCCTCATGGGTTGCAGTCCGAGCATTCAGTACCAGATACGGAAATCCTTATGCTGACCGGTTGGCCTCTCCCATCGCAGCTCAAGGTCTTCGACCCGCGCCATCGGAGGGCCAGTCCTGAGCAGCTCGACGAACGCTTCGACCGCGCCTCGTTCCCCTTCCACATCCACCTCGACCCGCCCGTCATCGACATTCCTCACACCGCCACAGAGTTTCATGCGAGACGCCGCATCCTGCGTGAACGCGCGGTAGGCGACACCCTGCACGCGCCCGCTCACCAGGATCCGAGCTCTGATCGGAGAATCCATCGTCGTGGCCCTTCCAGCTCACGTCAGAATGCCGATGTCGCTGTCCCGCTAAGCGGGAGAAGAGGTCCGTCATCTCCACAAGCATGTTGACCTGGATCTCGTGCAGGAAATAGTTCTTCCGTGCGCGGTCTGTAGTAGGCACCGATCGGAACACCGTTAGTAGATGTGATACCACGCACCGCGGCGATTCGACAACACAATTGTGTTATGAAGTTGGTCGCTGAAGGAGGGAGGAATGGTCGGGGCGAGAGGATTTGAACCTCCGACACCCGCGTCCCGAACGCGGTGCGCTACCGGGCTGCGCTACGCCCCGATCTCTGGATTGAATCTTCAACCGCCGTCAGACGAGCGGCTCCCATCGCATGCCGTGCGCCTCGGCGACTCCCTTGCAGGTAATTTTCCCGTTGACCAGGTTCACGCCCTTTGCGAGGGCCGGATCAGCGCGAATGGCGCGCGCCACACCGGCTGAGGCTAGGCGGACTATAAAGGGAAGAGTCGCGTTGGTCAAGGCCAAAGTCGCCGTCCTCGGCACGATTCCCGGCATGTTCGGAACGCAGTAGTGCAACACACCATCTATCTGATACACGGGGTCCGAATGGCTAGTGGGCCGCGTCGTCTCGAAACATCCTCCTTGATCCACCGACACATCCACGACCACAGACCCGGGTTTCATCCGGGACACGACTGCGCGCGAGACCAGCTTGGGCGCCTTGGCGCCGCGCACCAGCACCGCTCCGACCACTAAGTCGGCCTCTTCGACGGCCAGGTCAATCACTGGTTGGTTCGCCGCCAACGTGACCACTCGCCCTTGGTACAAATCATCGAGGCTGCGCAGGCGTTCCAGGTCCTGGTTGATCACCGTGACTTGGGCACCCATCCCGACCGCGATTCTCGTGGCTGCGCTGCCAACCACACCCGCTCCCAAGATCACCACCTTCCCAGGTGCAACCCCAGGTACGCCGGCGAGAAGGACTCCACGCCCTCCTTGGGAACGTTCCAGATACTTGGCCCCCACCTGCACCGACATGCGGCCGGCGATCTCGCTCATCGGTTTGAGCATCGGCAGCGTTCGGTCCTCCAGCTCCGTCGTCTCATACGCAATGGCCGTCACCCGCGCCTCAAGCAGCGCCCGGGTGAGGTCCGGCAAAGCCGCCAGATGCAAGTAGGCGAACAAGGTTTGCCCAGGACGAAACAAAGCGCATTCAGACAGCAGCGGTTCTTTCACCTTGACGATCAGCTCGGCTTCCTGAAACAGATGGGCCTTAGACGACGCCAGGTGAGCGCCGGCTTTGCGATAGTCATCATCCGTGAACCCGCTGCCCTCCCCTGCCGTCGGCTCAGCCCAGACCGTATGACCCGCCGCGCAGAGGCTTTGCACGGCATCCGGCGTGAGGCTCACGCGGTATTCATGGTCTTTGATTTCTTTCGGCACACCGATGATCATAGATCCTCCCTGGAACGAAGCCTTCGTTCCCTGTCTACATGTCCGTATTATATCCTTGCTTCGGCATGGAAATCGCCGGATTTCCGTCAAGTGCACGCATCATACGTTCGCGAGGACCGTTGTCCCACAATTCTGTCTGTCCGTCTGCGGTAGACAGGTCACAGAGCCCTGGTGTAAGATGGCCACGATTTATAAGTCGAGGAGTCGTGGTGACGAACACTGAGTCGGTCTTCTCCGCCGGAAAGTGTGACGCATGCGGCACCACGCGGGAACCGCTCGTAAAAGTCTCCCTCGGGAAAGACTTCTTCGGTCGCACGTACGACCGTCTCTCGCCATCTTCAGACCTGAGCCCGAAGTGGTATTGCGAAAGTTGCTCCGTGCAGAAGAACCTCCAGCGCGACTTCCGTGACATCCGGGCGGAATTTGATAAGCTAAGCAAGGGGCAGGCCTCCGAGATCGCAGGGACTGATCAGTTGCAACGAGCGCAGGTGCGCCTCCAGGAGATCGCGGCTGTGCTCAACAGTCATGTGGCGGGGTCCAGCCTCATCGACCTCGCCGATGTTCATGGTCTGATCAGCCGCATGCGAGCTCTGGTTGGTTCCCAGTCCGTCTCAGGATAATCTCCCGACGTTCCAATCAGTGACGACATTCAAACATCACATCTTCGTCTGTGTGAATCAACGGCCGAAAGACGATCCGCGTGGCTGCTGCGCGGACAAAGGGTCCGAGCGTCTGCAGTCCTTTTTCAAGAAAGAGGTGGAACGGCTGGGCTTGAAAGGAACCGTACGGGCGAACAAAGCCGGCTGCCTGGATCATTGCGACCTGGGTCCAAGCGTGGTCATTTATCCGGAGGGAGTCTGGTACTGGGTGGGATCCGAAGCTGATGTCACGGAGATCATGGAACGCCATGTCATGAAAGGCGAGATCGTGGAGCGGTTATTGATGCCGGACCACGAACTCCCGAAGAAAGGTTCAGGTTGAGAGGGGTCGATTATGGCCGTTGAAGAAAAATGGAAGGCCAACCAAGAGAAAGTGGCCTTCATGAAACGATTCCCAGGTCTGACCCTGACCTGGGACCAAGTCCAAGGGAAAACCGTCGAGGCCGTCATGCCCCTATCCTCAAAGCCCGGCGCGGCCGTGCTCGTGTTCTCGGATGGATCCTTCACCGTCGTTCCTCCTCTGGAGCCGGAACCCTGGGCACTCGGCGATGGGCTTGGTGTAGCCCGGCAAGTCCTTGAGCCGAAGCATCCTGCGGCCTACAAGGAGTATGACCGGTTGGTACGAACGGACAAAGAAGCCTTGCGGGCGGCGCGCCTTGAGAAAATCCTCGGCGCAATCCAGAACAACCTCGGCCAGATTCCAGAGCTCAAGGACCGGCTGCGCCAACTGGTGGACAAGTGGAAGTGAGGATACGCCGCCGTGAACATGCTCGAGATGTTTTCAAAAGCCCTCTTTGAGGGAGTCAAACCCATGATGGTCACCAGAGATCACCTCGTCCGTCACCCCGATCGCTGCACGCATAATGCGGTCTGCATCCCCGTCTGTCCGACCGGCGCGTGGCTCTCAACCCCTCCGTTCAAGTTCGACTCGTCGCGCTGCCTTGAAGGCTGTCGGCTCTGCCTCGATGCCTGCCCGTCCCAAGCCATCTACGCGGTCTTTCGGAAGGGCGACAAGCTGCTTGAACCGCAGAAAAAATAGGTGGGTCTCGGCTGACGAACGGCTGGAGTAGGCCGGGCTGGCGACGGGCGGACAGCTCTCCTCTGTGTCCATCCCGTGCACCCCAGCTGGGAGAACGAGGAGGCGCCTCACATCCCGCCGCGCATCCGTCCCATCCGAGACCTTAAGGAGAGATAAGAATCCTGAGCTCGCTCGTTCTTCCCCAATGGACATCGGCACGGTGAGCCCGCAAGGTCGCTCCCGCCAGCGCCCCGATAGAGCTAAACAATCTGCTTCCGCAGCCGCCCCCAGTAAGCGCTGGCGACGTAGCCGCAGGCGCCGGTCAGGGTCGTCAGAGCCATGAGGCGGTACACCTGTCCTCTGGAAATCTTGAGCGTCACCATAGGATCCAGCAGATCAGGAGAAGACAGGACCAGCCTCAAAGTTTCCCCCGCGGAGAGGATCGGCCACATGCAGGCCAAGCGAAGGCGGACCTCGCGTCGCGGAATGGCCATCGTATAGAGCCACCCCTGGTCAAGATGCTCCATTGCCACCGCGACGAGTCGTCTCAACACTGGCCTGAATGCCGGCAGCACGTCTTTCTTCAGCAGATCCGTGGGCGCTAAGCCCACTTCCCGTAACATCGGCTCCGGAACATAGCACCGTCCCCGCTGCAAATCGCGGCTGAGATCCTTCAGAATGTTTGTCAGCTGCAAGCCCTTTCCGAATCGAACCCCGATGCGCGCCATGTCCGTCACATTCCAACGGGCCAACGATGGCAAATGCCCGCACATGAGATCGGTCCAGAATTCGCCGACGCAGCCAGCCACGTAATAGGTGTAACGGTCCAGGTCCTCCATGGTCTTGACCGCGGTGAGCTGGCGCGAAGAGTCACCGGGGAACCCCGTGAGATCCATTTCCATGCCGTTGGTCAGCGTCGTCATCAGCCGCCGCACCCGCGCGCGGTCTTCCACCGAGAAGTCCAGGTACAGGCGGAAGCAGTCTTCGAGCTTTTCGAGAAGAACCCGTTCCGCCAAGTTGATCTGACGCGGGATCAAGGCGGTCTGAATGGCACGGACCTCTTCCCAGCGAACCTGATCTTCGGTGAACTGGCCCCTGAACTGCTGAAGGAATCGCAGGCGCTGCGGCCGGTCAATCAGATCTGTGTCGGCAATCGTGTCCGCCGCGCGCGCGAAGAGATAGGAAAGACTCACCTGATCGCGCACCGATGCAGGTACGACGACCAACGTGGTGTAGAACAGACGGGAGACTCGCTTGAGGAGTTCGCGCAACAGGGCGCGCTTGAGCCGACTGGTATGAGCGATTGTGGCCACTACCGGACTTCGAGCCGCCCCTCCATGCCCTTTTCCCGGTGGCTCGCGAAGAAGAGCAGCTTCTTGTCGCAGTAAAAGGTAAACACGCCGGGCTGAGTTGGCGTAAAGCGGACCGTCGAAGTTTTTCCTGCTCTCACGTCCTGCTCGACCGTCAGCCCTGCGGCCGGTTCCTTCAGAACAAAGTTATGCGGGGTAATTGTTGTGACGCTCGTCAAGATCAACTCAACCGGCTTCCCGACTCGGACTATTATATGGTTAGGGGTGTAGGAGTAACTGTCCATTGTTATCGAGACGCGCTGCACACCATCTGGAGCGGTTTCTACTTCGACCGGGGTTCCTGACTCACCGAACGCAGACCCGACCGCTCCGACACACAACAGGGCTGCCGCCCAGGAGAGGAGTGATAGACGAAGTGAATGGGCTCCGCGCACGATCCCCTTCTACCAGAAGCAGTCTGGCCCGTCAACGACCACCTTTGCCACGCGCGCCCAAGCCCTTGACGAATGGCTCAGGAGGATTATCTTCATTTGCAAATCACACGGGTACAGGGGGCCGCGGCCTATGATTTGTCAATCAGACTGTTGTATGATGAACGACATCGCGGTTGACCAGACGATTCACCGCGCTCAATCTGTGAAGATCTGAAGGAGGAGTCCAATGAAATGGCTTAAGGGAATCACGTTGCTGCTCATCGCCAACGTGCTGATTTTCGTCACCCTCTCGATTACCTTCACCCTGTTGGTCAACGTGATCCTCCCCGCCTTCGGCATTGACGTGCGCGGAGCGGTGAACCAGCAGGACCTGGTCTGGGCTATGGTGATCGGGTTTGGCGGCGCCTTCCTCAGCTTGGCCTTTTCCAAACAGATGGCTAGGTCCATGCTGGACTGTCACCAGATCACCCAACCGCGATCACCGGCAGAGCAAGTGATCTTTGGGGCAGTCCAGGAGATTGCGCAACGTCTGCGGATCCGGATGCCGGAGGTCTGGGTCTACGAGTCTCCAGACCCCAACGCCTTCGCCACCGGACCAAGCAAGAACAACTCGATGGTGGCGGTGTCCACCGGCCTCTTGAACAGCCTGAATGAGCAGGAAGTACGCGCCGTCTTGGCGCACGAGATGGGACACGTGTACAACGGTGACATGTTCACCACGACGGTCCTGGCCGGATTGATGAACACGTTCGTGTATTTCATCAGCCGATGGGTCTATCGGCACCTGGCTGAACGCAATGAAGCACTGGCATTCGGGGTCTATATCTTCCTCCAGGTGGTGCTCTCGTTCCTGGCCATGATTCCGATTAGCTGGTTCTCACGTCGCCGGGAATTCGCGGCTGACTCCTTCTCTGCCAAGGTTTACGGCCGGGAGGCCATGATCTCGGCGCTCCAGTCTATCGACCGCTGGGTCAAGCGGGCCAAGATCGAGTACAGCACTCAAGATGCCCTCGCCACGATGAAAATTTCCGGCAAGTCTAGCGGTTTCTTTCGTCTCTTCGCGACGCACCCGCCGATCGAAGAACGAGTGGCGGCGCTGCAGAGGCTCTGAAAGGAGAATCCGACTATGAAGGCTACCAAAGGAAGCAAGTATGGGATGGCTCTGGCACTGGGCATCGTAGCCGCATGTAGCCCCGGCTATGTATCAGCGCCAACTTCTGCGCAGGCTAGGAGCCCTGAGAGCCTGGCAGTAACTTCTGATGAAGGAAGGATTGTGATGGCCGCGCAAACCGGTAGCGTCTATGATTTTACGCTGAACGACATCGACGGCAAACCCGTCTCGCTGAGCCAGTTCCGCGGAAAAGTTCTGATGGTCGTGAACACAGCGAGTTTCTGCGGGAACACGCCGCAATACGAAGGCCTCCAAACCATGTATGAGCGGTACCAATCAAAGGGGTTTGAAATCCTCGCTTTCCCGGCCAACAATTTCGGCCGGCAGGAACCGGGAACCAACGAAGAGATCAAAACCTTCTGCTACACCAAATACAGCCTGACGTTCCCGCTATTCAGCAAGATCAGCGTCAAGGGTGAGGACAAGCATCCCCTCTACCGTTACCTGACCGAACAGAGCCCATTTCCCGGCGAAGTGGAGTGGAATTTCCAGAAGTATCTGGTGGATCGCACGGGGAACGTGATCGCCCGCTATCATCACCGCACGAAGCCGCTGTCCGACGAGGTTGTCCGCGACGTGGAGCGGACACTGGCGAAGAATTGAAGCCCCTAACTCTTTTTGATGAAGCTGATGTGGTCCCGATATTGTTGAATCGCCGCCGCTAAGGCATGGCCGCCTAGCGGGATATTGGCTTCCAATGCTGCTTCCACTTCATTATCGTCAATCACGACGTCGTACCGATCCTGCCTGCTGGTCAGGATGACACCTTTCCCGGCATCCCGCGGCAGAAAGATTTCGTGCCAGACCTCTTTCTCAACCAGGCAGACGTCCTTGAAGCGTTCGTAGAGGAGGGCGAGCTTCTCTGGAGCCGTCTCCTTCATAATCACGATCCCGCTCAAGCTTGACCGCAATGAATCTGGGACCTGCTTGCGTTGGCGACTCGCGCGTGGTTACTTCTGGGCCGCGGTGTCGGGGGTTGGAGCGGGCTGGTCGGTGATTTTGAATCGCATCGTCCCAACCTGGTTGGCTGCATGGAAAGGCTGTTGCCCCTGAGGAGTAATAAAAATCTTCACAAAATAGTCCCCCTTCTTCCAACCGTCGGCAGGCTTCTCTAACTCGAGAAATCCATACCGCTCATGTCCCGGGACTGCCAGCGTATCGCGGCCAACCGGCGTGTCCGAGATATTCCCCTTTTCATCCTCCAGAAACCACTGAGCGCTGAACTGCGCCGGGTCTTCGAGAGGCGCCACCTCAAACACGATATAGACGGCTTGCGTGTCCGGTGTGAAGACGGAGGTTCCTGCGCCGATCGGTTTGAGGCGAGGGTCCTGGGTGTACCACCCTTTTCGCCCAAAGCTGTCCCACTCGACCTCGTATCCCTTCGCCATCTTGATCCAGACGAAGATCGACTGCGGAACCCCACCTTTCTGATCGTCCAACGAGGGCAATTTGATTGGTTCAGACTCCGTCTGAGCCTGTTCTTTCGGGGTCATCAGTTCCCGTGCGGCCTGTGTCTCTACCGGCAGGATGGCTTGACTGAACACAAGCAGGAAAACCATGCCGGGAACCACATGAACAACTC
>Ga0209861_1000019_pt1 | contig 18113 bp, 19 predicted proteins | sample GWRWS2_30_40_FD_187245 | JGI IMG/M metagenome (GOLD analysis project Ga0209861, IMG submission 187245) | Riverbed sediment microbial communities from areas with vegetation nearby in Columbia River, Washington, USA - GW-RW S2_30_40 (SPAdes)... | ecosystem: Environmental > Aquatic > Freshwater >...
CACTTATTAATATAACTATCTTTGAGGCTTAAGCCGCTATTGCAACTCCTTGAATCTCAAATCAGATGAGGTGGTCTATTTTGGTGGTTGAGGGTAAGAGAACCGACCTTATTTAGGCCCACTCTACGGGCCCCTTCGGCACATCAGGCCAGTGGAAAAATGGCCTCGATTTCCCGCTTAATCTGCGGGCCTATGTCGAAAAGAAGAAACGCAATGGCAAGAAAGTGAACAGGTGCCAGTACTGGCACTACCTCCTGTAACTCAAAAATGTTCCATGATACGAAATGTCACTTGTTGCATCGTGTTTTGTTCCTAACTAGCTGATCTCACTAACTTTGCAGAGGCCATGAAAAGGCTGGTGTCGACAGTTCGATTCTGTCCCTCGGCACCATCTTCCCGTGAAACGTGAGGCGTGAGGAGTTACGCCCCGCTTTCATCCTCTTTCTCCCCTTTTCTCTCCACCCCTTTCGCCTTACGCTCGTCCCGAGGCAACCCGCTCAAGTAAAAGAGCGCGATTGCGGCGGAAGCTGCAACGTTGAGAGATTCGACTGTGGGGTTCACCGGGATGTGGAACCGGAGCGGAGCCTCCTTCAGTGTGGTTTCCGAGAGACCGCGACTTTCATTGCCGAGGGCCAAGATGGCTCGCGAAGGAAGACTCGTAATGGCTCGAATCCCGCGGCCTCCTTTTCGCGGTGGCTCCGCTGCCACCAGCGTGCAACGGTGCCGAGCGAAGAAACCGATATCCGTGAGAGAGAAGACCGGCAGCATCAGGAGCGCGCCGGCGGTTGCACGGACGACCTTGGGGTTGAACGCATCCGCTGAGTCTGGGGACAGCCACAGCGCGTCTGCATGAAAAGCCAGCGCCGTCCGGATGATCGCCCCCACATTGGCCGGGTCCTGCAAACATTCCCCATAGATGCCAAACACCCGCGGCTGTCTGAGGATGGTCTCCTGATCCCATTCAGGTTGCCGAGCTATGGCGAGAATGCCTTGGGACGCGCTGACGTCCGAGAGTTTCTCAAAGGTCGTGTCACGGCAGGTATAGACTGCTGCGCGGGTCTGTCCGAGGACAGACTGCATGGCCTGGTGACTCTTTTCAAGGAACGTCGGTGTCACCACGACCGCACGCAGGGCTGGTGAGTTGCCGCGGAGCAGCTCCAAGATTTGCTTGGTGCCCTCCACGACGAGGGCCCGTTCAGCCTCGCGTGTCCGCTTGTGTCGGAGCAAATCCCGGATCAGCGCTGCTTTTGCCGCTGAGAGATTGGGAAAAGATGGCATGCTCCCTCGCCTGCCAGGACGCTCCACCACTACCGAGATAGACAGGCCCTGTCAAGGACTGGTTTCGTGATCCGGATGGGTGAATGGATTGCGCTGGTCTGGTCGATTGAGTATCATCGCGCTATGCCCGTTGGTCCTAACATCCAGGTATGGCGTCTCTCCCGTGGACAATCGGTTGAAGCCGTGGCGGCCAAGGCCGGTGTGCCGTCCACCTCGCTTGACGCGATTGAGTCCGGAGAGCTGGACCCTCCGGTCTCCACCCTGGAGGCTCTGGCCGCTGCGCTCGGTATCCCGCCCTCCTGGTTCTACAGCGATCCAAAGCATTTCGACCTGTTGACGACAGATCCTGAGGAGGATGTTTCGGATACGCTCTCAACGGAGTCGGTCGATCCAGTCACGGAGCGGATCCTGCTTGCGACTCGGCAGGACCGCGGACTCTATGTGTTGCTCACGGCCCTGCTCCAGAGTGGGGACCCTAAGCTCGTTCGGGCAGCCGAAGTTAGTCTCCAGAGTCTCGTGAAACAATCAAAGCAGGCCACCGTTCCCTGGCAAACCCGCCCGCCCGGGCACTTCGAGCCACCCAGCGATTGACAACGGTTTTGAGTTCGCAGTGTTGAATTTTGAGTTCCCAACTCAACACTCAAAACTCACAACTAAGAACTCGTTTGCCTAACGCCCTGTGCCTCGAGCCTCGCGCCTGGAAGACGCAGAGGCGGCGCGATAGAGCAAGATTGCGACGAAGGCGACTGCCGCCAAGCCGGGCCAGGCTCCCAGTGGCGGTGCATCGAAGAGCTTCAGCGGGTCTGCGTTCAGGGACGGCCAGAGAGCGTTGAGCGCGATCGGCAGAGCCAGCAGAATTCCCATCAGTGCCTCACCGGTCACGAGGCCGGCGGCGAAGAGCAGCCCTTGCCTGGCGCCACGCGAGTCTGGACCAGATGCTCCCCTCCGCGCGAACTCCGCAATGAGTCCGCCGACGAAAATCGCGGCCGACAGCTTCAACGGCAGATAAATTCCCAAGGCCACCGCGAGCACCGGCATGCGAAAGGTTGCGTTCCGTGTGGCTTGTCGGTGATCAAGTAGTATCACCCCTACGCCGATCATCGCGCCCATCCCGACTAGCGACCAGGGAAGACCCTCCCCGAACACCCCGCTTGCCAAGCTCGCCATCAGTGTCGCTTGCGGCGCGCTCAACGAATGGGGGTGCTCGACCGTCATCTTGCCGATGCCGTACTTGGCTTGCAGCAAAGTCAGGACTGGCACGATCACCACAGCGCCGGTGACGACCCCGACGACCTGCATGACTTGCTGTTTCCAAGGAGTCGCCCCGACCAGATGACCGGTCTTCAGGTCCTGTAAGTTGTCACCCCCCATCGCGGCCGCGCAACAGACCACCGCTCCGATCAGCAGGGCAGCCGCCGGCCCAGCTGGGTTGCCGCGGCCCATCAAGACCACCAGCAGCAGCGAGGCCAGCATGAGCGTGGCGATCGTGACGCCGGAGACAGGGTTGCTCGAGCTCCCGACAATACCGGCCATGTAAGCCGCGACGGAGGAAAAAAGAAATGCTGCCAGCGCCATGACAATCGTCATGGCAAGCGCGACCGGGGCGCTCCCGACGATGCCCGCATAGATCAGGGCCATGGGAATCAGGGACAGGATAAACGGCGTGATGATCCAGGGAAGCGAGGCATCGCGCTCCGTGCGGGGCACCACGATCGGGTGGAGACCAGAGGCCTGATCAGCCGGTATCAGACGAGCCGTCGCGTCACCATAGGCGGCCGCCAACTGGCGCAGACTCTGCAACACCGGTTCCCGGAGCTGGATCAAAGTCCATAGGCCACCAACCAGCATAGCGCCAATGCCGACGTAGCGAATCTTGGTGCTCCAAATGGCTTGCGCGGCTGCCATGCCGGTTAGGCCCTCGGGCATGCCGATCAGCGCGGCATAGGCCGGCATCAAGACCAGCCACCCCATGGCTCCGCCCAAGAACACTACCGAAGCCGTATTCAGGCCAATGATGAATCCGACCGCGAGCAGCGCCGGCGAGAGGTTGATCCCCAGATAGATCACGGACCGTCCTAGTTGAGTCGTTCCTTCCCAGGCCTCTGCCCAGAGGCGGAAACCGCTCTCGCCCAATTTGACTGTGCCCCCGATCACTGCTGCCACGGAAAGCGTCCAAAGACCGGACCCTGCCTCGCTTGCTCCCTCCCCGTTAGTTCCTGCGCGTCCCTCTGATCCGGTTTTCAAGACCTCCGCCGTCGCGACGCCCTCAGGGAATTGAAGCCGTGCCCCAAGGATGAGGGCGCGCCGTAACGGGATCGTGAATAGGACGCCCAGCAGTCCTCCTACTAGGGCGATGGCGGTAGTCTGCCAGTAGTCGAACTTCGTCCAATAGCCGATCAGCAGCAAGGCGGGGATCGTGAAGATCACGCCGGCCGCCAGGGCCTCGCCCGATGAGGCGGCGGTCTGGACGATGTTGTTCTCAAGGATATTGGAGCGGCGGAAGAAGCGAAGCACAGCCATGGAAACCACGGCAGCCGGGATCGAAGCGGACACGGTCATCCCGGCGAAGAGGCCGAGATAGGCGTTGGCCCCGGCCAGCACGGCAGCCAGGATCATCGAGAGGACCACGCCTTTTAATGTGATTTCTGGAAGAGAAACATCGGCTGGGATGACAGGGCCTGGGTCGGGTCCGTCCTGAGGGTTCGGCATGCCTACCCAGTCTTTGCTTTGCTATCACTGCTCTTCTGCGCAAAGACCGTGGCGTCGCAGGAGATGTACTTGATCTGCTTCATCGGGATGATGGTGACTTCTTTGGCGGTATCTACTTCCAGCACTTCCATGTCCTCGCTGATTGTGTGGCGGATCGCATCCTTGATGAACAGTTCCTGATTGTCGGTGAAGACCACCTTGACCCAGTATTGCACGCGCCTCTCCTTTTTGCTTATGGCAAATGGCCGTTGGCTAAAAGCCCTTCCCCAACTCCTGCGAACGCTTTGTCGCCGCTTCGACCGCGGCAATAAGAGTGGCCCTCAGACGGCCTTCCTCCAGCTTATGAATCCCGGCCATGGTGGTGCCTCCGGGGGAGGCTACTCGATCCTTCAGCCGTCCCGGGTGTTCGCCGCTTTCTATCAGCATGCGAGCGGCGCCCAGCAGCGTCTGGGCCGCCAGCAGTTCCGCCACCTGACGCGAGAGCCCCATCTTCACTCCCCCGTCGGCCAGCGCTTCGATTATCAGATAGACATAAGCCGGCCCGCTTCCGCTCAAGCCGGTCACGGCGTCCATGAGCCGTTCCTCCACGACCACGACCTTTCCCACTGATTCGAAAATGATTCGCGCCACCCGCTGGTCCTCTTCTGTGGCGCCAGCCCCGAAGGAGAGCGCTGTGATTCCTGCGAGCACGCTCGACGGGGTATTCGGCATGGCTCGCACGATCCGAGCCCCAGCTTTGAGGTGAGCCATAATGCGCGAGATGGGATAACCAGCAGCGACTGAGATGATCAGGTGCTTCCCTTGCAAGGCCGACTTCACAGTGCCAAGCACTTCATCAAGAACTTGCGGTTCGACCGATAGGATGATGATTTGTCCATATCTAGCCGCTTCCACATTGTCGCCGCTGACTTTGATTTTGTAACGGTCCTGGAAATGGGCGCGTCGTTCGGGAAGGACATCGGTGGTGTACAACTGATCGGGATGCGCCACGCCAGCCGTTAGCATCCCCGCCACCAGCGCCTCGGTCATGTTCCCGGCGCCGATCAAGGCCATCTTCTTGCCCAGCAACATGGCGCGATTATACTGATTGCCTCGCCCACCTTCAACTTGCACCTTGCCGATCGGAGCGGCACTTGGGTACATTGGTACTAGATCATGCACCGCTTATCCCTGCACCATCGCAGGAGGCCATGATGAAGACCGCGATGTATCTGCCATTAATTCTGCTTATCAGCCTTCTCGTCACCGAGAGTTTCGCCCGACGAGAGCTCCTCACGTCCCAGCAGAAGGAGATATTGGAGAAGGCTGAACGTGTGCTCGTGGAGGTGATCGCCATCACTGATCACGGCTCGCCTGACCCTAGTCCCCTGACTGAGGTGGTAACCAGACGCATGAAGGAAGTGGGCTACACGGCGGTGACGGACCCGACTCAGCCGCATGACCTGGTGTTCAAAGTGAAATGCGAGCAACGGAAGGTCTGGGAAGGTACGACGACGATGGGGAGCGACGCGGATATGCCGGATTCGCCATCGCGCGTCTGGAAGGGCCCGGCCTGTCAACTCACGTATCTGCTCGATGGGAAAAAGATGAGCTGGCGGAAGGAAGTTCGCACCGAGTTCCAGGATTCGATCCAAGCGGCCGAGGCCTCCAAAGCTCCCGATCCGGGAGCCTATGCCATGGCGAAGCTGAAGGACCTACTGGAGGAGTACGATTTCCCGGTTTTCATCACTGCCGAATGGGGACAGGACGACCGGCTGCTCAAGATTCTTGACGATCCCTCCACGACCCAGGCACGCAAGGTGAGAATCATCTCCATGCTTGGCTACCTATTCTCCGCCAAGGCCGTCCCGCGATTATTGACTGGGCTCAAGGACCCCGATCTGGCCGTCGCCAAGGCAGCAGCGGTTGCCTTAGGGAATATCGGCCAGAAGGAGAGTATCCCGGTGATGATCGAGGTGATGCAGACAGGCCCTAGGGAGCTCAGGCCTGAAGTCGCAAAAGGGCTGGGCATCGTCGGCGCGCTTCACGGGGACCCGTCCATCATTCCCCCGCTGCTTGAGGCGCTCAAAACTGATGACCTTGCCCTCAAGACCGAGGTCGTCTGGGCTCTAGGCAAGCTGCCTGATCGGCGGGCCTATGAGCCGCTCTACCAAATCTATAAATCCTTGCAGAACGTGCGTGGCCCGGATGCCGATCCCCAGATCTTAAAACTCAAGGAAGCGCTGAACTGGAGCATGAAACAAATCGACACCTGGGAGTACATCCAGTAGCCTCCTGAAGTGCGTGAAGGAGCAGAACCTGGCTGGTGCCTTACGGGCGGGTCTCATTGGCGCCTTGGCAGGAGCCGTCGTAGGGATGGCAAGTGCCTGGGTGCCTGCCCAGACTGTTGGGGATGAGGCCGAGATGGAGCGACTCCAGGGCCGAGCTGAGGAGGCGATCGCGAACGGCGATGCGGAGGGGGCAGCTATGAGCAGCGGGAAAGCTGCGCTCATGGCCGCTCAGTTGGCTAAACGTCACCCCGATTCGAGAGCCAGCGTTCTCTTCCAGGGAGCTGAAGCGCTGTTCAGGGGACAGGAACAGGCTTACCGGGCGCTTGCCCTTTTCCAGCGAGCCGGTGGACAGCCGCCTGCATCCTCAGGGGTCTGCAGCACCATCCAGCTTGCCAAGCAATACCTCAACCACTCCGTGCGACTGCTCAGCGAACAGGGTGCCGCGACGACCGATCCGAACCTCGCCCAACGGTCGACACATCTTCAAGCCACCACAGCAGAGTGGGTGAAGACCGTCGATGGTATGATCGCCGACTTTCAGTGCGGCTGACCTAGCCCTCGTGCCTGGCCCGCTCCATGATTTCGCTCAAGCGTCTTCCGGATTGATCGGCGTCATCCCGAATGGATGGCACAGTTCCAATAACTGTCTGTCCGAGCTGACGATGGAAACCCTGAGCGGTTTGAGTTCCAGCGCGAGGGCCAGATGGGTTGCCTGGGACGATCGCAGAGAGGGGTAATCGAGAAGCAACTGCTTGGTTGAGACGAAGGTGCGGTTGGTCGGCGCCACATAGTGAAAGAGTCCACGGGCAGACTCTGTTTCGAACTTGAAGATGACGGAATACCAGTCATCCCTGGTTAATTCCCCTTGCAGGGCCTTGACGGCCAGGACTGCGTACAAGTCCGAGATCGCCGAAGTGGGAAGGATCGCGGTCTTTCCGCGTTTCGCCAGTAACTTATTAACGAGGCTGGTTCCACGTTCCCGGCTGTATCGCTTCACCAACGCGGTCGAATCAAAGTAATAAAACGGCATGCGTCAACCTCTCTCGGTGAGTATCAATGCAGAAAGGGTCGTGCGGAGCTTGGTAAGACGATCCTGGATCTCCTCGAGCGGGAGTTCCTCATACCCCTGCTTTCGCAGTGTGTTCACAAGACTCCCAGTATTCACTTCCTGCGTATCCTGTCGGATCCGATCAAGGATGCGAGCCTTGGCCAGCCGGCTGGACGTCCTGCGGCGGCTTCCACTCCGTTTGCCCGACTTTCCGGCTCGGCGCCGGCGTGACGTTCCTCGTCGTTTCGCTTTGGTCATCTTAGACATTTCACGACCCTCACAAAGGTCCCATACCTGGGGAACGTTGACCCGGCTGTCCCTCCTCGCGCGGGCAGGCTGCCGGAGGCATCACGCCGGGCGGCTGATCCGTCTCTCCATATATATAGCCGGCGAGGGTCTTAGCGAGATCTGAAGCCAGCTCCCGCTGCATGACCCGCATCGCTTTTGTCATGGCCTCGCGCTCGGACAGGTGCCCTTCCCTCCCCGCTTTTGAGACCGCGCCGACGACTCGCTGTGTGCCAATCTCCATAATCACGAAATCGCTGCACCAGCGGGCATACTTGAACTGCGGGTCACGGACATCCACATTCCACAACCGAACGGTTCCCTTGACCAACAGTTCCGGCGCGAGCCCCAAATCCTCTCCGCTCGGTGGAGACTGCGCCCCGACCAGACGGCCTGTCACAGGCAACCCCTCCCTGATCAACCCTTCCATGACCGAACGACGGACGGTTTCCGCCTGCTCCCCCGTGACCTGAACCCCTATGACGAGATTCGTCGCCAGGAACTGTTCGAGCTCGGCCGTCAATTCCGCCACCCGGTACGTCGGGGCGACGCCCTGCCCGCTCGGTCGGATCACACGCAGATCGGCATTATAGACTTCACGTAGGACAAGATTTTTGGCCGCGCGTTTGATGTTTCTGACCCGGGTCAGTTTATCCTGGGTCTCCCGGGATTCTCTGATCTCGGTTTCCACCATGCGGTCCAGCTCCGCGATCCGTTCCAGCAGGGCGGCTTCGGACTGAGCCCGGTTCATCCCGGCCAGGGCGTAGTGTTGACCGGTTCGTCGGTCGAACCAGGTGTCCAGGATCCCGACATTTTCTAACACCTTGTCGGTGGAGACGCGAGTGACCTGATCGAGGGTGAGTCGCCGTTCCGTGCTAGCCTTACCGCGGTTTTCGAGGACCAGATAGGATTCCCAATCCCTCGCCTGGGCGCTGATCTCGGCCTTGAAGATCTTGGCGACGGCCGCATAGGCTCGCTCAGCAGCGACCGTCCGCGAGTCAGCCTGCCCGAGGCCATGCAGGTACTGACTAGAAGGATATTGCTCGCTGGCTCCATCGATCCAGGACGGTTTCTTGCTCAGACCGAGTCCCGCGCATCCGTCGAGAACCCCGGCCATTCCCAGTACACCGACCAGGACGATCAGGAGAGACCGTTTGCGCAGCATCGGCATCTCCTCGGCTAGGGCAATACCCGCTCAATAAATAATTTGGTTTCACCGCCTTGCAGCGCGACGGTACGCATAGATTCCTGCCCGACCCCACCGCCATCGCGGCCCAGCGGGCGCACCCGAAGCTCATAGTCGCCCGGCGGTACCCATAGCCTCGCAATCTGCACTTCATCCGGGAGGGTGCGCCAGCTCCGTTTATCCGCCTCTTCTGAAGCGGCAGCCAGAGTTTTGGCCAAGGCGCCGACGAGAAGTCCCACCCATGGACCGGCATCCTTTCCTGCTGCTGCCCTCGCTCCTCGACCGGCTCCTTCAGCCAGTGAGTATTTTACTGCCGCTCGCGCCACTGCTTTGACCGCGAGACTGGCAAACCGGTCGGAGAGACTCTTCTCCGCAAGGGCGGACAGATTTTGTCCCAATTCCGTTCTGCCGCCGAAATATCCTCTTGCGCCGGACAGGCTCACCTGCTCGTAGGCCACCTGGGTTTTCTGAGGGACCAGCCTCGGGAGCGCCACGCGCACCACCCGCCCGTTGAGACCGTACAAGACACTCTCGACCGCACGACTGTCTTGATTGCTGGGGCCGACGGCTCCCTTCGTGAGGAGGACCAGTTTGAGCGCATCGAGGCTGATGGGGAGGTCGATGAACAGGTCCTCTTTGTGCGGCGCGCGCCCATTATAGCCGATGACGACGACCTGAGCGAGCTGCTGCTGGTCCGAAACGGGCTGCCAGGTGACGTCGGCGAACTCCCGCCGATAGTCCTCGTGCTCCTGGCTCAGATGCAACGCATCAGTCACCCGGAGCAAGTCTGCGCGAAGCATCGGCGGAATCGGGGTACGGGACCAGGAGCGTGCCCGGCCGTATTCGTCGTAGGCTTTCCGGTAGGCGATAAAGGCATTGTTGACATCACCCGTCACTTCATACACAAGTCCTGTGAAGTAACGGGCAAAGGCATCGTCCCGATACGCATCATTCTCCTGGGCCCGGTCGGAGAGCACGTTCAAGCGATGGTCGATTTTTCTCGCCTCCACCGCTGCGTCGTTCCACGCGCCCGTGATCGCGTAGTTGACGGCTTTGAGCACGTTGATCATCACCTGCTCATAGGCGTCGCCTTCATAGGTCAATTCTGTGTCGTTGATCAGGAAGGCCTTTGCCTCGGTGCGGAAGCGACGGGTGTATAACCGATCCACCTCTTCCTCCGCCTGCTCGAGGACCGCGGTGCTGTCTTGATACCGGCCTGCCAACTGGAGGGTCATGCCTCTGTCCATGCGGTACAACACCTGACTCTTGGTCCCGTACTCTTTTTCGGACTGCTCAAGAATCTGGTCGGCCTTCGCCGTGTCTCTGGCGCGGAGGCTATTCTCCACGAGCACATAGTGGCTGATCTTGGGTCCACACCCTTCCAGCAGCGAGAGCGTGGCGGCCACGACCAGCAGGGAGGCTGGAAAGACGGCGAAGCGAGGCCCTGTCACCGAGTGCGAGAAGAATAGCGTGGAAGGATTCAACAGGATGCGTGGAGCCTAGAACAGCAGTCGTTTGCGTTCGATCACTTTCTTGATTTTCTTTTGTCCGAACCAGGACTTCACATTATTCTCCAAGTCAATCATTTCGAGATCCACTTGGTAGTAGACTGCCTTGACGCCCTCCGACTCATCCAGGATCGTGGAGATATTCCCCTTCAACATATAGTCTGCCCCGATCTCCTTCCCTGGAGCTTTCTGGGTATCCTCGAGCGCGTGCACGGCTTGTTCGCGACGTTCCTCGCGAATCTCTTCTCGCTCCCCCTTCCCGGCTACAAATGTCACCTTCTGTGAATTGGTCAGCTCGCGCGAGAGGTCTGTGACAAAGGTCTGGACGTTGATGTGTTCGTGGCTGCGGTTCAGGATCGTTCCGACAATCACCACTGGCTGTCTGCTCTTGCTCCGCGTGTAGTTCTCCAGCCAGGGACTCCCCAGCGCTTCCTTGACCATGGTCTCGGCCACCATCCTGGAATCGGTGTCGTTCCACCGCCCGCTCAGGTCTGTAACGACTCCAGTATCGACTCGGGTGACCTTGGTCTCGCTCGCGCAGCCACCGAGCAGCATGGTGCCTACCAACATAGCCATCGCGGTCCTCTGACCCCACGCGGGGCCACGAAGCAGGTCCTGCATCACCGCCTCCTTCGGGCATGGAACGCGCGCAAGGCAACGTTCCCAGTCTCTATTTGGGGCCAGTCCGTTTGTCTTCTTCCTTTTCGAGTCGGTCGAATAGCCGCTCGGAGTTCTTCCGCACGAAATCCCGAACCTGGCTGTTCAGCTCTTTGGCCTGCAGCATGGATTCCTGCATGTCCTTGAGAGATAGTTTCGTGAGGACGTAATAGGTTCCGGTCTTGTCGTCCTTGTACCGATCCACGGGTCGAACTCCGCTTAGCGTCACGGCAGAGAAGGTCTTAATGGCTCGCTCCACGTTCTGCTCTTCGGTGTTTCTGGTGAAATCACCCGCCGTCGTGGAGGCGGCGTAATCCCGCATCAGGTACGCCGTGTAGGTCTCGAAGTTCTTGGCCAACTCAGCGCGCGCCCGGTTCTCGGCCGTATCCCAGGCTAAGGGCTCATTCTTCACCCCGACGACTGACCCGACTCCATAGAACGCCTTATCATCTTTGTTGTTCAACGCGCCGGATCCTTTCTTTACCCAATTCGGCGCTCCGCCGCAGGCGGTCAATCCCACCAGCATGGCGACAGCCAGTCCGCTACCCACGAGTCGAGTAAGAAGACCACTTCTGAAAATCATGCGTGTCCTCCTTTCTTCACAGCCGCGTGAGCGGTCACACTCCTGTTATCCGTAATTCTTCTGGTCTTTGGGGCGGGCATTCATGCCTTGGCTACCGGTCTCAGTTCACCGCGAGGGACTGTGATTTATGCTAACATGCGTCCTGGGGACTGTCAACGCAGCAGGAGCTATCCGGTTGACCGGAACCGCGCAGTTTGTGTGTGCCGGCACGAGCGGTGTTCAGGGTTGCACAACCCCGGCAGGAAGGAGGACTGGTGGCAGAAGTCAAGGTTCAAGACGGCATCATCAAAGTGATCGAACTGGACGTTCAGGACCCGAGGGCTGCGGCAGTGCTTGCAGAATATCCAGAGGTTCGGTGGGCCGAAGTCACAAGGCGCGCAATCAAGATCGGCCTGGGCTATCTCAAGGGCGGGGCCCAAGACTGATCGCTACTGCTTAGCGGCTGGCCCGGAGCCCTCAGCCTGTTGGATGTAAGTCTTTGCTTTGTCTTCGGTGCCGCCGGTTTCCAAATACCGCTGATACGCCTCAACCGCCTTCTTCTTGTCCTTGATATCTTCTGCGTACAGGTCCCCTAAAGAGAGATACACGTCACTGTACTTCGGATTCACGGCAAGGGCTTGCTGCAAGGCCTTCTCAGCCTCAGCGAATTGGCCTTTCCGCTGGAGTACGAGTCCTAACGTGTAGTGGGAATCTGGATTTGTCGGGGCGTATTTGGTCGCGAGCTGAGCAGCAGCCAACGCTTCCTCGAGATTGGACAGCCTATCCAGGTAGAGGAAGCTCTTGAGGACATAGGCGTCCCCGTAAGCGGGGCTGTACTGGATCGCCTTGTTCAGATGGTCGAGCGCGTCTTGAGCCGACTTTTGCTGTTGGAGCAGTGAAAACGCCTCTTCATATTCCTCTTTCGCCGCGGCCAACCGTTCGGCCTCGGTTTTCGGCTCTGGTCTGATCTTGAAGAGGGCTTTCTTCCCCTCTATGAGGATCGTATCGCCATCGCCGTCCAGCCGTGCGAATTGAGGATGCTGTCTATCCCCAGCCGCCTCTTTCACCTGCTGTTTCACGAATGCGCCCAGTTCGCTGGCCATCACCCATCCATTTTTGTCCGTATCGGCGGCTCCCTTCAGGCCGGACAGCAAGGCCTGCACGAACACTCCGTGTTTGTCTTTCCGCGCCAATGATTCTCCCTTGCCGGCCGCCGTCAAGACCTGGACCGCTCGCTTGTCGGTTTCCTCTTCAGGAGACAGGCGTCCTTCAAGGGATAGTTGTTGAGGAGGGGTGACCTCCCACCCAGTGAGGCCGGCATTCAGTAAAAAGAGGGTATGTTTGGACATCACGCGCCGCGAAAATTCCTTGAGCTGGTCCAGCGTCACGGCCTTGGATACGTTGGTGACCTGCGCATCCCAGGGGACCAGATAGCCAAGCTCCTTCCCGTTCATATCGAGTGTGGTTCCGGCATGTCCTGAGAAAAACAGAACCAGCCGGTCATGCCGACCAATTCGACGAGGCAGATAATCGTTCAGGATATGGTTCAAACGCCGGAAACTTGCGTCCTTGTCGTACAGTTCCACAACTTCGTCAAACCCGAGCTGGCGAAGCGCCTCGGCCATGGCCTTGGCGTCCGCGATGGCGCCGTTGAGTTTAGGGGCCACCAGATAGTCGTCGATGCCGACCACCACGCCCCAGGATTTGTAATACAGACCCTCAGGCCGACCGGTCTGACCAAAAGCAACCGCTGCGGACAGCAGCATCAGAGTTGCTGTCGCGACTCGGATGCCTGACCCTGTCGCCAGTCTCATGTGCGACCCACCCACTCTGTAGCGTACCTATGTTTCTGACTGCTCAGATCGAATGTCTGTGCTGCTTCCACCACGTGGTGCATGCTACTATTCGGCTCTTTTCGCTGTCAAGAATGGTTGGTCGACGGCCGCCAGTCGGGTGTCTGCTTCCCTTCGACGCCTGAGCGCAGGCTTGCACATATCGGACAGCTTGAGCATAATGAGCGCCCAGGACGGAAACTCGCTCGGCAAGCCATTGCGAGCGATGGTTGATTGAAGGAGTGCGTATGGGACCGATGGAGGAGAAGGTCGAAAGTTTGTTCCGAGTGGATCGGGTCGTGCAGCCCACCGCCGAGACAAAGGCCGCCGCCTATATCCAGGATTACGAAGCAGCTTACAAAAAGTCCATTGCCGACCCGGAGACCTTCTGGAGCACCGTGGCCAAAGAGTTGGAGTGGTTCACACCTTGGCAGCGAGTCCTGGAATGGAACTATCCCTGGGCCAAGTGGTTTGTGGGCGCTACGTGCAATATTTCCTACAATTGCCTGGACCGGCAGGTGAAGACCTGGCGCAAAAACAAGGTGGCGGTCATTTGGGTAGGAGAACAGGGGGAAGAACGCATCTTCACCTACGGCGAGCTCTTTCGCCAGGTGTGCCGGTGTGCGAACGCCTTGAAGGCGCTCGGTCTGCGCAAGGGCGACCGCGTCACCATCTATCTGCCGAAGATCCCTGAGCAGATCGTGGCCATGTTGGCCTGCGCCCGACTGGGTGTCATCCACAGCGTCGTCTATTCGGGATTCAGCGCGCCCGCGTTGGAGAGCCGCATTCAGGACGCGGAATCGCGTGTGGTCATTACAGCCGATGTCGGCTACGATCGGGGCAAGGTCATCAATCTCAAGAGCGTCGTGGATCAAGCGGTCGCCAACTGTCGCTCGGTTGAGAGGGTCGTGGTGGTCAGGCGCGAGCCTTCGAGTCCAGCGCTGTCCGCCCCCAAGGAACTCGATTGGCACGACTGGCTGGACAAAGAGAAAGCGGTCTGTGCAGCCGAACCGCTGGATGCGGAAGCGCCGCTCTATATTCTCTATACCTCCGGCACGACCGGTAAACCCAAAGGCGTCGTGCACGTGCACGGCGGTTACATGGTCGGCACCTACATTACGACGAAGTATGTGTTCGATCTGAAGGAAGAAGATGTGTATTTCTGCGTGGCCGATCCCGGTTGGGTGACGGGCCATAGCTACATCGTCTACGGTCCCCTGCTGAACGGAGCTACGATCCTCACCGCCGAAGGCAAACCAGACTATCCGAATCCCGGACGATGGTGGTACCTGATCGAGCGCTATGGGGTGTCAATCTTTTACACGACACCGACCGGGATCCGGCTGCTCATGAGGTATGGGGAGGAGTGGCCGAAGAAGTATGACCTCTCCACGCTCCGTGTGCTCGGCACCGTCGGCGAGCCGATTAATCCGGAGGCCTGGGAGTGGTACCACCGTGTGACGGGCGGCACGAAGCCTATCATGGACACCTGGTGGCAGACCGAGACCGGCATGATCATGGTCACGCCCCTGCCCTGCGTGCCGCTTAAGCCGGGGTCGGCGACCCGTCCGTTTCTGGGCGTGGAGGCGGACGTGGTGGATCGAGCGGGTAAGAGCCTGCCGGCCAATGCCGGCGGGTTCGCAGTTATCACAAAACCCTGGCCTGCCATGATGCGCACCATTTACAAGGATCCTGACCGGTACCAGGTCTACTGGAACACGATCCCGAACTGTTACACGGCTGGTGATGTCTGCCGAAAAGACGAAGATGGCTACCTCTGGTTCATGGGGCGGGCCGATGACGTCATCAAAGTGGCGGGCAACCGCATCGGCACCGCTGAGGTCGAGAGCGCCTTGGTGAGTCACCCCGCTGTGGCTGAAGCGGCGGTGATCGGCAAACCTCACAAGACGGCCGGCGAGGCAATCAAGGCCTTCGTGATCTTAAAGCAGGGCCAGCAGGAGAGCCACGATCTCATCAAGTCCATGAAGGACCAGGTCCTGAAGGAGTTGGGGAAGATCGCGGTGCCGCAAGAGATCGAGGTGGTGCCCTCCCTTCCCAAGACCCGGTCCGGAAAGATCATGCGCCGGGTGCTCAAGGCCAAGGAACTTGGCCAGGACCCTGGAGACATTTCCACTCTTGAAGAGTAACCCTGTGGGTGCGGGAGGGGCGCTTCCGAGTGAGGCTCCCTCCCGCTCATAATGGAGGCGATGATGCGCATCGGGACGCTGAGCCTATCAAGGGCATACCCTGTAGCCCTTCTTCTGGCTGTGCTGGTTTTCGTCAGCCCGGTTGGGGTGAACGTCACATGGTCGGCCGAGAAAGAGAAACCGGCAAAGAAGGAAAAATCGGTTCAGCCGGCGAAGAAGGGTACCCCCTCCAAGGGGGCGACCAAGGCTTCCGGAGCGGCCCCCGAAGCGAAAGCGACCACGTGCTTTGGGGATGCCCCCAAGATTGAGAGTGTGAAGCCTGATGAGGGGAAGAGCGGCGAAAAGGTCACGATCAGAGGGAAGAATTTTGGCGCTCCCGGCTGTCTCTCTTCCATCTCGTTTGGCTCTGGCCTTCTAGCCAAATTTGAGCACGTGAATGAGTCAACGGTGACGGCGACGGTGCCGTCCGGCAAGAAAGGCCTCCATCTGCTCAGTGTGACCACCGCGTCGGGAGAGGATTCGAAGACGTTTTTTCTGAAGTAAGCGCGATCGGTCAGAGCAGCCCGCGCTTCTGAAGATATTCCCGGTCAATGACAGGGGCCGATTTCGGGGGAAGTTGCTCGCGCTCTTGCAGGAGCCGCTCGACGTACTTGCCGATGAGGTCCGATTCCAAGTTTACCGGATCGCCCGGATGTTTGAGACCCAGCGTCGTGATCTTCGCCGTATGCGGAATGATCGCCACAGTCACAGACCGCTCACTCACCTCATTAGACGTCAGGCTGATCCCGTCCACTGTGATCGAACCTTTGGAGACACAATAGCGGAGCACCTCCTTGGGTGCCTCGATCGTCAGCACGATCGTGCTTCCTTCCTGCCGCCGATCTCGGATTGAACCCACGCCGTCCACGTGGCCGGCGACCAGATGGCCTCCGATCCGTTCGTTGATCCTCATCGCGCGCTCCAGGTTGACGGGTCGGCCGGCTTTCAACTTTCCGAGCGTTGTGACCGAAAGCGTCTCGGGAGACACATTCACTGAAAACTCTTGATCGTCGCGCGCGACCACGGTCAGGCAGACTCCATCAACGCTCACGCTCGCGCCGACCGCTAAGTCGTCCAGGATCGTGGAAGCCAAAATAGTCAGCCTGGTCCCGCTCGGACTGTGCTCGAGCGCCTTGACGACGCCCATTTCCTCCACGATACCGGTAAACATTACTTGTCCAGCATCCGATCCTTGAAGACCCACAGGAAGACGATAATCAACACGACGACGCCGAGCGCTGCCAGCACCCCTATCACAATATCGGACGTTGCGATGTCCGGTTTCACTGGTGCCCTCTCCTGAGTTCCGCTCGGCGATCTTAGCACACCAATGCGCGCAATGCTCGCTGACGCGGGGTTAGCGTTTCACCGCGATCCAGAAGATGACCGCGGCGACCAATTGGATCGCAGCGATCGCGGCAAAGGCTTCCTGATAGCTCAGGTGAGCGATCAGCAGACCTGCGAGCAACGGCCCACTGGCGTGGCCGATGTCGTTGATCGTCCCTTGCATCCCCATGCCGGCCCCCAGCGTCTTGAGTTCTGAGAGATCGGCTACCAGGGCTGAAGTGGAGGACGTGACCACCGCTTCGCCGAATCCGAACCCGGCGGCCAGCGCCAGTAACATCGGGAAGGCGGACGTTGAGGGGATCAGCACAAAGGTCCCCGCGCAGATCAGGAGGCCGAGCAGAATGAGGGGACGACGTCCGAACCGGTCTGAGGCTCGTCCCATCACCGGTTTTGAAAGGAATGAGGTGATACCCTGAATCCCGAATAACAGGCCCACTTCGCCTGGATTCAATCCAACCGAGATTCCATAGATCGGCAGGAAGGCCATGAGCGCGCCGTTGGCGATCATCTTGGCAGCATCCGTCGCGCTGGTAACGAGCACCCGTGTATTGCCTGAGACAATGTGGACGCCTTTCCACATGTCCGCGAGAACCAGCCTCAGCCCTTTATTTCCACGTGGTGGAGGTGGATTCAGGCGAAGGCTGAAGAAAACCAGCAAGCCTAGGCAACCGAAGATCCCGCCGGTCACGAAGGTGACCGGAAACCCGGCTGTGTAGGCCAACCATCCTCCCAGAACCGGCCCCAGAAGCGCGCCCGCCTGAGTGGAGGCGGTATACCAGCCCAGCGCCGCGCCGCGTTGAGTCTGATACATTTCTGCCACAGTGGCGAGCGCAGCCGGGGCAAAGATCGCCGTGGCCAGCCCGTGCAGGAACCGCAGACCAACCAGGGTCTCGAGATCGGAGACGAAGGGATACACAAAGGGCGGAAGCCCGAACGCCAGCACGCCGACCCGCAGCAGCAGACGTCGACCATAGATATCCGACAGCGCGCCGGATGGCAGCTTGAGCAGCACACCCGTCAGGGTCGAGACGGAGACGACCAGGCCAATGCTCTCCGGACCGGCGCCTAGAGATTGGGCAAAGAGAGCCAGCACTGGCATCCGCACGAGGTTATAGCTGAGAAAACAGAAGACGCCGATCCCGCAGAGCAGGAAGAAGCTGCGTGCCTGGGTCATGGGGCCGGACGCAGTGGTTGCGATGGCAACAGGCTCAGCGCGGCGGTCCGGGGCCCCCAGCGCTTCGAAGA
>Ga0209861_1000020_pt1 | contig 17529 bp, 15 predicted proteins | sample GWRWS2_30_40_FD_187245 | JGI IMG/M metagenome (GOLD analysis project Ga0209861, IMG submission 187245) | Riverbed sediment microbial communities from areas with vegetation nearby in Columbia River, Washington, USA - GW-RW S2_30_40 (SPAdes)... | ecosystem: Environmental > Aquatic > Freshwater >...
GTAACACGGGTCGAGGAAGTTCCGCATGTTCTCGCAGCGACCCCCTTCGTGTTTCGCCAGGTCCTCTTGACATCCCAGTCCGCCGTGCAAGGCATCATTCTGCGCGGAATCGATCCCCAGCGAGAACGGCGTGTGACTGACTTGGCCAAGAATGTGAAGGTCGGGAGCCTTGATGATCTGGAGCGAACCGATACAGGAACCCAAGGGCAAAGCCAAACAGGCCAGGGTACCGGCAGTGATCCGGGCGTCGTTCCGAGTCCTGGCCATCCTGGGATCATTCTCGGTAAAGAACTGTCCATGCGTCTGGGCACCTTCATGGGCGACAGCGTGAACGTGGTCTCACCGGTCGGCCCCACCAGCGCGATCGGCGCGGTCTCGATGGTGCCGAAGATCCGCACCTTCACCGTTGTGGGAGTGTTCGAATCCGGGATGTATGAGTATGATTCCTCATTGGCCTACATCGCGCTCGGCGAGGCCCAGAAATTCTTTAACATGGGGAATACGGTCAGTGGCATCGAGGTCAAGGTGGATGAGATTTTCATGACCAATGAGATCTCGCGCGCCATCGAGCACACGTTGGGCCTGACCTACTGGGCCCGTGATTGGATGCAGCTCAACCGCAACCTGTTCTCAGCGCTCAAACTGGAAAAAATCATGATGTTTCTGCTGCTGGTGCTAATCACGATTGTGGCCTCCTTCAACATCGTCAGCACCCTGACCATGATTGTGAGCGAGAAACAGCGCGAGATCGCGATTTTGAAGGCCATGGGCGCCACTCGGAAGGCCATCATGCGCATCTTTATGTTGAACGGCCTGATCATCGGACTCACCGGCACTGTGATCGGCATTCCCTTGGGCTATACCTTTTTGTGGCTGATCCAGACCTACTGGACCTTTGATCCGACCGTCTATTACATCTCGCACGTCCCGGTTCACGTGCAAGCCTTGGACGTCATCCTGGTGTCGTTTTCGGCGGTCCTGATCAGTTTCGCCGCCACGCTCTATCCGTCCTGGCAGGCGGCAAAACTCGATCCGGCAGCGGCGCTGCGATATGAGTAGACCGACAGGGTCAGGGCTCTCTCAGGGTCCGGCAACCAGGACTGTTAAAGGAACCGCGTGTTGATTAAAATCGTGGACCTCTACAAGTCCTTCCCAATGGGCGGGCGAGAACTGACGGTCCTCAAGGGGATTCATCTGGACATCGCGCGGGGCGAAATACTCGCGATCGTTGGGGCATCCGGAGCAGGGAAAAGCACCTTGCTTCACATTATCGGCACGCTCGACCGACCGACCAGCGGAACCGTGCTCTTCGAGGAGCAGGACCTCTTTCGTCTATCGGACCAGGAGCAGGCGGAATTTCGAAACCGGAGGATCGGGTTTGTCTTCCAGTTTCACCACCTGCTCCCCGAGTTCACCGCGCTCGAGAACGCGTATTTGCCGGCACTCATTCAGAAGCGCCCCGCAGCTCAAGTGCGGGCTGACGCGACCGCGCTCCTCAAAGACGTGGGACTAGGGGACCGCCTAGATCACAAACCGGGGGAATTGTCTGGAGGAGAGCAGCAACGGGTGGCTGTGGCTCGTGCCCTGATGCAGAGACCGGATCTCGTCTTGTCGGATGAGCCGACGGGAAACTTGGATACCCACACAGGAGAAGCCCTGTTTGCGCTGATGCGGGAACTGAATCGGGCTCGCGGCACCACGTTCGTCATCGTCACGCACAACGAGAAACTCTCAGCCCAGGCCGACCGCATCATTCATATGGAAGACGGCCGGATCATTACGGCGTAATAATCGCGTCACCGCTTCCGGGAGCGCCAGGCTCATTTGCTTTACCCTTCTGAGCCAGCTCTGCACAGGGCGCACCTTTCTGGTTACCCAACCGAGTTGATAGCGGTTCTCAGGGACTGGACGAACTGCCCCATACGTTCCGGCATACGGGGATCGTGCTGATACTCCACGATCTGCCGGACGACTGCGCTTCCCACGATCACCCCGTCGGCGATGGCTGCAACCTTGGCTGCTTCCTGCGGCGTGGCGATGCCAAAGCCGACGGCAATCGGGATATCCGTCACCCGGCGGATCTTGGCCACGTTTCGGCGCACATCCTCCAAGTCGGCCAGCTTCGCACCGGTAATACCGGTGAGTGAGACGTAATACAGAAAGCCCTGCGACCGGCGAGCTACCAGGGTGCGCCGGGATGACGTACTGGTCGGCGTCAGGAGAAAGATCAACAGTGGGCCACCCACGGTCGTGGCGGCCGAGCTGAGCGGAGTCGCTTCTTCAACCGGCATGTCTGGCACGATCAAGCCATCCGCGCCAGCCTTCACGGCCTGCGAGCAGAAAGCCCGTTCACCCATGGCGTGAATGGTGTTGTAGTAGGCCATGAGGATCAACGGGATCTGCGTCCTGGTGCGCAGGCGAGCGACCGTGTCAAGGATACGAAGCAACGAAGTGCCGCTGCGAAGGGCTCGCTCGGCTGCCTTCTGGATGACCGGGCCATCGGCGATCGGATCGGAGAATGGCACACCAAGCTCGATGATGTCGGCTCCGGCCCGTTCCAGCTCCAGCACCAGGGTCTCTGTGTCTTGCAGCGACGGGTCCCCCGCCATGAGGTAAGGAATCAATGCCTTGCGTCGGCTGGCCCGGAGCCGTTCGAATGTTGCTTCGAGTCGATTAGTCACAGAGTGACGCCTTTGATGCGGGCTACCTGTTGCACGTCCTTGTCTCCACGCCCGGAGAGGTTGATGATGATCACCTGCTGTTTCTTCAGTCTGGGCGCAAGCTTCATGACTTCGGCGACGGCGTGCGCGCTCTCGAGCGCAGGCATGATCCCCTCTTCACGCGACAGCAGATCGAAGGCTGCCAGGGCCTCTTCATCCGTTGCCGAGGTGTATTGAATTCGCTTTGCGTCATGATAGAAACTGTGCTCTGGCCCTACGGCCGCATAGTCCAGCCCGGCAGAAACCGAGTGCGTCAGGTTGATCTGGCCATCGTCATCCTGCAAGAGATAGGTCATGGTGCCATGGAGCACTCCTGGACGGCCCCCTGCAAATCGGGCAGCATGCTTCCCGCTCTCAACTCCCAATCCCCCGGCCTCCACCCCGATCATCTGGACTTTAGCATCCTTGAGAAAAGCATGAAAGAGCCCGATGGAATTACTCCCACCTCCGACGCAGGCCACGAGATAGTCCGGCAATCGGCCCTCCGCGGACAGCATCTGACGGCGGGCTTCACGTCCGATGACAGACTGAAAATCACGGATCATCATGGGATAGGGATGTGCGCCCAGGACGGAGCCGAGGATATAGTGCGTCGTCCGCACGTTCGTCGTCCAATCTCGCATCGCCTCGCTGATGGCGTCCTTGAGCGTCCGGCTGCCGGCATCCACGCCGGTGACGGTCGACCCGAGCAGCCGCATCCGAAAGACATTCAGGGCCTGGCGCTGCATGTCCTCCGTACCCATATAGACCTCGCAGGCCAGCCCGAACATGGCGGCGACTGTTGCTACCGCCACGCCATGCTGGCCAGCGCCCGTTTCGGCGATTACTCGGGGCTTTTTCATCCGCCGCGCCAGGAGCGCCTGTCCGATCGTGTTATTGATCTTGTGCGCACCGGTATGACACAGGTCCTCCCGCTTGAGATAAATCTTGGCGCCCCCAAGCGTGCGGGTCAGCCGCTCCGCCAAATACAAAGGGGTGGGCCGACCGGCGTAGTGCGTGAGGTAGTAGCTCAGTTCTGCTTGAAATCGACGATCGTGGCGAGTTTCCAGATAGGCCTGTTCTAATTCCAGCAACGCCGGCATCAGCGTTTCTGGCACAAAGCGCCCACCGAACTTGCCGAACCGGCCTTGCTTATCAGGAAGTTGAGGCATGGTTAGCCCGTCAAAATCTCGAAAGTTCTAAGGTCGACACATATGCCGAAAAGCGGATAAGAAAGTATAGACCGCGGGTTGGTCTCAGGCAAGCTTGGCCGCCTGGATGAATGCCTGGATTTTGGCACGGTCCTTCCTGCCCGGACTCGCCTCCACGCCACTGCTGACGTCCACGCCGTAGGGGCGGACTGTCCGGATGGCCTCCTGCACATTCTCCGGCGTCAGGCCTCCGGCCAGGAGCACCGGCGCAGCTTTCGCGACTTCCCCGGCGAGGGTCCAGTCAGCCGTAAGGCCTGTTCCTCCATAGGCATTCTCAGAAAAAGCGTCCACGACAAACCCTCTGACCTGCGCGCGTCCTATGTATTCCCCTAAAGCCAAGAAAGAGCCCCTGTCGCATAGTCTGATCGCCTTGAGCACTGGCCGTGCTAAGGTTTCACAGTAGGAGGCATTCTCATCGCCATGCAGTTGGGCCAGCGCGAGACAACATTCGTCCATCAGATCGCCAACTACTTTCACGTCTTCGTTGACAAAGACGCCAATCGGCAGCACAAATGGCGGAAGCTCGGCCACAATCCGCTTGACCAGTCCCGCTTCTACGCATCGAGGACTCGAGCGATGGAACACAAATCCGAGCGCATCCGCGCCGGCCTCCACCGCAGCTAGCGCGTCTTCAGCATTCGTGATCCCGCAGATTTTAATCTTGAGGCTTTTCACCGCATCGTCACGTACCACAGGAAAGAGAGCACCTTAAGGACAACTATTTTGACTCCGTCGTTCCCCGTAAAAACCTCTGTATGTCCACTGGCAAGTAGTCCCCTTTGCGTCAAAGTTCAGTCCCAAGGTCTCCGTCCTGCCTCCCTCTACAGGCACAACCCACTCACAGACTTCGCCTCCAGCGCGAAATGCATGGCACCGAGTCGGTATACCTAGCTCACGAACACGGTCGTCTTTACTTGTCCCTAACCAGGCATCCCACTTGTGAGCGGAGTCGTCCAATGCGCTCCCGGTACAGGCAGCCAGCCCCGTCACAAACCCAATGACCAATAAGGAGAGGCGGACATGCCTCTTTCTCCGAATCATCCCGCATTCTCCTATTGATCGCTCATCAACTCTTTCATCTTGGCCCCGATATCCTCTGCACGGATCAGCGACTCTCCGACCAACATCGCGTGGACTCCCGCTTGTTTCAGCCGCTGCACATCATCCCGTTTATGAATCCCGCTCTCGCTCACAATGACCTTGCCCGATGGAATGCGTTTGACAAGTCGGGACGTGACGGCCAAGTCCGTCGAAAATGTCTTCAGGTCCCGGTTGTTGATCCCGATGAGCCGCGCCTCCGGCAACCACTCCAACACCCTGTCCAGTTCCCGTTCGTGGTGCGTCTCCACGAGCACGTCTAGCTGCAGATCGCGGGCCAGCGAAAAAAAATCTATTAATTGCCTCCGTTCCAGCGCGGCGACAATAAGCAAAACCGCGTCGGCGCCGTAAGCCCGTGCTTCATAGAACTGGATTTCCTCAACCATGAATTCCTTGTTCAGGACCGGGAGTCCTACTTTGTCTTTGACGGCGAGCAGGTCGTCGAGGCTCCCTTGAAAAAAGTCTTTGTCCGTCAAGACGGAGACCGCGGACGCTCCATGATCACGGTACGCCTCGGCGATCTTAAGCGGATCAAATTGCTGCTCGAACTCAGGGCGAAGGAGGCCCAGGCTGGGCGACGCTTTCTTCACCTCGGCGATCAGGGACGGGCTCGACGACGGTCTAGTCGCCTCCAGGGCTACGGTAAACTCCATCGGCGGGATACGGTCCAGTATTTTAGACTTCAATTCGGCTAAATACCCTCGACTCTGCTTGTGCCGAACCTCAGCCCGCTTATGTTCCAGAATCCGCTCGAGAATCATTTTCTAAACTCTCTCCCTAAACGGCTTATCGCTTCCTCCAATATATGACATTAGCAGGCGGCTGGGCTGCCCCTTACTGCGGCCGTTGAGCGAGCACATTCTGATCGTGCGCGCTCCGGGAGCATAGGGGCAGCCAGCCGCCTCATCCAACCCTTTACTTGTTCGTAAACGAGATGAGCCGCTCCAACTTTTCCATCGCGGCGCCACTGTCAATCATGCGCCCAGCAAGTTCGAAGCCTTCCTGCAGCGTTTTAGCCTTGCGGCAAGCGACAAAGGCAGGGGCGGCGTTCAGGCAGACCAGATCGCGCTTCGGACCTTTCCTCCCCCGAAGAATCTCCCGCGTGATGTGTGCATTCTCCTCGGCGGTCCCTCCAGCCAGATCCTTGAGCCGGACACGCTCCAACCCGAAATCGCTTGGGTCTAGATAGTAACTGGACACGACGCCGCCCTTGCCCTCCGACACACGAGTCCGGTCGGTCAATGTAATCTCGTCCAGGCCGTCCATTCCATATACCAGGAAACAGTGTTTCGTACCAAGATGAATCAGCACCTTAGCCAGCAGTTCGGTCAACCCCTCATCATAAACGCCAAGCACCTGGATGGTAGCCCCTGCCGGGTTCGTGAGTGGTCCTAAGACGTTCAGCAGGGTCCGGACCCCCATCTCCTGTCTCGGTACCGCACAGTGCTTCATGGCGCCATGGAATAGTGGCGCGAACAGGAAGCCGATGCCAAGCTCGTTCACGCAGTCTTGGACCGCTTCGGTCGGCAGATCAATCCGGGCCCCAAGCGCTACCAATACGTCTGCGCTCCCTGATCGGGACGACACCGAGCGATTCCCGTGTTTGGCAACAGTGAGTCCCCCACCGGCCACGACAAAGGCCGCAGTTGTAGAAATGTTGAAGGTGTTGGCCCGATCACCGCCGGTGCCGCATGTGTCCACGACCAGTGGATCGGCTGCCCTGATCCGGATAGCACGGGATCGCATCGCTCTGGCGGAGCCTGCGATCTCCTCCACCGTCTCACCCTTCATCCTGAGCCCCATGAGATAGGCTGCGATCTGCGCCGGAGTGGCGGCGCCTTCCATGATTTCCAGCATGACCTCTTCGGCCTCCTTCTCGGAAAGGTCGGTCCGGTCTGCCAGTTTGGCGATCGCGTCTTTGATCATAAGAAAATCGGGCGAGGGGTCTGCAAACTACAGTTTGAGAAAATTGCGAAGCAGGTCCTTGCCGGCTGCCGTGAGAATGGATTCGGGATGGAACTGTACCCCCTCCACACCGAGCGTTCGATGCCGGAGGCCCATGATCTCTCCTTCAACGGTCTCGGCAGACACTTCCAGGCAATCCGGAACCTTCGCCCGGTTCACCAACAAGGAATGATAGCGGGTCGCCTCAAAGGGGTTGGGGAGATCACGGAAGATGGTCTTGCCATCATGATGAATCATGGAGGTCTTTCCATGCATCAACCGATCGGCACGAATCACCTCGCCTCCAAACGCCACGGCCAGGGACTGATGCCCCAGACAGACTCCCAGGACAGGGATACGCCCCGCGAATTGACGGATGGCAGACACCGATATCCCTGCCTCTTTGGGCGTACAGGGGCCCGGCGAGATCACCAGTCGCTGCGGGCGCAAGGCTTTGATCTCATCAACCATGATCTTATCGTTGCGATACACCTGTACCTCTTCTCCCAACTCCCCAAAGTACTGCACCAGGTTATAGGTGAAGGAGTCGTAATTGTCGATCATTAGCAACATAAAACCCGTGAGGCGTAAAACGTTAGGTGTAAGGGGGGAAGACCTTTTAGGCTCTTATTGCCTCACCCCTCACGCCTTACGCTCCGCTATTCCAGTCCCTGCTCGGCCAACTCGATGGCCTTCATCATAGCTCTCGCCTTGTTACACGTTTCTTCGTATTCCCGCTCCGGATGAGAATCGGCCACGATTCCCGCTCCAGCCTGAATGTAAGCCCGTCGGTCCTTGATCACGATCGTGCGGATATTGATGCAGGTGTCCATGTTGCCCGAGAAGCTGAAGTACCCCACCGCGCCGGCGTAAGGCCCGCGTCGCGTCGGTTCGAGCTCTTCGATGATTTGCATCGCGCGGATCTTGGGTGCGCCGGATACAGTCCCGGCCGGAAAGCAGGCCTTCATCACGTCATAGGCGGTCTTGGATGGATCGAGGTCCCCGTGGACCTGTGAGACCAGGTGCATCACGTGTGAGTATCGCTCGACTTGCATCAGCGCATCCACGCGGACGGAGCCCCTTCGAGCGACACGTCCGATGTCATTGCGGCCCAGATCCACCAGCATCACGTGCTCGGCCCGTTCCTTGTCATCCGCCATCAACTCACGCTCCAGCAGGCTGTCCTGCTCCTCGGTTGCCCCGCGCCGCCTTGTTCCGGCAATCGGGCGCACCGACACCCGGCCTTCCTCGCATCGGACGAGAGTTTCGGGCGAGGAGCCCACCAACTCCACCCCGCCGACCCGCAAATAATACATGTAGGGCGAGGGATTGACGACGCGGAGCGCCCGGTAAATTTCAAATGGTGCTGTCTGGATTCTGGCTTCCCACCGCTGAGAGATCACCGCCTGGACGATGTCGCCAGCCCGGATATACTCCTTCGCCCGCATCACCATCTTCTCGAAATCCGCTTGGCTCATGTTCGTCTCAAAGCTGATCGGCTTGTGGCGGCGTTTCGGCCGAATCCGGCGCAGTGGCCGTTTAAGGCGATTGATCATCTGTTCAATGCGGGCCGTGGCGTCAGCGTAGGCGCGTCTGAGTTCAGATTCCCGACCGCCCTCGACATGAGCGTTGGCGACCACTTTGATTTTTTGGGCGACGTTGTCAAAAATCAGGAGCGTGTCCGTGAGCAGAAACACAAGGTCAGGGATGCCGAGGGCGTCCTTGCGGCGAGATGGGATTTCTTCGAAATAGCGGACCACATCGTAGCCCAGATACCCGACTGCGCCTCCGACGAACCGCGGGAGACCGGGCACCGTCACTGGGCGATAGGCCGACATGATGGCTTGGATTCGGTCAAGCGGGTTTTCACCAGGCTTCTCTCCAACTGGCACGCGCTGAACGCTGGTCCCCCTCGTGACCACCAGGTTCCCACGCTCCTCGCGCACCACGACCGGTGAGCCGCTCCCTAAAAAGGAATAGCGCGCCCAGTTTTCCCCTCCTTCGACGCTTTCCAGGAGATAAGCAGACGGGCCGTGATCGATCTTAACAAAGGCTGAGACTGGCGTTTCAAAGTCTGCCAGGATTTCCCGGTAGAGGGGAATCAAGTTCCCCTGCGACGCAAGCGCGCGGAACTCGTCAAAACTGAGTGAATAGGGAGGTTTGGGCATTGCGCAGTCGCTCACTCGTAGCCGACGATCAACTTCTGACCTACTTCGATCAAATCGTCCTGGAGATTATTCCACTTTCTCACCTGCTCTAATTGCACTCCGTACTTGCGAGCGAGACGGAAGACCGTTTCTCCAGGCTTTACCTGATGAAAAGTCGGTGTGCGGCCCTCCGACACAACGCTCTCAGGCTTGCTGGCAAGTTGATCGGCCTCCTGCGCCAGAAGATTTCTCTCGGCCTGCTTGGATTTCGAAGCCGGATGCGATCCCCGGCGGAGCTCTTCCCGCGCTTTCTTTTCGAGAGCGGTGGCTTCCCGCATGGCGTCAGCCTCTTCATTCACTCTCGCCATCTGCTCTCGCACGGCCTGAACCTGAGCGGTCAGCTCTCGGTTTCTGGCTTCCAGCTCGGAGGCTTCGCGCTTGACACGCTTGAGCTCGCTATCCAATTCGCCTGTCCGCTTTTCCTCCTGCGCCAGCAAGCGCTGGAAATTCAGCCCACGGGCCTTCTCCGCCTCGTATTTCTCAGACATCACACAGCCCGTGAGCAGGAACGCGCCGAGGAAGAGACTTAATACAGAATCCTGCCTACTGATTGTCATGCGCTCACCAGTCCTTTCTTGGTCTCCTCTTGGTCTTGCTCGAGGTGGAAGGAGCCTTGGCCTTGCCGTCACTCGAGCCTATTTTCTTATCACCAGGGTAATCGCCAGTCCGTGCTGGGTGCTTAAGAATAGTGGCAGGAGCACTGAAAGTCAAAGCGAAAGAGGCGTCAGGGGAGGTTTGACCCTCTGCCTGACGCTATGCTACGGTCTGGACGGTATGCAACAGCCCTCTGAATCCGGACCAAGCCGCACCCTGCTGGTAGACGGGGTCACGTTACGCCTGGCCCAGCCTCTTGACTCGACCCAGGAATGGATTGGCGAACGCGAGCTGCTGAGGCAACTCCTGGCCTGTTGGCTGGTGATCGACGAGAAAGACCTGCCGCTCTCGCCCCGCATCACCGGCCATCCTGGCATTGGCAAGACGACTCTGGCCATGGCCGGAGCTCGGGAACGCAAACAGGTTCTCTATTTCTTTCAATGCACGGCCGATACCAGGCCGGAAGATCTCTTGATCACGCCGGTCCTGGCCGAATCAGGCACAATCGCCTACCATGCCTCCCCCCTTGTCTCCGCGGTGCTGACCGGCGGCGTCTGCGTGTTGGATGAGGGCAACCGCATGAACGAAAAGAGCTGGGCCTCCCTTGCTCCGCTACTCGATCACCGCCGGTGCGTCGAGTCCATTGTGGCTGGCATCCTGGTCAAAGCGCACGATGACTTCCGATGTTGTGTGACTATGAACGAGGACGCCTCGACCTACGAAGTCCCCGATTACATCCTGTCACGCCTCCAGCCCACTCTGAATTTGGGGTTCCCCCGCCGAGACGACGAACTGGCTATTTTGCGCTACCACATACCCTTTGCCCCGGCTGAGATGCTGGTTTTGACGGTGGATTTCCTGCAGGATGCCCACCAACTCAACCTGGAATATTCGGTACGCGACGGTATCCATCTCTTGCAGTATGCCCTCAAACGTCTTGCCCAGGATCCCGCACACCCGCTCTCCAAGGATGAAGCCTGGCGCGAGGCCTTGATCAAGGTCTTGGGTGAAGAGGCGCTTGACCTTGAAGGGCAGGCTCGCCGTCGAAAGCGGGCGCTCGGGGACCAACCGTTGCCGCGAGGGTTGGGAGATTTCTTCTTCGAAGGTGACGATCCCCTTCATCCAGAACGGTAAGACGACGCGCCATTCTTATGGCTCATGCAACCAAGACCGCCGACGCAGTCCTGCGGCTCTCTCCACGTATTGAAATCCTTCCGATCCTTCATGCCAGCGGCGACATGGCCCAAGAGGTCCGCGAAACCCTGATCGGACGCAAGTTCGACTGCCTCGCTGTGCCGCTGCCTCCTTCAGTCGAGGAGAAACTTGAAGCGGCGGTTGGCGCATTGCCCAGCATCAGCCTGGTGGTGATGCCGGAGCCGGATCGTGACGGCATGCCGGTGGTCAGTTTCATCCCGGCCGATCCGTGCCAGGCTCTGATCATGGGGGTACGAGTGGCAATGGGAGAAGGAATCCCCCGGGCCTATATCGATCGGGAAGTGACGGTGTTCGAGCCTATGCCTGTTGCAGCCCCCGACCCTTACGCGCTCAAGCGCACGTCGCTGGCCTCCTTCGCCTCTGCAGTCATCCCTTCCCTGCCCACTCCAGCCCAAGACAGCCAGCAAGAGAACCGTATTGCCTGGATGGCCTTCCGCCTGCACGAGCTCGAACTGGAATACGAATCCATTTTGTGTCTCTGCTTGCTCGCTGACTGGCCCTGGCTCCGAGACGCCTACCGGGAACGAAAGCCTTACGTCGCACCGGAACGGACCATGATGCCACCGGCCAGCTATCCAGTTTCCCCATCCACCTTATATTTCGTGCTGGGTGAGCTACCATTTCTGACAGAACTCTATGAGCGCCGGCGGGCTGAGTTCCGTTCAGACCGGCACCTCGCCGTGGACGGCATGAAGGAGCTCCTGCTGGAAGCCCGGACCCGCTGGATGGTCGGTCGCAAGACCGACGCGAATTCCGTGGCAAACTGGGTCACTCCCCAACTCCTCCAACTCTATCTCCAGTACGTCCGGAATTTAGCCCTGATGGAACGCCGACTGACGCCAGACCTCTACACCCTGGTGCTAGCTGCCAAGCAGACGGCGGGAGACGAGTTTGCCGTGACGTTATTGGAAACCGCCAAGACCTATGCCTTCCAAGAGGAGACCTCAGAGTTCGCTGAGCCGGTTGTTTCGGCCGGCATCGGCAAGCTGGAGTTTGCGGGCGGTCACATCGCGCTGGCCAAAAACCGCCTTCAGGGCCCTCCGATGGTCTGGCGATCGCTCTCTCTGCGACCCACTCCGACTCGGACAAAGAGCCGACGCTGGGCGCTTCAATGGAACCCCTTCCGCCAGTGCTCCTGGCCGCCAGAGGATAACCGGATCGAGAGCTTTACCAGCCATGTGCGCGAGCAGGCCCGGGCCATCCTGGGAGCGGATCTTGCGCGGATCGAGAAATTCACCACCTCGGTCAAGGACGGAGTGGATCTCCGAGAGAGCCTGCGTCATTGGTACAAGGGCTACAAGGGCAATCAAGCTAAAGGCCAGGGTCATTCTGAAGAAAGAAGTCGAATGGAGATCTATGTAAAGGAGATTCCGCCGGCCAGAGGTAATGTGGAAATCGTCATCTTTCTGTTCGACACACCGGCTGATTCAGAGGTTTATAGGTGGCAGGCAACCTGGTACGCAGAACATGCCGAAGAGTCCACACTCTGCTTCTATGCCATTCCATTCCAGGATCAGATGGTGGGGCCCGGTATCGGCCAGTCACGCTATGGCGGCGCTCTGTTTCTTTTCCCACCCAGACCGATCCCCAATATCTGGGAAGACCCCAGGCTGAACTTTGCCCAGACCTTGGAAGAACGGCTCATCGCGGGAGCAGCTCTCCACTCCCAGGAGTCCCAGATCGTCCTCGTGTCGCCGATCCCGCCCCGGGCGCGGTGGCGAAGGATCGTCCGGCAGTTCCGTCGCCAATTGGTCACGATCTCGCTGAATCGGTTTTCCGGACAAACTGTGGATCGGCTCCGTCGGTTTCATGTCCTGAACGGTCACGAGATCAGAAGTTACGCGGCCCGGTACATCCGATAAGCCTCCCACTGACTGGCGTATGACCCACCACACCCGTCACCTGACCGATAGTCAAAAGCAGAAAGACCGCACGGAGGCCGAGAATCGCCTTGACTTCTTACGGAAAGAAGTTCGCCGGCACGACTATCTCTACTATGTTAAGAACCGCCCGGAGATCTCAGATCAGGAATACGACCTCCTGTTCCGGGAATTGACAGACCTGGAGGAAGCCTACCCGGACCTCGTGACCTCTGACTCCCCTACGCAACGGGTCGGGGCTCCGCCGCTGGATGAGCTGAAAAAGACCAACCACGTCAGGCCGATGCTGAGTCTCGACTCGGTCTCAGAAGTTGAAGATGTGCAAGCCTTCGATAAGCGTGTTCGTCGGGAATTGGGCCGGGAACTCGGCCGAGAGCTGGGCACAGCCGTGATTGAATACACCGTGGAACCGAAATACGACGGCCTGTCAGTCGAGCTGATCTACGAGAACGGAACCTTTACCCGTGGCGCCACCAGGGGAGATGGGATCACCGGTGAGGATGTCACCATCAACCTGCGGACGCTCAGATCACTTCCCCTCCAACTTCAAGCTGACGCGAGTCCGCCATCCCGTCTAGTCGTCCGAGGTGAAGTCTATATGAGGCTGGACGACTTCCAAGCGCTCAACCGGCGCATCACGGAGCGAGGGGAGGAAGCCTTTGCCAATCCACGGAACGCCGCCTCCGGCGCGCTGCGCCAACTAGATTCCCGCATCACCGCGGAACGGCCCTTGGTCATCACCTGTTATGAGATCATGGGCCAATCAGGGGCCCTCCCACCCACTCACTGGGATGAACTGGAATGCTTGGCCCGCTGGGGACTCCCGATCCCCACGCAGCGGCGCCGTTGCGAGAGGATCGAAGAGGTCATTGCCTTTCATGCTGAGACCGAAGCAGGTCGTGAGCGGTTGCCCTTCGAGATCGATGGAGTGGTCGTGCGGGTCAATCGGCGCGACTGGCAGGAAGCCCTCGGCGAGAAATCCAGGAGTCCGCGCTGGGCCATCGCCTACAAATTCACCCCGCGAAAGGAGATCACGCAGGTGCAGGACATCGTGGTCTCGGTCGGCCGCACCGGAACCCTAACCCCGTTGGCTTTGCTCAAACCAGTCGATGTCGGCGGGGTGACGATCAGTAGGGCAACGCTGCACAATGCCGATGAGGTCGGAAGGAAGGATATCCGGGTCGGTGACACAGTCAAGGTCGAGCGGGCCGGAGATGTAATTCCGGCCATCGCGGAGCGTCTGGTCATCCCAGGCCAGCAACGGGCTGAACCGTTTCGCATGCCGGATCGGTGTCCCGTCTGCGGTTCAGCCGTTGCCCGTGAAGGTGCCTATTTTTACTGCTCCGGCCAGACTGCCTGCCCGGCCCAATTAAGAGGCGAGTTGGAACACTTTGCCTCCAAGGGTGCTCTGAACATTGACGGATTGGGCAAGAAGACGGTCGCCCAGATGGTCGAGCGTGGCCTGGTTCGGGACCTGGCCGATCTGTACACGGTCACAAAGGAACAGCTCCTCACGCTGGAGGGATTCGCCGATCGTTCGGCTTCTCTCCTGCGTGAGGCGATCGAACGTAGCAAGCGGGTTTCTCTGGAACGGTTCCTGTTCGGCTTAGGCATCCGGCAGGTCGGCCAGCATATCGCGCAAGTGCTCGCACGCAGATTCGGCAGCCTGGACAACATCATGGCGGCCGATCGGGACACCTTCGAAAGCGTTCATGAGATCGGACCTGAAATCGCGGCCAGCCTGGAGTCGTTCTTCCGGGAGGAACGGAACCGGCGCGTGATCGACCGCCAGCGTGCACTGGGGCTCCAGATTGAAGCAGCAGGCCAGGCAGCTGAGGGCCAACGACCTCTTGAAGGAAAGTCCTTCGTGTTCACCGGAGGACTCGGGGGGTTCAGCCGGGAGGAAGCCAAGCGGCGCGTTGAGCAATTGGGGGGGCGTGTGACGTCCAGCGTCAGTAAACAGACAGACTACGTCGTCATTGGGATAGATCCTGGCTCCAAGCTGGACCAGGCCAAACGGCTGGGCGTTACAGTGCTTTCTGAAGCAGAGTTCGGTTCGTTGCTGAGCCGGACCTAACGGGCTCTCCTTTGCGCCGCGACAGGGCTCGCTTCATCTGGAATAGCCACGATCTCCGGCTCGGTCGGCAGAACAGTTTTGTCTTCCTTAAAAATCTGCACGCTCTTGATGGACCTCCGGTCAGCCTCGTGCACGACCAACCGGCATTGCCCTGAGCGCAGCTCTTCACCTACGGCCGGAATCCGGCCAAGGCGGTCCTGAATCAGCCCGCTGATGGTGTTGGCGTCATCTTCCAGATTGACCTTCAGGAAGTCGTTAATGCGTCGCACCTCGGTCCGCCCATGAACCAGGATCTGATTCTTCCCGATCCGCTTGATGAGCTCCTCGGTGATGTCGGTTTCGTCCATGATTTCTCCGACAACCTCCTCAAGGAGATCTTCCAGCGTCACCAGACCCACGATTCCGCCAAACTCATTCACGACGATGGCCATGTGGCGCTTGTCCAGCTGGAACTGCTTCATCAGGTCATCCGCAGTCTTGCCGCGCGGCACGAACAGGGCCTGGTCGGCAATGTCCTTCAGGCGCGCTTCGCTATTGCCCTGAACTAGTTCCTTGAGCGCTTTCGTCTTATAGAGAATACCAGTGATATTGTCCAAAATACCGTCGAACACCGGGATGCGGGAATACTTGGACGTGAAGAGCTGTTCCTGGGCCTCTTTAAGTCGCAGATTGCCGTCCAGGGCAAACATATAGATTCGAGGCGTCATCGCGTCCTCAGCCGTGATGTCCTTCAACTGAAACACGTTCTTGATCATCTTGACTTCCTCAGTCTCGATGGCGCCTGCCCGTCCACCCACATCCAACATGATCTTCAGCTCTTCTTCGGTTACGAAGGGTACCGTCAGGCCCTTTCCGCCGGTGATCTTATCGATCATGGGCTCCAGCACGAACAATATGGGCTTCAACGTTTGCTGGACCCCATAGACCAGGTAGGCCATCCACAATACGACGGGGATCGCGTGTTTGGCGGCTAGTGTCTTGGGCACGATATCCCCGAAGACCAGTAGGAGGAAGGTCAGGATGCCGATGACAACCGCTACCGCTTCGGAGCCGAATAACCGGAGCGTAATGATGGTTGCGAAGGAGGCTGCTCCTGTGTCAACCAGCCTGTCTCCGATCATAATGGTGGAGAGCAGACGCTGCGGGTTCCCCCGAAGGTACAAGGCCATGGCGGCCCGTTTTCCCCCTGCATCAGCAAGGGCACGCAGCCTGGTCTCGTTGACCGAAAAGAAGCCGATCTCGGCTGCCGAGATGACGGCCGAAAGCAAGATCATGCTGGCCAGTATCAGGTAGTCCATGGAAATCGAATCTTAGGGAAGAACAACTCTGGCAGACAACGGAAACAGGCACCCCTCCGCGCATAGGGAAGGGAGGGTGCGCCGGGAAAGGACGGCACGAACGACCTGGGTAACCGAACTGGGTCGTCTGGGTCTATGGTCATCCATCGGGGGATAGTTGTACCATACCAGGCCCAATTCAATCAAGAAATTGACGAAAACGTGTTATGAAATCAATTGGTTCAGAAGTTGTTGTAGATCGCTAGAGGCCTTATTCCATCATACCGGTATCAAATTGCCAGCTATACCTCAGCCGCTTCACATATCGTCCCTCACGACTAGAGACTCGACCGCGAACTGGGATTCGAGCCGTTCGGCCACGGCCTCCGCTTGCCGCTCTGACATAAACTGCCCGACCTGCACCCGATAGCGCCTCCCACTGGGCAGATCCACTGTCACCATGCGCACATCGGAATACTGCCTCTTCAGCCTTCCGACGAGCGATTGGGCGTTGGCCGGTTCAGCAAAAGAAGCGACCTGCACCCGAAGATAGCCAAAACTGCCGGGACGCCCGTGATAATCAATCACCCGCAGCTCTACTTGGTCGGTGCCCTGGCCAGTCATCCCAAGAGCTTGGGCAGCCGCCAACGACAGGTCTATGATCCGGTTCCTGGCGAAGGGGCCACGGTCATTAATGCGCACCGTCACACGTCGCCCATTGCTCAGAGATCGGACAGTCGCTACGCAGCCCAATGGAAGTGTTCGGTGTGCGGCAGTCAATTGGTGCATATCATACCGTTCACCATTGGCGGTGTTATTCCCATGGAACCCGGGGCCATACCAGGAAGCAACCCCCCGTTCCACGTACCCGATGGGATACCCGGGGGGGTAGTCTCCACGCGGCGCCGGTCGGCCTGCGCAGCCCGCTATTCCCCAGAGAGCCAGAACCAGGCACAGCAGGAGAATAGAGTGCGTCGCTCTCTTCAGCTGAGTGACTCTGCCTTCCATGTCAGATTTCGTCGAGTGACTCTCCTCGGAGTGTGTCCAACGCTTTTCTGGTGTCGGAGACCGTCAACACGACAATAGCCCGCTTCCCTTCCCGTGAGGGGGTACAGTAGGCGCACTTGATATTGACTCGAGCCTGCTTCAGATGCTCCGCCACCCGGCTCAGCGCACCAGGCGTGTTCTCCAGGCTCAGCACAAGGGCAGTTTCTTCACGAAACCGAACCTTCGCAGCCTTCAGCACGGCGCGAGCCCGTTCCACATCCGCCACCAGGATTCGAAGATTTCCTTTTCCAGTTCCAGTGACCTCCGGCGCAGAGAAGGC
>Ga0209861_1000021_pt1 | contig 16769 bp, 16 predicted proteins | sample GWRWS2_30_40_FD_187245 | JGI IMG/M metagenome (GOLD analysis project Ga0209861, IMG submission 187245) | Riverbed sediment microbial communities from areas with vegetation nearby in Columbia River, Washington, USA - GW-RW S2_30_40 (SPAdes)... | ecosystem: Environmental > Aquatic > Freshwater >...
AGGGAGTTCGATCTCGTGATTGACCTGACCGGCCTATTCAAGAGTGCCCTCATCAGCCGGCTGGCGCGAGGGCGACTCTGCCTCGGTCCCTCGTATGCCCGGGAGCTCGCCTGGCTCTTCTACCATCGGCAAGTCGGATCGAAGGATCTCGATCGTCATGCGGTAGAAAGGTATCTTGACGTGGTACGGGCGCTCCAAGTCCAGGACGGGGATCGGGTCTTCCCTCTCGCGTTCCCGTCCTGGGTCCCCGCCGAGGACGGAACGAGGCCGGTCGTGGTCTTGATTCCCAGCGCGCGATGGCACAGCAAGCTGTGGCCGGCAGCCTCCTTCGCCGAGTTGGCAGATCGGCTTCGCCGGGACGGAGTTCAGGTCGTCCTGGTGGGGGGTGAGCTGCCGGGCGGTGAAGACCCCCTGGCTAGGGTCGAGGGGATCATGGATCTCCGCGGGAGGACGTCTCTACCGGAGCTCGGAGGGATCCTGCAGCGGGCCGATCTCATCGTTGCCAACGACACAGGTCCCATGCATCTCGCCGCCGCGCTCGGCCGCCGGGTGATCGCCCTCATGGGGCCGACCGATCCCAGCCGGACGGGCCCATACGGGACAGGCCATCGAGTCCTTTCCACCCGGCCACCCTGCAGTCCCTGCTTCTCCAAGGTCTGCCGGAACCCGGCCGGACAGATCTGCCTTCAGGACCTGCGCCCGGCTGAGGTCTACGCCACTGCCGCGGATATGCTGAACACCCCTCCATGAGTCATGACCCGAAAACCATCCGGAACTTCTCCATCATCGCCCACATCGACCACGGAAAGTCCACCCTGGCCGATCGACTCCTGGAGTACACCGGGACCGTGCCGGCGCCGAAGATGCGGGAGCAGGTCCTGGACCAGATGGACCTGGAGCGGGAGCGGGGAATCACCATCAAGGCCAAGGCGGTCCGGTTGCGGTATGAGTCGCGGGAGGGGACATCGTACCTCCTCAACCTGATTGACACGCCGGGACATGTCGATTTCACCTACGAGGTCTCCCGGGCCCTGAGCGCTTGCGAGGGCGCCGTCCTGGTCGTGGATGCCTCTCAGGGGGTGCAGGCGCAGACCCTCGCCAACCTCCACCTGGCCTTGGAACACAACCTCACCGTCATCCCGGTGATCAACAAGATCGACCTTCCCATCGCCGATGTCGCCGCCGTCAGGCAGCAGATGGAGGAGACTCACCTGATCGAGACCTCGGGGACGATCCTCTGTAGCGCCAAGGAGGGGACCGGGACTCGGGAGGTCTTCGAGGCGATCGTTGCATCCATTCCCCCACCGCAGGGGGATCCGAAGGCGCCGCTGAAGGCCTTGGTCTTTGATTCCTGGTTTGATCCCTTCCACGGCGTGATTGCGATGATCCGTGTCGTGGATGGATGTGTCCAGCCGGGGCTCTCCATCTACCTGATGTCGACCGGGGCGACGTTTGAGGTGAGGCAGGTTGGCGTCTTTTCGCCGGAGATGCAGCCGGTGGCGATGCTCCAGGCAGGAGAGGTCGGGTATTGCATGGCGGGCATGAAGGATATCCGTCAGGTCCGGGTGGGCATCACCGAGGCGAACCGACCGGCCTCGACCGCTCTACCGGGATTTCGGGAGGTGCGGCCGATGGTCTTCGCCGGGCTCTATCCGGTGGAAGGGGGTGAGTACCTTCGGTTGAAGGAGGCCTTGGAGAAGTTGCGGCTCAACGATTCGGCCTTTACCGTGGAGCCGGAGAGCTCGGCGGCTTTGGGATTCGGCTTCCGGTGTGGGTTCCTGGGACTGCTCCACCTCGAAATCGTCCAGGAGCGGTTAGAGCGGGAGTTCGATCTCGAGCTCCTGACCAGCGCCCCGACCGTCGTCTATCGGATCCGGCTCACGGACGGGAGGACGCTGGAGATAGATAACCCCTCCCGTCTCCCCTCCCGTGAGCGTGTGTCCGTCATCGAAGAACCGTACATCCGGGCCGTGATCTTGACCCCCGGGGAGCATATCGGTCCTGTCCTTGCCCTCTGCCAGGAGAAGCGGGGGGTTCGGGTGGGTCTGGAATACCTCCAGGAGCGCCGCGCCGTCCTCACCTACGATCTTCCTCTGGCCGAGGTCGTCCTCGATTTCTACGACCGGCTCAAATCGCTGACGCGGGGGTACGGCTCACTGGATTATGAGCTGATCGATTACCGGGAGGGGGATCTGGTGAAGCTCGACATCCTGGTGAACGGGGAGCCGGTGGATGCCCTCTCTGCCATCGTCGAGCGGGATCAGGCCTATCAGCGGGGACGGCAGCTCGTGGCCAGACTCCGCGAGCTCATACCCCGACAGCTCTTTGAGGTGGTGCTGCAGGCCGCGATCGGGGGCAAGGTCATCGCCCGGGAGAGCATCAAGCCTCTCCGCAAACAGGTCACTGCCCACTTGTACGGGGGCGATGTCACGCGCAAGCGAAAGCTCTTGGAGCGGCAGAAGGAGGGGAAGAAGCGGATGAAGCAGCTGGGGCGCGTGGAGATCCCTCAGGAGGCCTTCATGGCCGTTCTGAGTGTGCGGGGGGACCAGGATCGGCTTCGGGGGATCAAGGGGTCTGGCGAGGACTAGGACAGAGCGATAGACTGCGCATGGCCCATGAGAGCATAAGATGAATCGCGACCCGGAACAGGAGACGCTGGTGGGGGTGGAGGAACCCGCGGGAGAGGTGCGCGAACGGCGGAAGTCCGCTGCCCGGGAGTGGCTTGAGGCGCTCGCGGTTGCCGTGCTGTTGGCGCTGTTCATCCGGACCTTTGTGGTTCAGGCCTTCAAAATCCCCTCCGGGTCCATGATCCCTACCCTCCTGGTTGGGGACCATATCCTCGTGAGCAAGTTTACATACGGAGTCCGTCTCCCCGTGCTCGATACCTGGGTTCTTGGCCCCCGGGCCCCGCGGCGGGGAGATATCATCGTCTTCAAGTATCCCTATGATGAGAGTCGCGACTTCATCAAGCGGGTCATCGGCCTCCCGGGAGAGGTGGTGGAGATCCGCGAGAAGCAGGTGTATATCAACGGCAAGCCGCTCCAGGAGATGTACCCCTTGTATAGGGACCCCGTGGAACGGAGGGATCGCCATACGCCTGGAGAGGTCTATGGGCCGATCACGGTACCGCAGGACAAGCTCTTTGTCCTCGGGGACAACCGAGACCAGAGTCAGGATAGCCGGTTTTGGGGCTTTCTGGACGTCCGCAAGGTGGAGGGGGCGGCATTCATCATCTACTGGTCCTGGGACCCGATTGAGGGGCGGCTGCGTTGGAATCGAATCGGTACGCCGATCCACTAGAAGATGTCCAAAGTCCAAAGTCTAAAGGTCACGGCCCGGGACGCAAGGCCCAACACGGAACAACCGACGCCGAAATACCCCTTGACAAGGCGGGGGCCGATCTTTATCTTCAAAGAGACAAGGCATTAGCACTCATACGATGAGAGTGCTAACCCCGATCCGAACGGGATGAGATCCTCAATGCGACGCCCGTGGCGTGGTCTTCTAGCGGGTGCTTCCAGTCGAAGACGTATGGGCGTCTGCAGAGTCGGGGGGAGCATTTCGGATCGGGGCTAACGCGAGAGAGGTGTCGATGCGCGGCGCGCCAGCCGAATTGACCGAACGGCACCGGGACGTCCTGCGGGTGATCATCCAGGATTACATTGCCAGCGCCGAGCCGGTTGGCTCTCGAAGTGTTGCGCGGAAGTACGGGTTTCGCCTGAGTCCGGCCACGATCCGGAATGTCATGGCCGATTTGGCAGAGTTCGGCTATCTCGCCCAGCCGCATACCTCCGCGGGCAGGATCCCGACCGATCGGGGATATCGAATCTACGTCGACAGCCTGATGGACCGACGCCCCCTCACCCGCGCGCAGGAGGGGATGATCGAGAAGCGGTTCTGTCACGTCCAAGGGGAGGTGGGGGACCTGATGCGGGAGGCCACCAAGCTCCTCTCCGGCCTCTCGCGCTCGGTGGGCGTGGTCCTCGCCCCGCGGGTGGACCAATTGGCGATCAGGCGGATCGAGTTTGTTCAGCAGTCGGCGGAAAGGATCCTGGTCATCCTGGTCACCACGTCGGGACAGGTGCACCACAAGATGGTGGCCCTCGATGACGTGATTCCCCAGGAAGCGTTGAACAAGATGGCTCGGTTGCTCAATGCCATGGTGGAGGGGATGTGCCTTTCCCGGGTGCGGCAGCTGCTGGTCAAGAAGATGGCCGAGGAGAAGGCGATGTACGATGAACTCCTCCGCCAAGCACTGAAACTGGGCCAGAAGAGCTTTGCGGAAGAGACGGAGGGAGAGGTCTACATCGACGGAACCACCAACATCATGCATGAGCCGGAATTCGCCGATGTCGAGAAGATGCGAGCCATTTTTGTCGCCTTCGAGGAGACGTCGAAGCTGGTGAGGATTCTCGATCAATGCTTGGGCCAGCAGGGGCTGACCGTCATCATCGGCTCGGAAAACGTCCTCCGGGAATGGCAGCGCCTCAGTCTGGTGATGGCCCCGTACTATAGCGGGGAGCAGCTCCTGGGGACTCTGGGGGTGATCGGTCCGACCCGGATGGACTACGACAAGATCGTCCCCCTGGTGGACTTCACCGCCAGGCTGGTCAGTCGGTCCCTGACGGAAGTGGCCTCGTAGCATCCACCTGGGATCTCGACGGCGGGAGGGTTCCCTCTCGCCTTTTGCGTTTCGGGGGAGGAGCAAGGGCAAGAAATGGTGAGGGATAGAGGAGAGGAACAGAGTGCCGCTGGTTCCGGCGCCGCGGAGGTGGCGGTCCCCGATCTGGAGGCGAGGGTCGTGGCGCAGGCCAAAGAGCTTGAGGAGCTTCAGGACCGGTATCTGCGCCTGGCGGCGGAGCTTGACAATTACCGGAAGCGTGTGGCGCGGGAGCGGGCCGAGCTGATCCGAACCGCCCACGAGGGCCTGCTGCTTGAGTTCCTTCCGGTGCTGGATAATCTCGAACGGGCCTTGGCCGCCGCGCGCTCCTCCGCGGGGTCGTCTCGGGCAAGCGAGGCCCTGATCGAGGGGGTAGAGATCACTCTTCGACTGTTCAGAGGGGTGCTCGAGAAGGCGGGTGTGAGGGAGATCGAAACGGTGGGGCGGGAGTTCGATCCGGTCGTCCATCACGCCGTGGAACAGGTGCGGGTGACCGAGGTTCCCGAGAACACCGTCGTGGAGGAGGTGCTTCGAGGGTACGTGCTGGATCAGAAGGTCCTCCGCCCCGCGCTGGTCAAGGTATCCACCCGCGCAGCTGCTCCTTCGGATACAGCGGGAGCGTCACAGGGACAGGGCGGTGAGTAGGGACTACTACCAGATTCTCGGGGTCTCGAGAAGCGCTTCCCCTGAGGAGATCAAGAAGGCCTATCGGCGGCTGGCCCTGAAATTCCATCCCGACAAGAATCCCGATGATCCTGCGGCGGCGGAACAGTTCACAGAGATCAACGAGGCCTACGAGGTCCTGTCGAATCCTGAGCGGCGGCGCGAGTACGACCTGTACGGGACTGTCGGGGGCGCCCGGCTGGCCGCCGAGAGGGCCTCGGGCTTCGGGATGGGCTTCGGGGGGCTGTTTGAAGACATCCTGGAGGGGATCTTCGGGGGGTTTGGCGGGCGGAGCGCCGCCCACCGGGGGGCCGACCTCCGCTATACAATGAGCATCACGTTGGAGGAAGCCGCCAAGGGATTGAAGAGGGAGGTCACCGTTCCCCGGCTGGAGGCGTGTGAGGGCTGTCGGGGAACCGGCGCCCGGCCGGGGACGCAACTGCAGGCCTGTCCGGCCTGCCGGGGCAGAGGCCAGATTCGATTTTCGCGAGGCTTTCTCACCGTCGATCAGACCTGTCATCGGTGCGGGGGAGAGGGAAGCACCATCGGTTCCCCCTGCCCCACATGTCAGGGCGAGGGGCGGATCACCCAAGAACGGATGGTAACGCTGAGGGTCCCCCCAGGAGTCGAGACGGGGACGCGGCTCCGGATCAGTGGCGAGGGGGAGGCAGGGTTTAAAGGTGGGCAGCCGGGCGATCTCTATGTGGTGATCCAGGTTGCGGAGCATCCGATCTTCCGGCGGGAGGGGGATGATTTGACCTGCGAAGTCCCCATCAGCTTCACGCACGCGGCCCTGGGGGGCGAGGCCCAGGTCCCTACCCTCAACGGGATGATCCCCTTTCACGTTCCCCCCGGGACCCAACCGGGCACGGAGTTTCGACTCGAGGGATGCGGCCTCCCGAATCTCAGAGGCTACGGTCGAGGGGACCTGAGGGTGAAGGTCCTGGTCGAGATTCCTTCCCATCTCACCCACAAACAGCGGGAGCTCCTGGAGGAGCTTCATCGTCAGGAGAACGGCGAGGGGACCCCGCTGAGCAGGAGCTTCTTCGAGAAGGTCCGCGAGCTCTTCGGTGGGGGAGTGGGTTGACGGACTGCGTGTTGTGGATCGTTTCTACGTGACCGGGAAGCCCGTCCTGGGCGGTGACGTTCGGTTCAGCCCGGCTCAAGCTCGCCAGATCACCCGGGTCCTTCGGATGGGGGTGGGCAGCCGGGTGCTCACCTTCAACGGCACCGGGCAGGAGTGGGAGGTAGAGATTGTCGCGGCCTCTCCCCGACAGGTCCTTGGTCGGGTCGTAGCGGAGCGATCTCCGGCGCGAGAGTCCCCCCTGCGGGTTGTGTTGCTCCAGGGGCTTTTGAAGGGGCCCAAGATGGATTTTCTCATTCAGAAGGCGACGGAGATGGGGGTGGTCGAGGTCGTCCTTCTCACGACGAGGCGGACGGTGGCCGAGGGGTCAGGAAAGGTGCCCCGGTGGGAGCGGATCGCCATCGAGGCGGCAGAGCAATCGGGTCGCCTCACGCTCCCGAGACTCAGCGGCCCACACCCGCTGGAGGGATACGTGACCGGACCCGGCCCCGGGGCGGCCCTGGTCCTCTGGGAGGGGGAGCGAGTGGGGACGCTCGGGGCACTGCTCGATCAGATGCCCCCTCCGGATGAGGTCAAGATCGTGGTGGGTCCGGAGGGGGGACTGGAGGTGGACGAGGTCGCCCTCCTCACGCGGGCCGGTTTTGTGCCTGTCTCCCTGGGGCCGAGGACCTTGCGGGCGGAGACCGCCGCGGTGGCCGCCCTCGCTATTCTCCAGCACCGCTGGGGTGACCTCCGCTGAGCGGCATTGGTCGTCAGTCACACGATGCAGCTCTATCTCATCGACGGTACCTCCTACATCTACCGAGCCTTCCACGCCCTGCCACCCTTGAGCAACTCTCGGGGGCTCCCGACCGGTGCGATCTACGGCTTTACCACGATGTTCCTCAAGATACTGCGTGAACGAGCGCCGGAACATGTGGCCGTGGTTTTTGATGCCGGCGGCGAGACGGAGCGCCACCGGGAGTTCGAGGCCTACAAGGCCCAGCGTCCACCCATCCCCGAGACGCTGACTCCCCAGATCCCCTATGTCTATCAGGTCGTGGGGGCTCTCAATGTGCCGACCCTGATGGCGGAGGGCATCGAGGCGGACGACATTATCGGGACGGTGGCGACAAAGGCGGCTGCCGATGGGTTTGAGGTGACGATTGTCTCCGGCGACAAGGATCTCTTCCAGCTCGTGGGTCCTGCCATCCAGGTGTACGACCCGATGCGCGACAAGACCTATCGAGTCCGGGATGTCGAGGAGCGATACGGGGTGCCGCCGGAGGCGATGGTCGACCTGATGAGTCTCACCGGGGACGCCGTGGATAACATCCCCGGGGTCCCCGGAGTGGGAGAGAAGACCGCCAGCGCGCTGATTCAGGAATTCGGAACGGTGGAGAATCTCCTCCGGTCCTTGGATCGCGTGAAGCGGCCAAGGCTCCGCGAGGCGCTGAAGATGCACGCCGAGCAGATCAGGAAAAACCGGACCCTCGTCGCCATCCGGACCGACGTTCCCCTGTCCGTCTCGGCGGAGGCCCTGCGACGCCCGCTTCCCGACTGGGAGCGACTGCGGGACCTCTTTCGGGAGTTGGAGTTTACCCGTTTGCTCGCGGCCCTTGAAGGGGCGCAGCAGGAAATGCGCTGATCGTATGATCCGGGTGGGGCTCACGGGGGGGATCGCCACGGGCAAGAGCACCGTCGCCCGCATGTTCGCTCGGCGGGGGGCTGCTGTCATCGATGCGGATGAGATGGTCCGAGAATTGCAAAAGCCAGGCTCGACTGTCTATGAAGCCATCGTCGACGCGTTCGGACCCCAAATCCTCCGTGGCGACGGCACCATCGATCGCAGATCATTAGGAGAACTCGTCTTTCGCGATGAGGAGTTACGCAGGCGCCTTGAGACCATTGTGCATCCTACCCTCATCAGTGCGGTGGAGCGACAGGTGGCTGAACTTCGGACACAGGGGGTTGCGGTATGCGTGGTGGAGCTCCCCCTCCTCATGGAGGCTGAGGCCGAGCGTCGCTTCGATTGCGTGGTGGTCGTCACCGCTCCGGAAGAGGTGCAGGTCGCTCGCCTTATGGCCGATCGAGGCCTGAGTCGGAAAGAGGCCTTGGCCCGCATCGGCAGCCAAATGCCCCAGGGGGAGAAAGAGCGACGGGCCGATTTCGTCATTGAAAATGGGGGAGCGCTGCAGGAAACCGAGCGGCGCGTGCAGGAGATCACCGAGTGGCTGCTCCGGAATGCCTCAAAAAAAGCTTGACAAGGTCTGGGTGGGTTCGTAGTATTCATTGCGGACATACCGATTTGAGGCATCTCCTCAGCACTTTCAAGGTTATTCCACCACAATACTCCAGCCCTGAATCAGCCTCGGGAGATCCCCTGTATCGGGTAGTGCACATAGACGGAGAACGAGAATCCGCTCGACACGCTGGGTCCTGGGCCATCGCGCCCGATCACGCATCGCCGCGTGGTCACGAGGGTCGGTCCGGGGCTAGCGCGAGAGGGTAAGAGGACCGGGAGATCACGGGTTCCGCGACCGGAGCCACGCAGAGAGGGGAGAAAGCGAGATGCCGTCCCAACGCCATGCGAGTGATGCCGTGAAGGAAGCGACCAAAGAGGGGAAAGAGACGAAAGAGGCCAAGGCGGTGGCCCGGGAGACGGCCAAGGACGCCCCCCGCGAGGGTCTCATGAACCTGGCCGAGTTGACCGATAGGACCATCCCCGAACTGACCACCATTGCGCGCTCCGTGGGCCTGGTGGGTGCCAGCGCGCTCAGGAAGCAGGACCTCATCTTCAAGATCCTGGAGGCCCAGGCGGAAAAGAATGGGCTCATTTTCGCCGAGGGGGTCCTAGAGGTCCTCCCGGATGGTTTCGGCTTCCTCCGGGCGCCCAACTACAACTACCTTCCCGGGCCTGACGATATCTACGTCTCCCCGTCTCAGATCCGGCGCTTCGATCTCCGCACCGGCGATACGGTGTCGGGGCAGGTCCGACCGCCCAAGGAGGGGGAGCGGTATTTCGCCCTCCTCAAGGTGGAGGCGGTCAACTTTGAGAACCCCGAGGCGATCAAGGATAAGACCCTCTTCGATAACCTCACGCCCCTCTTCCCCAACGAGCGGATCAGCCTGGAGACGACCGGGGATGAGATCAATATGCGGGTCATGGATCTGATCACGCCGATCGGGAAGGGACAGCGGGGACTGATCGTGGCACCACCGCGGACCGGGAAGACGATTCTCCTGCAGAAGATTGCGAACAGCATCACCAAGAATCATCCGGAGGTGTTTCTCATCGTCCTCCTCATCGATGAGCGCCCGGAAGAGGTGACCGACTTCCAGCGGTCGGTGAAGGCGGAAGTGATCAGCTCCACCTTCGACGAGCCGGCCAGTCGCCACGTCCAGGTGGCGGAGATGGTCCTGGAAAAGTCGAAGCGGCTCGTGGAGCACCGGCGGGACGTGGTTATCCTCCTCGATTCGATCACCCGACTCGCCCGCGCGTATAACGCGGTGTGTCCCCCGAGCGGCAAGGTCCTCTCAGGCGGGGTCGATGCCAACGCGCTGCAGCGTCCCAAGCGTTTCTTTGGGGCGGCCCGGAACATCGAGGAGGGGGGGTCCCTCACCATCATCGCCACGGCCTTGGTCGATACCGGCAGCCGGATGGACGATGTGATCTTTGAAGAGTTCAAGGGGACCGGGAATATGGAGCTGCATCTGGATCGGCGCCTGGTGGATAAGCGCATGTTCCCCGCCATCGACATCTTCCGATCCGGAACCCGCAAGGAGGAGCTGCTCTTGACGCAAGAGGAGCTCAACCGGATGTGGGTGCTCCGGAAGGTCCTGGCCACTATGGGGGTGGTGGAGGCGATGGAGCTCCTCCAGGGGAAGCTCTCCGAGGCCAAGTCCAACGTGGACTTTCTCCGGTCCATGAACACCTAGGCCGGAGAAAAGAGCCAGGCACAAAAGCAGCCGCGAGGCTGCTTTTTTGTTGCCCCGAGGACGGGGCGTGCTACAATGCGTGACGTGTGGTGAGGCGGCAGTGCCTTGCATCGAAGATGGGAGAGGTGGAGATGAAGAAGGGTATCCACCCTGAGTATGTGGATTGTGTGATCAGCTGCGCCTGCGGCGAGGTGATCCATACACGCTCGGTTGTGCCCACGATCCGGGTCGAGATCTGCTCCAAATGCCATCCCTTTTTTACCGGCCGTCAGAAGCTGGTGGATAGCGAGGGGCGCGTGGAGCGATTCCAGCGGAGGTATGGCCGCAAGACAGCCCCGGGTGCATAATTCACCGGTTGCCGGGCGGGCATGCGGTTCCACCGGTGACTGGTGAGCGAGCTCTCATGTTGCCCTGGGTCGACAAGCTGCGGGAGATCGAGGAGCGGTACGAGGAGTTGAGCCGGAAGCTGGCCGATCCCTCCGTCCTCCAGGATCCCACTACCTTTCAGCGCCACGCGAAGGCCCACGCCAGCCTCCATCCTCTCGTCGAGAAATACCGGGCCCACCAGCGGCTGATGCGCGAGCAGGATGAGGCGGCCACCCTCCTTCAGGAGGCGACCGACCCAGAGATGCGGGCGTTGGCCGACGGGGAGCTCAAGGCTCTCAAGGGGCGGCGGGAGGCCTTAGAGCGCGAGCTGCAGGAGCTGCTGCTCCCCAAGGACCCGACCGACGAGAAGGGCGTGATCATGGAGATCCGAGCCGGGGCCGGAGGGAATGAGGCGGCGTTGTTCGCCGCCGATCTCCTCCGGATGTATACCCGGTACGCGGAGGCGGCCCGCTTCAAGGTGGAGATGCTCTCGGCGAATCCGACGGGGATCGGCGGGATGAAAGAGGCCATCCTGGCGATCGAAGGCAAAGGGGCCTTCCGGAAGTTGCGTCACGAGAGTGGCGTCCATCGCGTCCAGCGGGTGCCCGCCACCGAGGCGAGCGGCCGGATCCACACCTCGACGGTGACGGTCGCGGTCCTGCCCGAGGCGGAGGAGGTCGATGTGCAGATCGACTCGAAGGACCTCCAGATCGACGTCTTCCGGGCCAGCGGTGCCGGGGGACAGCACGTGAATGTCACCGACTCGGCGGTCCGGATCACCCACATCCCGACAGGCCTGGTGGTCTCTTGTCAGGACGAACGGTCCCAGCACAAGAACAAGGCCAAGGCCCTCAAGGTCCTCCGGGCGCGTCTCTTGGAGCGCGCCCGGGCCGAGCAGGAGCGGGAGATCGCCGATGTCAGGCGCCAGCAGGTCGGGACGGGGGACCGGAGCGAGCGGATCCGGACGTACAACTTTCCCCAGGGCCGGGTGACCGATCACCGCATCGGGCTGACGCTGCATAATCTCCCGGGGGTACTCGACGGTAACCTGGACGAGTTGGCGCAGGCCCTGATGGCCCATCATGAGGCGGAGCGGCTGAAGGCCTCCTCGGCATCATGAGACCCCGGGTGGAGAAGGGAGGGAATCCGCATTCCAAAGGGTCCGTCTGTTGGCGAGATGGTCGTCTGGGCGACGACGCTCCTGGAATCGAGCGGCGTGGAGTCCCCTCGGCTGGATGCCGAGTGTCTCTTGGCGTCCCTCCTCGGCAGGGATCGCCTCCACCTGTATGCGGCCGCTGAAGAACGGATGCCTCCTCCGGTGTTCGAGGTCTACCAGGCCCTCCTCGGCCGGCGGCAGGCCCGTGAGCCGCTCGCGTATCTCACCCGGACGAAGGAGTTCTGGTCCCTCGCTTTCGCGGTGACCCCTGCTGTCCTGATCCCGCGGCCCGAGACCGAGACGCTGGTCGAGACGGCGCTGGCGCGGCTCAACGAGCTGCAGGCGCCGGTCATTGCGGACATCGGCACCGGCTCCGGAGCCATCGCCGTGGCGGTGGCGAAGGCCCTCCCCCACGGCCGGCTCTATGCGACGGAGATTTCGAGCCGGGCCCTGGACGTCGCCCGAGAAAATGCTGCGAGACACGGGGTCCTCGAAAGAGTTACTTTCGTCCACGGAGATCTGGTGGAGCCCCTCCTGTGCCTGGGCCTCGCCCATCACTGTGACCTCATGGTGAGCAACCCTCCCTACGTTGCCACCAGGGAATTGGCGGGCCTGCCGGCCGAGGTGCGCTATGAGCCCCTGGAGGCTCTGGATGGGGGGTCGGACGGCCTCGACGTTCACCGGCGGCTCATCAATGGGGCCTCCACGTTGCTCCGCCCCGGGGGATGGTTAGCCCTGGAGATGGCGCCGGGACAGGGACCTTCGCTCAGCAGACTTCTGCAGGAGCAGGGTGCTTTCGGCGACATCGAGGTGACCCCGGATTTGAGCGGACGCGAGCGGGTGATCGTGGCTCGGTGCACGGGTCCTGGGTCGGCGCGGTCAGGGGTGGGGTTCGGTCTGCGGGAGAGGGCCGGCCGTACGCATGGGGGATAAGGTGGACCGGTTGGTGATCCACGGGGGAAGGCCTCTCTCTGGCACCGTGACGGTGAGCGGGGCGAAGAATGCCGCGCTTCCCACCATGGTGGCCGTTCTCCTCACCTCTCAGGAGCTCATCCTGGAGAATGTCCCCTCCCTGGGGGATGTGGCGACGATCAGGAGGCTCCTCGCGTTCATGGGGGTGGAGTCCTGCGATGTGGGTCCCGGGACGGTGAGTCTCACCTCGCGGGCCGTCGAGCGGTGCGAGGCGCCCTACGATCTGGTGCGGACGATGCGGGCCGCGGTCTTAGTGCTGGGCCCGCTGCTCGCCAGGTTCGGCGAGGCCAGGGTCTCGCTTCCGGGGGGCTGTGCCATCGGCCCGCGGCCCATCAACCTGCATCTCGCCGGGCTCCAGCGGATGGGAGCAGAGATCGATCTGGTGGAGGGCTACGTGGTGGCCAAGGCGTCTCGTCTCACCGGAGCGCACCTTGCCTTCGAGACGGTGACGGTCACGGGGACCGAGAATCTCATGATGGCGGCGACGTTGGCGAAGGGGACGACGGTCCTCGAAAATGCCGCCTCGGAGCCGGAGGTGGTTGACCTGGCCCGCCTCCTCCAAGCAATGGGGGCGCGGATCGAGGGGGCAGGCACGTCTACCATCACGATCGGGGGGGTCGAGGCGCTCACCGGCGCCCGGCACCGGATCGTCCCGGATCGGATCGAGGCAGGAACCTTGGCGGTGGCGGCGGCCATTACGCTGGGCGATGTTGTGATCCAGGGCTGCGTCCCACACCATGTGGAGGCGGTGACGGCAACGCTCCGGGGGGCGGGGGCATCCGTGGCCGTCGAGGCGGGGGGGATTCGGGTCCGGATGGCTGCCCGACCCCGGGCGGTGGATATCAGCACCGCTCCCTTCCCCGGCTTCGCCACCGATATGCAGGCGCAGATCATGGCGCTCATGGCGATCGCCGACGGCAGATCCGTCATCACCGAGACGGTCTTCGAGAATCGCTTTATGCACATCCCCGAGCTGGTACGGATGGGAGCAGACATTACAGTCGGAGGCCGGGAGGCCGTGGTCCAGGGTGTGCCCTTCCTCCGGGGGGCCCCCGTGATGGCGACCGATCTCCGCGCGAGCGCCTCCTTGGTGTTGGCGGGGCTTCAGGCCCGAGGTGAAACGGTGGTCGATCGGATCTATCACCTGGACCGCGGCTACGAGCGATTAGAGGCGAAGCTGCAGTCCCTGGGGGGGAAGATCCGGCGGGTCGAGGGCTGAATGCGGCGGGGACAGATCGCCATTGCTCTGCCGAAGGGGCGGCTCCTCCCCGAGGCCATTAAGCTCTTCGAGGCAACGGGGATCGAAGGGCTCGAGGGGCTCATGGAGTCGCGGCGCCTCCTGTGCGAGGACGTGACGGGGGCGTACCGCTTCATGGTGCTCCGCCCGGCCGATATTCCCACCTATGTGGAGTACGGGGCCACCGATATGGGCGTAGTGGGCAAGGATATCCTGCTCGAGCAGGAGCGGGATGTCTACGAACCGCTGGACCTCAAATTCGGGGCCTGTCGTCTGGTGGTGGCGCAGCCGAAGAATCTGCAGCAACGCTGGAGCCCGGGCGGCTTCTCGTCGGTGCGGGTGGCCACCAAGTATCCCAAACTGGCCGAACGGTACTTCTCCCAGCACGGGGTGCAGGTCGAGATCATCCGCCTCTCTGGCTCCATCGAGCTGGCGCCGCTCGTGGGGCTGTGCGAGCGGATCGTGGATCTGGTCGACACGGGCCGGACCTTGCAGGAGAACGATCTGGAAGAAGTGGAAGAGATCGCCACCGCCACCGCGCGGCTCATTGTCAATCGGGCTGCCTTGAAGACCAAGCACCAGCAGGTCCGGGGCCTGATTGACCGCCTCCAGGCCGTCGTTCAGGGAGAGGGCGGATGATTCGGATCGTGCGGGGCGATGGAGACGAAGGGACCGCCTTTCTGAAAGAGCTTGCCGTGCGGCGGGCCGCAGTGTCCGCCGAGGCGGAGGAGGTGGTTCGCCCCATCCTCACCGGGGTGCGCGAGAAGGGCGATACCGCGCTTTTGGAGTATGCGAGGCGTTTCGATGAGGCCTCGCTCACGCCGGGCACCCTCCGGGTGACGCCGGACGAGGTGAAGCAGGCCTTTGACCATCTGCAGCCTGAGGTGATCGAGGCGCTCAGGCTCGCGGCGGCGCGGATCGACCACTTCCACCGCCGACAGCTCCCGCACTCGTGGTTCCTGACCGAGGAGGGGGCGGTCCTCGGCCAGCTGTGCCGGCCGCTGGATGCGGTCGGGATCTACGTCCCCGGCGGGAAGGCCGTCTACCCTTCCACGGTGTTGATGAACGGCGTTCCGGCGGCGGTGGCAGGAGTGGAGAGGCGCGTCCTCTGCACCCCGGTCAGTGCGGGTCTTACGGTGCATCCCGCGGTCCTGGTGGCGGCGTCCCTCGCGGGGATCGCGGAGATCTACAAGGTGGGCGGGGCGCAGGCGATCGCCGCGTTGGCGTACGGGACCGATTCCATTCCGAGGGTGGACAAGATCGTCGGCCCGGGGAACGTGTACGTGGCGACCGCCAAGCGCCTGGTGGCCGGCGTGGTGGGGATCGATGGGATTGCCGGGCCGACCGAGGTGGTGGTGGTGGCGGACGAGACCGGCGATCCCGCGTACATCGGGGCGGATCTGCTTGCCCAGGCCGAGCATGATGAAATGGCCATGACGGTGTGCATCACAGTCAGCGAGGCCCTGGCGAAAGCCGTGGTGGTCGAGCTGAAACGACAACTCGCCGATCTTCCGCGGCGCCGGATCGCCGAGGCGAGCCTCGCGCACAACGGGGCGGTCCTCGTGGTCCCGACGCTCGACGCCGCGTTCGCCCTCGTCAACCGCATTGCGCCCGAACATGTGGAGCTCCACTGTCAGGACCCGTGGTCCCATCTGGACCGAATCCGGCATGCGGGGGCGGTCTTCGTGGGCGCCTTCTCACCCGAGGCCCTGGGGGACTATCTGGCCGGGCCGAATCACGTGCTTCCCACCGGTGGGACGGCGCGTTTTGCCTCTCCCCTCTCGGTGGAAGACTTCCTGCACCGGACGAGCCTCCTCCACTTCACCGAGGAGGGACTGAAGCGGCTGGCGGGCCCCGCCGTGACGCTGGCGTCTCTCGAGGGGCTCGATGGCCATGCCCGGGCCGTCCGGATTCGACAGCGGTGACGAGGAGGAGCCATGGGGGCGAAGTCGAGACGGATGCCTCGCAAGGCAAAGGTCCGTCGCCGGACCACCGAGACCGATGTGGCCGTTGAGCTCGAACTCGACGGGCAGGGGAGGTACCGGGTCGAGACCGGTCTGCCGTTCTTCGATCACATGCTTGCACAACTGGCGAAACACGGCCTCTTCAACCTGACCCTTCGGGCCAAGGGAGATCTCGAGGTCGATGCCCACCACACCATGGAGGATGCGGGGCTGGCCCTGGGGGAGGCCTTCGCCCAGGCGCTGGGGAGCCGGGCGAACATCCGGCGCTACGGTCAGGCGACGGTGCCGATGGACGACGCGCTCGGCTGGGTCGCGGTGGACATGAGCGGTCGGCCCTTCCTCGCCTACCGGGCAGACGGGCTTGCAGGGAAGATCGGAGAGTTCGATGCGGCGCTCCTCAAGGAGTTCTTTCGGGCCTTTGCCACCGCGCTCAAGGCGAATGTCCATATTGGGGTCGCCTACGGCGAGAACACGCACCATATGGCCGAGTCGGTCTTCAAGGCCGCCGGTCGGGCTCTGGATGTCGCGACCACGCTCGATTCCCGCGTCAAGGGGATTCCCTCAACGAAGGGCACACTGTGAGGGCTGTCAGCAATCAGCTGTCAGCCGTCAGCAAAGGCTGTGAAGCTAGCTTGCATTTGGTTCCTGGTTGCTGACTGCGGACTGCTGATAGCTGATCGCTGCTTTGTCATGATTGCCATCATCGATAGCGGGATCGCCAATCTGCGGAGCGTCGAGAAGGGATTCGA
>Ga0209861_1000022_pt1 | contig 16303 bp, 16 predicted proteins | sample GWRWS2_30_40_FD_187245 | JGI IMG/M metagenome (GOLD analysis project Ga0209861, IMG submission 187245) | Riverbed sediment microbial communities from areas with vegetation nearby in Columbia River, Washington, USA - GW-RW S2_30_40 (SPAdes)... | ecosystem: Environmental > Aquatic > Freshwater >...
CCTCATTCTGCTCGTCCAGTACGATCGAGTGGGCGCGCTGGTGGCCATCCTGATGATCGGTCGTGAAGTGGCCGTGACGGGGGTGCGGGCCGTCGCTGCCGCACAAGGAATCGTGATCGCGGTAGAAACGACCGGAAAATACAAAATGGCCTTACAGGTGGTCGCCGTTATCCTGCTGATCCTCGAAGACGGCATCGTGCCAGCGACATGGAATCTCCACGTGGCAGGCACTGTCGTGCTGTATGTGGCGCTGGCCTTGGCCTTCATTTCAGGCGGCCGGTACCTGGTCAGTTTTTGGCGCCAGGTCTCCATCAAGGGGCTGTGGTGACGAACCGGGACGCTGGTCTGCCCCTATTGCATGATGTCAAGTGAATGGCTTCCGGCTGTCATGGCAGTCGGTGGGTATCTGCTCGGCTCGATCCCGTTCGGGCTGGTCGTCGCCAAGAGCCTCGGTACGGTTGATCCTCGCACGGCTGGAAGTCGCAACATCGGATTCACCAATGTCCTGCGACTCTCAGGGAAGACGGCCGGTGTGTTGACGCTGGCCGGCGATATGGGAAAAGGCTGGCTTGTTGCCTGGGTCGCGGCCCAGCTATTCGATCGGGAAGCGGTGGTCGCTGCCGTAGCACTAACTCCGATAGTTGGTCATCTCTATTCCGTGTTTCTGGGGTTTCGGGGGGGGAAGGGCGTTGCCACGGCAATGGGGGTGGTGCTGGGAATGGTGCCATTCGTGGGAGTCGTGGTGATTCTCGTCTGGCTCGTGACCGTGGCGGTTTGGCGCTATTCTTCCGGGGCGGCGCTTGTAGCGTTTGGGGCTCTTCCCGTTGTGGCAGTGTTACTTGGCCGGAGTTGGATGTTTGTGTTGTTCTCGGTGGTGGTAACCGGTCTGATTGTCTTTCGACACCGGGAGAATGTGGTACGGTTGTGGAGGGGGACGGAACCGAGGATCGGGTATGCAAGTTGACATAATGGAGCTTATCCGACACTCAATTGTCATACGAGGCTTTTAAGCATGACTGCCGAGCTGCTCAGTCGGATCCGCAAGGAACTCACACTTAACCTGGCGGTTCTTCGAGAGGCGGTGCTGGCGATTTCCGAGCGCGTCAACCGGAAGGTGCAGCTCCTCAAGCTCCATTGGCAAGCTTCATCCATATCTCACAGAATACATGCCAGTCATCGGTCGTTCGGGGCTCAGTTCTTTCCCCTCGTGTCTTCCGGTGGAGACCTGAAGCGGCATGAGAACGCCCTGGACCGGCAGGAAGCTGCGGGCCTGCTCTCAGCGGCGACCTCGCAGGTACGCCTGCTGAAGAAGGAGTTGGCGCAGGTTGATGCGCTAATTCGAGAACTGGAAGTTGAAGCAATGCGTGAGGATTTGCTCCAACTTCAGCAGGATTTATCCACGCGGTCCGCCACGATTGAACGGGTCCATGTCGCCCAGGGCTCGTGGGCCATGGGCCGATCGATCAGTCAACTGGGGCTGGCCCCCACGACTCGCGTGGCGGCGGTGTTGCGGGGTTCAGCACTGCTGCCCCTGACCGGCAGCCTGGTGCTCCGATCGGGCGACCTTGTCGTGGTCGTTGGCCCAGGGGTCGAAGTGAGGCGGCTTCTCCCGTGTTTTGCGGAGCAACAATCCATCAGAACGGCGTGAGGGCGCGCCCGTTGCAATCCAGGAGCAACGGGTCCCGGGGCGAGCAAGCCGGTCGGCCTGTAACCGCGGAGGACCTTGTGGGTGGAGTGGTCAGAGTGATGTTCATCCTCGCATCGGTCCTCATCGCCTCGGTCGGCACACTCCCCGTTCCGCTATCGACCGGTGGGGGCGTGGCGTTGGTCTCTGCGGAGTCCAGCGGCCTCCGCCTGCTCGAAGAGATCCAAACGGTCATTACAGACTTGGCTGAACGGGCCAAGCCCTCGGTGGTCAATATCTTCCCCATTCAGGGGCCCGGCCGCTCAAAAGACGCGCCGGGTGAGCGGCTCCCCAATACCCCGGGCTCTGGCTCCGGGGTGATCATCGATGCGGACGGACACATCGTCACCAATAACCACGTTGTGGGAGAGGCCAACGAAGTGGAGGTACGCCTCTCAGATCGGACGAAGTATATTGCTCAGGTCATAGGGAAGGATCCTGATACAGACCTGGCGTTGTTAAAGGTCACCAGTGATCGGCCACTGCCCAGCGTCAGTTTCGGAGACTCGAGTATCGTAAAGGTCGGTCAGTGGGTGCTGGCGGTGGGCAATCCGTTCGGCCTGGACCGGACCGTGACCTTAGGCGTGGTGAGCGGGATCGGTCGGGAAAACATCAACCTGTCGCGCTACGAAAATTTCATCCAGACAGATGCGTCCATCAATCCGGGGAACTCCGGAGGTCCGCTGTTCAACTTGCAGGGCGAAGTGATTGGCATCAATACGGCGATCATCAATTTTGCCCAGGGGATCGGCTTTGCGATTCCCTCGAACATGGCGAAGCAAGTCATTCAGCAACTGCTGGCGCGGGGGAAGGTAGTCCGGGGGTGGCTGGGCGTAGGCATTCAGCCGGTGACAGCGGATCTCGCCGCCAAGTTTGGGGTCACTGAAGGTGAAGGGGTGTTGGTCAACGAGGTGTTTGAGAATGACCCGGCGGCTCGCGCTGGGGTCAAACCCGGCGATATCATCACCAAGGTTGATGGCAAGCCGGTGGATACTCCCAATAGACTGTCCCGCCTGATCGCTGGCTTGACGCCCGGGGCGACCACCGACATTGAGGTAGTCCGGGATGGGAAGCGGCTCACGCTTGGAGTCTCGTTGAGCGAGCGGCGCGAGAGCGCGATCGTTGCGGCGGTTCCCCCTTCGCGCGCGGAGGCGAAGCTGGGGATCGATGTCCAGGATCTGAGTGCCGAGCTCGCCGAGAAGTTCAAGCTCAAAGACACCAAAGGGGTATTGATCGCCAAGGTGGAGCAAGGGAGCCTCGCGCAAGTGGAAGGACTCCGGGAAGGCGATCTCATCAAAGAGGTCAACCGCGGCGAAGTCGCCTCCGTGAGTGAGTTCTCAGCGGCGGTCTCGCGGGTCAAGCGCGGGGAAACTCTCTTGCTCCGCGTGGTGCGCGAGAACCGCGCCTTTTACGTGGTGTTGAAAACGACCGAGAAGTAAGGGGGCAGTTACTGGGCCACCGCCTGCTTGGCAGCCCTGTGCTCCTCGACGATCCGAGCGGCCAGCTCGCGCGGGACTTCCTCATAGGTGGAAAACTCCATCGCATAACTGCCGCGTCCACCCGTAATCGAGTTCAAGGACGGCGCATACTTCAACATTTCGGCGAGAGGCACCACCGCCTTGATCGACTGGGCATGGCCCCTGCCGGTCACATTCAGGATTCGGCCTCGCCGCGCATTCAGATCACCGATGACCGAACCCACAGTCTCATCCGGGGTCACCACTTCGACGCTCATGATCGGTTCCAAGAGCACCGGATGAGCGGCTTCCATCGCTTTCTTGAACCCCATCGACCCCGCGATCTTGAACGACATTTCTGAGGAGTCCACCGTGTGGTAAGACCCGTCATAGACCGTGGCTCGGAAGTCCACGACCGGAAATCGTGCCAAAATGCCTTCCTGCATGGCTTCCACGACCCCTTTTTCCACAGCCGGGATGAAATTCCGTGGAATGGCTCCGCCGACGATCTTGTTGTCGAACTCAAACCCTTTGCCTCTCGGTAAGGGATCGAGCTGGAGCCAACAGTCTCCGTACTGTCCGTGTCCCCCTGTCTGTTTCTTGTATTTCCCTTGTGCCTGCGCCATCTTGCGTATGGTTTCTTTATAGGGCACTTTAGGGGTGTGGATGCTCACCTCGGCCCCGTATTTGCGGCGAAGCTTTTCAAACGTCACATCGATGTGCAACTGCCCCATCCCGCTGAGGATCATTTCTTTCGTTTCCTGGTTCCGCACGAACTCCAACGTCGGGTCTTCTTCAACGAGTTTGTGCAAGCCGAGGCTGACCTTCTCGACATCGGCCTTGGACTTTGGCTCGATGGCAAACGACATGACGGGTTTCGCCAGATGAACCGCGGGATAGTGCACAGGATGGTGATCATCACAGAGGGTGTCTCCAGTCTGCGTGTCCTTCAGCTTCCCGATCGCGGCCACGTCGCCGGCGCTGACGGTCTGCACGGGTGTGTATTTCTTTCCGAGAATGTAAAAGAGGTGTCCGCCCCTTTCCTTGGTCTTCCGAGTTGAGTTAAAGAAAGCTGCGTCCGCGTCCAACGTGCCCGACAAGACCCGAGTATAGGTCAGGCGGCCCATGAAGGGATCAATGATGGTTTTAAAGACGAAGGCTGAAAAGGGGTCCGATGGGGCGGGTTGGCGCGTCACCGATTCCCCCGTGTGCGGATGGACACCCACGAATGGGTGGAGCATCGCTCTCTTTCCGGGTGATGGGAGATAGGACGCGAGTGCTTCCAACAGAGGCCAGGTGCCGATGTTCCGCGCAGCGGAGCCGCAGAGGACCGGAACGAAGGTTCTAGAGGCGGTGCCACTTTTCAGGCCTTGGACGATCTCCTCGGCGGTCAGGTCGCCCGCTGTGAGGTACTGCTCCACCAGTCGATCATCCGCTTCAGCCACGCCCTCAACTAGCTTCTTCCTGGCCTCCGCCGCCGCGCCTGCGAGTTCGGCCGGCACGCTGCCTTGTTGAATTTTGTTGCTGTCCTTAGACGACCGGTACGCCAGGCCCGTGGTGATGTCCACGACTCCCTCCAGACGCGATTCCGCGCCGATCGGAATGGTGACGGACAGTCCTTTGAACTCGAGGGCCTTCTCACACTCCGCCAGCACCGACTCCCACGCAGTCCGCTCCTTGTCCAGCTCGTTCACGAACAGGACGCAGGGTATCTGCAGTTCTTGAATCGTGCTCCAGATTTTCTCGAGTTCCGTTCTCACCCCGGAGGACGCGCCCAGGACAATCAACACGCCGTCCACCGCACGGAGGACCGTTTGGGCCTCTCCGAGAAAACTCAGGGCGCCGGGAGTATCCACTAGATTGAAGGTCGTGTCTTTCCAGTCGAAATGCAGGACCGACGAGCTGACGGAAATCTTGCGATGCGCCTCTTCCGGTTCAAAGTCAGACAGGGTGTTCCCATTCACGACGGACCCCATGGCGGGAATGACGCCGGCGGTGTAGAGGAGAGCTTCGGTCAGAGAGGTTTTCCCCGCTCCGGTATAGGAAACGACGGCGATGTTTCGGATCGTATCGGCCCGTGGTTCTTTCATAGTGGTCTCCTCATCATGACCCTATCCTAGGTTGCGGCTGGGGGGGTGTCAACGGCCTATTCACCAGGGACCACGCGTGAATGGATGACTCGCGGAACGCTGAGCCCTCTCAGCATGTCTGACCAGAGATTGACTGCCTCTTTCTCAAAGATGGTTCTGGCATCAGCCTGAACAGTGGCCCACGAGCCTAACGCCATCTCAAACTCCAGTTGACCGGGGGCCCAGCCGGCGTATCCCGCGAAGGCGCGGAAGGTCTCGGTCGGCTCCGGATGGGTCAGCACGCGTTCCAGGGTCTGCGTGTTTCCTCCCAGGTACACTTCCTCGAACACGCGGCGCGACCCAGCCGGTTCCTGGCGGACCCGGAACAGCATGAGAATCCCATTCGGTTGAACCGGGCCGCCTGCAAACAAGACGTGCGAGGTGTCCTTGAGTGCGGCGATCTGGGGCAATGCTTCGGACAGAGGGACGTTCGTCGGTCGGTTGACGATGAGCCCCAACGTTCCTTCTGGACTGAACTCGCAGATCAGGACCACGGCTTGCCGGAAGTTCGGATCCGTCAGGTTGGGGCTGGCGACGACGAACACGCCCTTTCCAAGGGGCGGCATCAGGTCGTGTTCTGGTTCAGTGGCGGAGCCCGACTCCCCCGCGGCGATCAGGATGCCCCCGATGACAAGGCCAGCGATGAGCCACAGCCTGTTGGTCGAAAGCCAGCCAATCGAGCGGCGACTGAGAGAGGACATTGTCACTGACCTTCCGCAATCGATGGTGACGGTGCCCGGAGCAAGCAAGCTATGGCGCTGTCGTCATGCTCCCCAGCCAGCCCTGGTCCGCAAAGCTGATGTAACGCTTATCACCCGTAACGAGATGGTCGAGGACTCGGATCCCCAACACGTCCCCTGCCGCCACCAGCCGAGCGGTCAACGCCCGATCTTCAGGGCTGGGCTGCGGATCGCCGCTGGGGTGGTTGTGCAACAAGATCACAGCAGCAGCAGACTCGCGGACCGCCAGGTTGAAGACCTCACGGGGGTGCACGATGCTGAGCGTGAGGCTGCCTTCTGAGACCGTGGCATCGCGGATGATGGTGTGTTTTGCGTCCAGCAGGACGATCTTGAAGACTTCATGGCGGAGGTCACGGAGACGCGGATAATAATGGTGAAAGAGATCGGCGCTGGAGCTGATCCGCATTCCGGTCGAGAGCGGCGTCGCCAACGCGCGCTTCCCCAGTTCAAGGGCTGCCTTGAGTTGCGCCGCCTTCGCGAGCCCGATGCCTGGTACCTGACACAATTCATCCAACCCTCGGTTGGAGAGTCCCTGCAGGCCCTCCAACCGACGGAGGAGTTCCATGGCGACCTGCACGGCCGAGTGGTCCTGACGACCTACCCGCAACAGGATCGCGAGGAGCTGGGCATCCGAGAGGGCTTCGGGGCCTTCTCGAAAGAGACGTTCGCGAGGGCGTTCGCTCTCGGGCCACCGCTTGATTCCGCTGGCTCTTGCTGGCTTAGGCACGTGCGTCCTTGTGGGCAGAATTATCCGCGAAAGGACGATTTTGTAACGTTCAGGCTGTTAAGCGTCTCGCTCTTCCTGTACGTGAGAATTCATAACAAGTTGATATTATGTACATTGCATCTCTGGCCCAGTATTTGCTCCATTTGGCAGCGGCTTCACGCTGCTATCCGGGAGGGTGACATGGAATGTCCGAGATGCAAAGGGCTTATGATGTTGGAGCGGTTCTCCGACTTTTTCCTCATCTTCTATGCCTGGAAATGCATTAACTGTGGGTCGATCATCGACCGGACCATTTCCATGAACCGGAAGAAGAGTCTTGCCGCGCGCGAGATCCAACCGGTAGCCGCTCGGTAGTCTCCGCTCAGCCACATCCTGTGTGCCATCCGTCTCAGGCGTCCTCCACCCCTGCGCCCATCATCATCCTCACCCCTAGTTGCAGGCGACCTCCCTGGCTGTGACACCCAGAGGGGGGCGTATTATAGCGAACCAGTTCAATACCCGTCAAAGGAAGTCACGCCAGTAAGCTGACGCAGCTCTTGCCGCCCCTCTTGCCTTGACCGCCGAAAAAATGGTGTGGTACAGTCGGCCCCTGCACGGGGGACAGGGGCCATGCGTGTAATTGCGGGATCCCAAAAAGGGCGTCGGCTCATGAGACCCCAGGGTCTCGACCTGCGTCCGACTCCTGACCGAGTGCGAGAAGCGCTGTTTTCGATCCTGGGGACTCGCATCGTGGGGGCGCGTCTGTTGGATCTCTATGCCGGGACCGGAGCCGTCGGCATCGAAGCCCTCAGCCGCGGCGCCCAGCGAGTGACGTTCGTGGAGTCGAACCCAAGGTCCCTGCGGATCTTGCGAGCCAACCTCAATCGCTGCGGCCTCACCTCGATGGCAGACATCCATACCTGTCGCGTGGCCGGTTTCCTTGAACAGGCGGGCCTGTGGGGTGGTCGCTACGACATCGTGTTTGCCGACCCACCCTACCATACCGACGAGGGGGAGAAACTCTTGCCATCGCTGGCGAGCGATGCTATCATCACGCGCGATTCTGTTGTTGTTCTTGAACATTTCACCAAAGTGATGGTCCCGCCTCGCGTGACCCGCCTGCTGTTGCTCCGCCAATATCGCTATGGGGACACCACCTTGTCGGTCTTCGGGTTGACTACGGATGGGGCCCACTCCCCATGAAAATAGGGGTGTACCCCGGCACATTTGATCCCATCACCCACGGGCATACCGACATCATCAGGCGAAGCCTGCGGCTCTTCGACAAGGTCATCGTCGCGGTGGCGGCGCCGAGCCCCAGCAAGCATCCGCTGTTTGACTTAACGGAGCGGGTGGAGATGGTACGGCTGGTGACCAAGGACCTGGCGCGGGTTGAGGTCGCGGCGTTCGACGGACTCCTGGTACAGTACGTCAAACAATGCGGCGCGCAGGCGGTGATTCGAGGGTTACGCGCCATCTCCGACTTTGAATATGAGTTCCAGATGGCCCTGTTAAATCGCAAACTGGATGACACCATCGAAACGGTGTTCTTGATGCCGAGCGAAGAGTACTCATATCTGACCTCCAGTATCATCAAAGAAGTCGCGCGGCTGGAAGGACCAGTCACCGACTTTCTCCATCCTGAGGTGGCGACCCGGCTCTGCCAACGGCTGCGGAGGCAGAGCCCATGAAGCTGGCGGCCCGCGCAGGACGCATCGTCCCCTCCCCTACCCTCAGCATCGCCGCCAGTGCGAAAGCGATGGCGGCGCAGGGCATCGATATCATTGATTTCGCCTCGGGCGAGCCGGACTGGGACACTCCGGAGTCCGTCAAAGCGGCCGCAGAAGCCGCTATCCGGTCCGGATTTACCAAGTACACCGCTTCCGCCGGCATTGAGGAGCTCAAACGCGCCATTGCCGAGAAGCTGGCCGTCGAACAGGGATTGCGCTATGACACGTCCCAGATCCTCGTGTCCTGCGGCGCGAAGCATTCCCTGTACAATCTCGCCGAGGCGCTATTGGAAGCCGGCGACGAAGTGATTATTCCGGCGCCGTTCTGGGTGTCGTACCGGGATCAAGTGTTGCTCAATGATGCGACGCCTGTGCTGCTGCACACGAGCGAAGCGGACGGGTACGCCGTCAGCCACACAGGGCTGGAAGCCTGCGTCACGCCCAGGACGAAGGCCATGATCGTGAACAGCCCCGGCAATCCCACCGGCGCGACCTATGATCGCGCGACGCTGGAGGGCATCGCAGATGTGGCGCTCCGGCATGACCTGGTCATCATCTCGGACGAGATTTATGAGAAGATTCTCTATGACGGAGCGCGGCATTGGAGTATTGCGACCTTGGGCCCAGACGTAGCCGCACGCACCGTGGTGGTCAACGGCGTGTCAAAAGCCTACGCGATGACGGGGTGGCGGATCGGCTATGCGGCGGGGCCGAAGGATCTCATCACCGCGATGGCGAACATTCAGAGCCAAAGCACGTCGAATCCCTCCTCAATTTCTCAGAAGGCGGCCGTCGCGGCCCTTCAGGGCGGCGGGGCCTTTACCCAACGCATGGTCGTCGAATTCGATCGCCGGCGCCGTCTCATGGTGGAACGGCTGAACAAGATGCCCGGCGTCAGTTGTCGCATGCCGTCCGGTGCCTTCTACGCATTCCCCAATATAGCTGGCGTCTTCACTCGCCGACATCAGCGTGGTCCCATCACCTCCGCCGCGGAGCTGGCCGCGTATCTCCTCACCGAGGCGCGGGTTGCCGTCGTGCCGGGCGAGCCGTTCGGCAGCTCATCTCACCTCCGTCTGTCCTATGCGACCGGCATCGAAGTGATTGCGCGGGGCTTGGATCGGATGGAAGCCGCACTTCGCCAACTGACCTGAGCGGACGAGCTTCAGCCCGATATTCATCCCGTGCAGTCTGTCCCCATGTGGGCAGAGGCGCACGCGTGGTGGTCGGCAGTGTGGCCGGGGCTCCCGTCGGGGGCTGGTGGTGGGCTGTGAAAGGCTGCCCACGCTTGATTTTCGCTCAAGCTGTGTTATGAATAAGTAGAGACGTTGGCGGGATCAATGAAGATCCTGCTGTGAGGGGTGAGGAAGCACGTGCCGATTTACGAATACCTCTGCGACAGTTGCCATCACCGGTTCGAGGTGAAGCAACGGATCAGTGATCCGTCGGTACAGAGCTGCGCTCGGTGTGGACAAGCCGTCACCAAAGTCATCTCGGCTTCTGCCATCATGTTCAAAGGGAGCGGCTGGTATGTGACCGATTATTCGGACAAGATGAAGCCGCCAACCCCACCAGAATCGGCGGCGAAGCCTGCGGATGGCCAGAAAGAGGGAAAGGGCGAGACCACCACTCCGGCCCCCGCAGCCACTCCGTCCACTGGGTCATCAGGTACGAGTAGTGAAACCAGTACGAGCACGGCATCCACCAAGCCAACTCCCTCCACCTCATCTTCTTCCTAGCTAAAGCCGCGTGACCCTTACCAAGGGCTACCGCTTCTTTTTCGCCGAGGGTTTGGCAGAGGACTTCTTTGCAGGGGCTTTAGTCAGCCTGGCGACTTTCTCCCGTTCGGCCGTAAGATTCTGCTCCAAGATGGTGACCTGGCTCGTCCGCTCGCGGTTGAGACGGTTCAGGTCCTCTACACGGAGCTGCAGATCGTCCTTCGCTTTGGTCATGTCGGCCAGCTGCCGCTCCAGCCTGCCCTTCTCGGCCGTGGTCGTCTGTAACTCGGACCGTAGCTGCTCGACTTCCGCCTGCAGCGCCGGTGGCCAGTAGTCGCATCCACTGAGCCCGATGCCCATCATGCCAAGCAGCATCGCTAATCCCAGTACCTTGCCCACCCCTGTCTGTGTCATGTCCTTCCTCCTTTGAACGTATCGCTCCCCCTTTGCCGTGAGGCCAGGATCATGATGATCCCAGCGTCATGCCTGCCATGCTCAATGCGGCCTCGATCTGTCGACGGGAAATCGGTCCTTCCCGCAGCAATCGAATTGGACTCCCGCAATCCACGATCGTGGACGGCAGCCCTCCTGTGGTCATGCCACCGTCCAGGATCAAGTCTACCTCAGAGCCTAATGTCCTCTGCACGTCCTCCGCGGTCCTCGCCGGCGGTTCCCCAGTCCGGTTCGCGCTGGTGCCGGTCAAGGGCCCGACCTGCCGAAGCAGCGGAGCCAATCCCGTATGAGCGGTTTGCCGGATTCCCACCGTTCCAGTCCCGGCAGTCAGCACCTTCGGCAAGCGCGGCGAGGCCGGGAAAATGAGCGTTAAGGGCCCGGGCCAGAACCGTTCCATCAGGGTTGTGGCGGCTGACGTGACCTCATCAACCAGTGCGGTGAGTTGCGCCCGATCAGCAATGAGCGCAAGGATCGGCTTCCCTTGCGGCCGTCCCTTGATCGCGCAGATACGATGGATGGCTACCTCGTCCGACGTGGACGCTCCGAGGGCGTAAAACGTTTCAGTGGGCATGGCGATCACGCCGCTCCAGCGAAGGACTCGCGTCGCTTCTTCGAAGACCCTGCCGGACGAGGCGAGCTGGAGGGAAAGGACCGTGGCCATGGCTCTGTCCTGATCTGCCCAATGACTTCTCACAAACTTGCCTGGAGGGCCTGACTGGCGATATCCGATCGAAAGTGACGGCCCTCAAACGAAATCCTCCCAGCCGCTTTGTAGGCCCGTTCGCGGGCAATCGCCAGCCGGGGCGCAAGTCCCGTGACCCCCACCACCCTTCCCCCGGCCGTCACGATGGCCTGCCCTTCCCGTCTCGTGCCGGCATGGAACACCAGGGCATGATCATCAGAGGTCTCAGTCTCCGGCAATCCGTGAATGGGCAGCCCGGTCTGGTACGATCCTGGATAGCCGGCTGAGGTCAACACCACGCACACAGCCGACTGCTCGTGCCACTCGATCGCGAGCTGATCCAGACGGTGCTCGACCACGGCTTCCATGACATCCACTAAATCGGTTTTCAACAGGGGCAGGACCACCTGTGTCTCAGGGTCGCCGAAGCGGGCATTGAACTCCAACACGTATGGGGTACCCCGCGCGATCATGAGGCCCGCGTACAGTACGCCGTGGAACGGACGTCCGATGCGGGAGAGCGCGTCCACGATGGGGCGGAGCACGTCGCGCAGTATCGTCGCGTGCAGCGACGGGGTCACCAACGGGGCTGGCGCATAGGCGCCCATCCCGCCGGTATTGGGGCCGGTGTCTCCGTCGCCGACTCGCTTATGGTCCTGGGCCGCCACCATCGGTACGACGGTCTTCCCATCGGTGAAGGCCATGACCGTGACTTCCGCCCCGTCGAGGAACTCTTCGACCAAGACACGCTGGCCAGCCAGGCCGAAACGCTGCCTCTCCAGCATATCGGTGGCAGCCTCACGGGCCTGCTCGTGGGTCGTGGCCACCACGACGCCCTTGCCCTGTGCCAATCCTTCAGCTTTCACCACCACCGGCAGCGGATGGTGCGCGAGATAGTCAAGCGCGGGCTCCACGCGATCGAAGCTTCGGGCCGACGCGGTCGGGATCTGATGACGCGTCATCAGATCCTTGGCGAAGATCTTGCTGGACTCGATCTCAGCCGCACCGCGCGTCGGGCCGAAAAGTTTCAGCTTGGCCTTTCGAAACTCGTCGGCGACGCCCAGTGCCAGCGACCCCTCCGGTCCCACCACCGTGAGGTCAATGCCTTCTGAGACCGCAAAGGCCTTGAGCTTGGGAATGTCCTCGGTGGCGATAGGCACGCAGCGCGCCTCGGATTCGATGCCGGCGTTCCCTGGCGCGCAAAACAGCGCGGAGACGCGAGGACTCTGCGCAAGCTTCCACACGAGAGCATGTTCACGCCCTCCGCTGCCGATGATCAACACTTTCACGGCGAAACCACGCTGGAGGGAACTGTGGTGTGTGGAGAGCCCATCATGAGCAACAGACTGCTCAAAAAGGTCTCCAAGCGCAAGGAATGATAAGAACGAAGTTGGGGGCCTTTGTCAGCATCCTGCCTAGTGACGGAAATGCCGCATGCCAGTGAGGATCATCGCCATCTGATGCTCATCGGCCGCTTTGACGATCTCCTGGTCGCGAATGGAGCCCCCAGGCTGAATGACAGCGGTAATGCCGGCCTGCGCCGCCGCATCCACGCCGTCCCTGAACGGAAAGAAGGCGTCCGAAGCCATCACGCATCCCTTGACCGGCAGCACCGCTTTCATGCCCGCCAGCTTCACCGAATCCACCCGACTCATCTGCCCAGCGCCGATGCCGACCGTCTGGCCAGCCCTAGCATACACGATGGCGTTGGACTTCACGTGCTTGCACACCGTCCAGGCAAAGGCGCAGGCTGCATACTCGTCATCGGTGGGACGGCGTCGAGTCGGCACCGGAAGGGTACGAAGGTCGCCGAGCGCACCCAGGTCCCGATCCTGTACGATCAGGCCGCCCACCAGTTTTTTCAGGTCCAGCCCCTCGCGGGTGGTACCAGAAAGCGGGCCGACGTCTAACAGCCGAAGATCTTTTTTTCGCTCGAGCTCGGCCAAGGCGTCCTCAGTGTAGCCGGGCGCGACCACCACCTCGACAAAGGTCGAGGTGATCGCCTTGGCCGTGGCCATGTCCACCGGCCGATTCAACGCGATCACACCTCCGAACGCAGAGACCGGATCGGTCTCGCGGGCTCGCACGTAGGCCTCGACAGGGTTGGCGCCGAGGGCGACGCCGCAGGGGTTATTGTGCTTGACGATGACCGCCACCGGCTCATCAAACTCCTTGACCAGCTCCAATGCGGAATTCGCATCCAGATAGTTGTTGTAGGACATCGCCTTCCCGTGCAAGGTCTTGGCCCGGGATACGGAAGGCTCGCGGGAGGTCGGGTCGCGGTAGAAGGCCCCCTGCTGATGCGGGTTCTCGCCATATCGAAGAATTTCACCACGTTCGTACAGGAGCGAGAGGACCGCCGGAAATCGCGTAGAGCTCGTCCCCTGCCCCTGCTGCGCGAGATAGCTGGCGATCAGGCTGTCATAGCGAGCCGTGTGCTGAAACACCTTCGCGGCTAGCTCCTGCCGGAGAGCCGGAGTCACGGTGTCAGATTTCAGCGCGTCCAACACCCGCGCGTAGTCGGCGGGATCCACGACCACCAGCACGTCAGCGTGATTTTTCGCGGCGGACCGCAACATCGAGGGACCGCCGATGTCAATGTTCTCGATCGCGTCTTCGAAGGCGCAGTCAGGTGTGGAAATCGTTGCTTCGAAGGGATAAAGGTTCACCACCACGACATCAATGGGGCTGATGGCATGGTGCTGCATCTCGGCGACGTGTTTCGGGTTGCTGCGGCGACCCAGGAGCCCCCCGTGGATTTTCGGGTGCAGGGTCTTGACTCGGCCGTCGAGAATTTCCGGTGAGCCGGTGTAGGCAGCGACATCAGTAACGGCGAGGCCGGCGTCCCGCAGCGTCTTGGCAGTGCCGCCGGTGGAGAGGATTTCCGCGCCCAGGGCTGCTAAGCCCCTGGCCAAGTCCATGACCCCTGTCTTGTCCGAGACGCTGATCAATGCGCGCTTCAGCGCAGCCATCCGGTTTCCTCCCCGCAGCATCAACTGATGCCAAAAAAAAACGCGGGCAAAGGATAACAGATGCCCCGATGAACTTCAAGGCGCACTCTTGTGATAGACGAGGCCCTATCAGCCTTCGTAGGCCAAGGTTGAGGTGCCGAAGCTCACAAGTGGATAATCACTCATCTCGCCTCCCTTGAGTAAAGTGTGATAGGCTCATCCCCCACCAAGGGAATTACCACCCATGGCTGAGCCACTCGACCCCAAAGAACTCGTCACCCCTGAAGAGCCTGAGCCGTTGGGACACCTCACAGAGCAATCCTCGCACCCTACCTCTCCGCGGTAAGTGCCTCCTTCGGGTAGTCTGTCCCCGCTTTTGATGAATTGTCTCAGGATCACTCGTTCACGTAGGCTCATCAGCGTATTTGGTGATGACCGCGCTCCTCTGAAACAGGTAATCCTATGGTGAGCTATCATGAACCGCAGAGAGGAGGCCGACCATGGAATGCAGGCGTTGTCAGGGCTTGATGGTTGCCGACCATTTCCTCGATCTCCAAGGGACCGGAGGGCTGATGTGGATGAAGGGGTGGCGGTGCATGAACTGCGGCCATGTGGTCGATCCCTTGCTCGAGCAGAACCGCTGCCTGCAAGAGGCACCCTTATTGGGGATGGCCGAAGCCCCAGTGGAGTTTGCGACAGAGGAGGTCTACCTCGAAGCTGAGAGAGGGTCATGCATCTGATCGTCCTCATCGTCATCCTTACGGTGCCCGCTCCCTCCACCTTTGCACAAACGGTCTCGATACTAAACGGGGGCAAGGACAACGCATCGAAAGAAGTGGAGATCTCCCTGTCCCGAATTCTGCGGGCCAAGGGCTACATGGTCAAAGCGGGCTCCACGGATGCGTTTGTCCTCCTGCTCAATGTGCTGCAAGTCCAGACTAGGGACAGGGCTAGGACTGGGCTGGCGGGTAATCTGACTATTGTCTCAATGCAGTGGGAACAACTCGCAGATCTTGTCTTCTCGAAACAGTGCCAAGCGAAACACATCGTGGCGCAACGGCTCCAGGACTATTCGGGGACTCGACTCACCCAGATTGGCAGCACCATCGCGTTCGCCCCCACCGAAGATCAACTGGCCGACCTCCTCCGTGCCTTTGCCCATAAGACGGTGCTAGCTGCTTCGAACAAAGTCGATGCACTCGCCAGTGAAGCCGCGAAAATCAACGGCCCTGCCAACGAATCTCGTCCCTAGCGGAGAGACTCAGGCCAGAGCCAACCTGCTACTTGACCACATTTCCGTCCGACCCCAGGAAACCTATAGCCGGGACGGAATTAGACTGACACCTTTGCGTTAACCTTGACTCCTCCCCCACGGATGGCCTACCCTCCAACGTCCCTATACCAACCCCCCGGTACCCGAATGCGTGTTGTGAGGCTCATAGGATGTCTGCTCGTCTGCGCTCTCCTCTTTGGGTGTGGGTCTTTGCCTATTATTGCGTTCGACTCCAGGACCGGTGAACTTGTGACACTTCCTTCGTGTGAGGAATACGTCCGCACCTTCAATCACACCTATATTCACTGGGATCTGGTCCAGCCATACCTATGGGAGCTGAGGGTCGCGCCCGATACACTGACTGCATTACAGCGTCTCGGGGAGAAACATGAGTTGCAAGCCCGAAATCTTTGTGGCGGTGCACGAGCGCTCTTCGTAGGGGGACGCTCTGAGCAATATTACTGTCGAGACACGTTTCTGAAGAATTCCGCGCGCCAGATCCTGGATATCAATACTGTGTTCGAAGAGGCCGGAAGGCTGAAGTATGAGGACCTGAAGAAGCAATCAGGCAGGGTTGAGAAACTTCTCCTGGACTACCAGAAGCGCTTCTTGCCCCTCGATCAACCGTGCAGCCCTCCGCAAAACAACCTTGCAGTTGAGACTACGCCAGTTTCTCAAGCCCCTGGAAAAGGGCCCTAGTCAGTAAAAGGAGAAAGAGAGGGGTCAGGTCTTGCCCTGGCCATCTGACAGGCTGGCAAGCCGCTCGCGGACGCGAGCCCCCCC
>Ga0209861_1000023_pt1 | contig 15892 bp, 10 predicted proteins | sample GWRWS2_30_40_FD_187245 | JGI IMG/M metagenome (GOLD analysis project Ga0209861, IMG submission 187245) | Riverbed sediment microbial communities from areas with vegetation nearby in Columbia River, Washington, USA - GW-RW S2_30_40 (SPAdes)... | ecosystem: Environmental > Aquatic > Freshwater >...
AGGCTATCATTCACCAAGGTGCCTGCAGCGATACCACCCTGCGAGATCGCGACTATGTGATCGCGGTGAATACTGACTACACACGAATGCTGTGGCACTGGTGTACCCGCGCGGGCAAACCTTTCGTGTATGCTTCCAGCGCCGCGACCTACGGTGATGGGTTGCAGGGGTACGACGACCGGGCCGATCCGCGGACGCTGAAGCCCCTGAACCTCTACGGCGAATCCAAGCAGCTGTTCGACCTTTGGGCGTTGGAACAGGTACACACGCCGCCGCGCTGGGCTGGCCTGAAGTACTTCAACGTGTATGGGCCGCGCGAAGCACACAAGGGCCGGATGGCCTCCGTGGCGTTTCACGCCTACCAGCAGATCCGGGAGAGCGGTAGGGTCAAGCTCTTTAAGTCTTACAAGAAGGAGTATGCGGACGGCGGCCAAAGGCGCGATTTCGTCTACGTGGGGGATGCCGTGGAGGCGACACTGCACCTGTTGGAGACGCCGGTTTCTGCGCAGGCACCGAACGGCCTCTACAACGTCGGGACTGGGCAGGCCCGCACCTTCGCGGACCTGGCCCGGGCGGTCTTCGCGGCGCTGGGGCGCGATCCGGTGATCGAGTACATCCCGATGCCCGAGGATCTGCGGGATCGGTACCAGTACTTCACGCAGGCGAGGATCGATAAACTGCGGCGGAGCGGCTTCACGCGGCCCTTCCGCCCGATCGAGGAGGGTGTGTGGAATTACGTAGCGTACCTCCGAGCGCAGGAATCGTCTGAGGAGTGAATGAATAGGGGGCGACATGGAGGTGATTCGGGCACAGGAGAGTGAGGCTCGACGGGGAGAACGATTCACCGGCACCGCCTGGGTGGAGGTCACGGAGGTCTCGGCCTGGTTGATGAAGTGGAACGGGGCGTTCAGCGACGACTCGATGAGCAGCCCTTCCATGGTCGGCTGGCGGGTCCACGCCGGGATGTTCTCGAGCGTCCTCGGCGTGCCGAAGCGCTCGTAGTCCTTGTTGTACTCCCACATGACCCGGCCGGGCGGCAGCCTGTCGAGGGTCTGGAACAGCCGCTGGGCCTCCGGCCAGCCGGACTTCACCTCGAACCCCTGGTAGTTGTAGGTGGTCCAGTCGTCCAGGAAGCCGCGGTGCTGCCAGGAGCCGATGACCGGCGTCACCACCATGACCGCGACCACCGCCACCCACGCCAGCCGGATCGGCACCCCGGTGCCCCGCTGCAGCAGCTCCGCCACCCGCCCGGCCAGGAACGCCGCGCCGTAGGCGGCGATCAGCAGCGAGAACAGGTAGACGAACGGCAGCATGCGGGCGTTCCAGAGGGCCGCCTGGGGGGCGACGCGGATCAGGGCGACGAACACGAACGCGGCCAACGCCGCCGGCCAGGCGTACAGCAGCACCCGCCGCTCGCCCCTGGCCACCGCCACCACCAGCCCGACGGCGGTCAGCAGCAGGTACGGCCGGATCTCGTTGGGGAGCAGCAGGCTGTAGGCGGTGAGCTGGGTCCAGCGGAAGTGCGCGGTGTACTGCACGCGCAGCAGGAACGGCAGCCCCCAGAAGGCGGTCAGGCAGAAGGCGACCAGCAGCACCCCGGCCAGCCGCCGGAACGCCTCGACGGCGGCGGCCAGCGGCCGGCGCAGCAGCAGCACGCTGACGCCGAGGACCAGCACGATGGTGGTGAGGATGTGGCTCAGCACCACCGCCGCGACCAGCAGCGCCGCCACCCGCCAGCCCTTGCCGTCCTCGCAGACCCGCCACAGCACCGCCATGGCCAGCGGCAGCAGCGCGAACGACAGCGAGAACGGGAACTCGCCGGCCATGGTGCTGGCGATGTTGCCGCCCCAGATCAGGAAGCTCTGGCTCGGGGTGACCTGCGCCATGAACAGGAACACGGTGCCCCCGCAGGCGGCCAGCAGCGGCGCCGGCTCGCGCAGGCGCAGCACCCGGAACGCCCCCCAGCAGGTCACCGGCAGCAGCAGCAGGCCGAGCGCGGTCACCACCTTGAACGCCACCTGGGCGCCGAGCAGCGGGGTGAGCACCGCGATCAGCGTGTACGGCAGCGGGAAGTAGAAGGTCAGCATGGGGATGCCGCCGAACCAGCCGGGCGCCCAGCCGCTCACCCGCCCGCGGGGCAGCAGGTCCTCGCGGAGGAACTCGGCGACGTAGTGGTGGGAGCCCATGTCGCCGCCCGCCGCGGTGGTCCGCGAGAAGATAAGGTTCCAGTGCAACGTCTTGAGGAGGACGAGGTAGATGGCGGCGAAGGTGAGCAGCGTGAGTCCCCGCTGCACCCACACGGTGCGGGCGCGGGCGGCGGTCAGCCCCTCGGGCGGAGCGGCCACGATCGTCGCCAGCGGGTCCTCCTCGGGTCGTCGTCGTTCAGCGGGCGAAGCCCATTAGAGAATGAAAGCAGGATCGGCATGGTAATGCCGCCCCCGGTCGCGCCGGCCAGACCGACTCCGCCCGCCGGCTGGCCGGGCGAGTGGCTGCCAGCGGCCGACCTGCGGCTGGACGACGAGCGCGCGGCGACCGTCTCCTTCGACCGCCTCGGCCGCTGCCGGCTCACCCTGGCGCTGGACCGGCCCGCCGGCGACGCCGACCTCGCCGCCCTGGAGGAGGCGGCCGACGCCCTGCCCCAGCTCCACCTGCTCGACCTGGACGGCGTGGACGACTACCCGCAACGGCACGCCCAGGTGTTCGGCCTGCCGGTCCCGCTCACGGTCGACGCCTTCAACCGCGCCGCCGAGGTCGAGCTGCTCGCCCCGCCAGGCGGCAGGCGGCTGCCGGCGCGGCTGGGCCGCTACGGCCTGCCGGTCCGCGGCGACCGGCCAGCGACCGTCCCGGCGCCGCCGGCGCCCGGCGACGGCGCCGTCGAGCGCGCCCTGCTCGGCCTCGGCCGGCGGCTGGTCGCCGCGACCCGCGTCCCCGGGCCGACCCTGTGCGCCGCCGTGCTCGGCGTGGCCATAGCCGTGTTCGTGGTCGCGTTCACGCGGGCCACCTGGACCATGCACGACCGGTTCGGCACCTACGGCTTCGACCTGGGCATCTACGACCAGGGCACGTGGCTGCTGTCGCGGCCACGGGCGCCGTTCGTGACCGTCCGCGGCCTCGACCTGCTCGGCCAGCACGCCAGCTACATCCTCGCCCTGGTCGCCCCCCTGTACCGGGTGTGGGCCGACCCGCGGCTGCTGCTGCTGCTGCAGGTGCTGTTGCTGGCGGTCCCGGCGGTGGTGGTGTACCGGCTGGGCGCGCGCCACCTCGGCCACCCGGCGGCCGGCCTGGCCGTGGCCGTCGCCTACCTCGCCTACCCGGGCGTGCAGTGGGCGATCACCTGGCAGTTCCACCCGGAGGCGATCGCCGCCGGCCTGCTCGCCCTGGCGGTGCTGGCCGCCGACCGCCGCGACCATGGGACGATGGCCGTCCTGCTCGCCCTCGCGGCGCTCTGCGGCGAGGAGGTCGGGCTGGTGGTGGCCGGCTTCGGCGCGCTGCTGGTCGCCGGCGGGCGCCGTGCGGTCGGCTGGCGCACCGTGAGCGCCGGCGTGACGTGGTTCCTGGTCGCCACCTTCGTGCTGATCCCGGTCGTCAACGGCCGCGACACGCGGCTGTTCGAGGCCGGCTACGGCATCACCGGTGGCGGGCCGCGGGGGTTGCTGGCCGGCCTGCCCACCATGGCCGGCCATGCGCTGCAGACGGGGCTGGCCAACGACGGCCTGGCCTACCTGCTGCTGGTGTTCGTGCCGCTGCTCGGCCTGCCGCTGCTGGCGCCCCGCTGGCTGTGGCCGGTGGCCCCGCCGCTGCTGCTCAACCTGGCGGCGGTGCAGCCGGAGCACCACCAGATCCGCTTCCACTACCTGGCCACGGCCGCGCCGCTGCTGGCCGCCGGGGCGGTCGCCGGCCTGGCCGTGGTGCGGCGGCGGCGGCGCCGCCTGCTCGCCCCCCTGCTGGTGCTGCTGGTGCTGGTCGCCGGCTTCATGGACTGGCGTTTCGGCCCGGCGCCGTGGTCGCGGGAGCCGGTGGCCATCCCCGCCGGCGGCGCCGACCCGGCGCGGCGCGCGGCGCTCGCCCTCGTCGACCCGGACGCGGCGGTCAGCGCCCAGTACAACCTGGTCCCCCACCTGGCGCACAGGTCGAAGATCTACGAGTTCCCCAACCCGTTCCGGGCGGTGAACTGGGGGCTGCCCGGCGACACCCACCCGCCGGCCGCCGCCCAGGCGGTGCGGTTCGTGGTCGTCCAGCGCGACCTGCTGGGCGAGGAGGACCGCGAGCTGCTCGACCGCCTCCAGGCCGACCCCGCCTGGCGGACCCGCCTGGACCGCGACAACGTGGTGGTGCTGGAACGCCCGGGGCCGATCCCGTGACCGCGCCGGACCCCTCCGCGCCGCGGCTGTCGGTCGTGTTCCCCTGCCTGGACGAGGCCGAGCGGCTGCCGGGCACCCTGGCCGCCTACCTGGCCCACTACCCGGCAAGCCGGGGGGGTCCAGAGGGGTCCCGGGAACCCAAAGGGCCGGAGGGACGGGTCCCGGTGGATCGATGGGACGCCGAAGGGGTCCCCCGGTCGGTCAGGCCGGAGGTTGAGCTGATCGTGGTCGACGACGGCTCCACCGACGGCACCTCGGCGGTCGCCGACCGCATCGCCGTCGTCGACCAGCGGGTGCGGGTGCTGCGCACCGCCGGCCACCACGGCAAGGGCTACGCGGTGCGGGCCGGCATCCGCGCCGCCCAGGGGGAGCTGGTGGTGTTCACCGACGCCGACGGCTCCTACGGGCCCGAGCAGGTCGACCGGGTGGTCGCGGCCCTCGGCGTGGCGCCGGTGGCGATCGGCGCCCGCCTCGGCGAGGCGGCCGGCGCCGGGCCGCCGCTCCGACGGCTCGCCAGCCGGGTGTTCAACCGGGCCATGCGGCTGCTGCTCGGCCTGGACTTCCACGACACCCAGTGCGGCCTGAAGGGCTTCCGGCGCGAGGCCGCCGAGGCGGTGTTCCGCCGCGCCAGGGTGGACGGGTACGCCTTCGACGCCGAGGCGCTGCTGCTCGCGCACCGGCTCGGGCTGGAGGTCGTGGAGGTCCCGGTCCGGGCCGAGGACCGCACCGGCAGCAAGGTGCACCTTGCCGGGGACGCCGTGCGGATGCTGGCCGACGTGTGGGCGGTGCGGCGCGCGACCGCCCGCGGCGCCTACGACGAGGCGCCCGTCCGCGACCCGGCCGGTTGAAGCGACCGCGCCGCCGCCCGCTCGTGCGACACGAACACGAACCGCTTGTAGGTGGTGAACCGGAACACCATCCCCAGCGCCAGCCCGGCCAACTGCGCGATGTTGAACCACAACGCGCCGGTCTTGCCGAAGCCGTGCTCGACCACCAGGATGCAGGCGTTGGCGATCAGCAGCCCCACCCCGTTCAACAGGAAGAACAGGGTGTACTCCCGCCGCAGCCCGGTGCGGGCGCGGTGCCGGAAGGTCCAGTGGCGGTTCATGAAGAACGAGGAGGTCGCCGCCACCGCCACCGAGGTGGTCTTGGCGCCCAGCGAGGGCCACCCGAACCCCAGGTACAGCAGGTTGGCCAGGCCGAAGTCGAGGATGGTGTTGACGGCGCCGACGATGCCGAACTTGGCGAGCTCGTGGACCAGGTGGCGCCAGCGTTCGTAGAGGCTCGAGATGATCTTCAGGAACAGGCTCCTACCGTCGCGGATACGGGCACGGGCCGACAAGGTTAGCGCATGACGAGCGGCTCGGCCGGCCGCAACGTCACGAATCCGCATCGCTTCGGTCAACCGGGCGGCGCGCGACGTTCCGCGACCACGATGCCGTCGACCCGGTAGACCGCCTGATACCCACCCTGGGGGCCCAGCAACCGCTCGTACAGCGGCCGCTGGCTGCCGAGCAGCCGCTCGTCGACCACGAGGTAGTCCACGGTGGCCGGGTCGGGCGGGTTCTCGCCGTGCGCCCCCCAGTTGGTCACCACCCACGGGTTGGGGAACTCGTAGACGTCGACCCGGTGGGTCAGGTGCGGCACCAGGTAGTAGGTGGCCGAGACGCCGGCGTCCGGCGGCACCAGCCGGAGCGCGGCCTTGACGGTGGCGTGACGCGGCTCGGCCCGCGCCCAGATGCCCGAGCCGTACTGTCTGCCGAGCGGCGACGGCGACCAGGCGACGTTGGCGGCCAGCGAGGTGGCAAGCAGCACCGCGACCAGCAGCCGACGTGCCGCCCGGCCGCGGCCCGCCCAGGCGGTCCCCTCCACCGTGGCCAGGAACACCGCCGCGAGCACGATCGCGGTGTAGTGGAAGCGGAAGTCGTGGGTGAGCGAGTGCCCGGAGGTGACGTTCACCACCGCCTGCGGCGCGCCGACGAGCAGCACCAGGGGCGCGGCCAGCGGCATGAACGCCACCGGCGCCAGGAGCTGCCAGTAGTAGGTGAGCCGGTCCGGCATGGTCGCCAGCTCGAGCAGGCGGCTCGGGTGCACGACCATGTTCCAGACGATCTCGCCGAGCGAGTCGCCGAACCCCGGGAACAGCTCCTGGTAGAACGGCCCGTCGCCGCCGCCGGCCGCCGGGATGATCACCCTGGTCGCCAGCAGGAACCAGCCGGCCCCGGCCGCGGTGGTGAGCAGCCCGGCGCGCCGCTCGCCGCGGACGGCCAGCACCAGCCCGAGCACGATCACCGCCAGGGCGGCGTCCTCCTTGCAGGCCAGCGCCACCGCCAGCGCCACCGCGAACCAGCGCCAGCGGCGCCGGGTGGCCAGCCACCAGGCGAACAGCAGCGGCGTGACGATCAGCGCGTCGGGGTGGAAATGCCACCAGTTGATCCACTCCAGCGACGGGTACAGCAGGAAGCAGGCGGCCACCCCCACCGCCAGCCAGCCGCTGTGCAGCCGGTCGCGGGCCAGCAGCCACAGCGGCACCGCGCCCGCCGCCATCCACACCGTCTCCACCAGGTACAGCAGGTGCGGCCCGGCACCCAGCCAGTAGGCGGGCACGAACAGCAGCGTGATCAGGTTCACGTGGTGGGCGAAGAAGTTCAGGCCCCTGATCGTCACGAACGGCTCGTGGAACCTCGACAGCAGCCAGATCCCCTGGTCGTAGAGGCCCATGTCGTAGCCGAAGGTGCCGAAGTTGGACTGCTGCGCCCAGGTCAGCCGCCCGAACACCAGCACGTAGGCGGCGACCAGGACCCCGAGGGCGACCGCGGGCGCGGCCGGCAGCGCGAGCAGCGAGGTGACGGGCACGCCGGACGCCGGTTCCGCCTCGAGCTCGGATGGAGCCGCCTGCACTGGCGGCCAGAACCGCGCCAGCGCGCGGAGCCGAGGTCGCACGCGCTGTAGTCTACGAGGTGCGGCGTGGGCTGGGCGGGAGGTGCCTACACGTCCCCCAACCGGTAGCCCATGCCCCTGACGGTCTGGATCGCGTCCGTCCCGAGCTTGCGGCGAAGGCTGCAGATGTTGACGTCGACGACGTTGGAGCCGGGGTCGTGGCCGTAGCCCCAGACGTGGCTGAGGAGCTGCTGCCTGGAGAGCACCTGGCCGGCGTTGCGCACGAACGTCTCGGCGAGGAGGAACTCGCGGGCGCTGAGCGCGACCTGGCGGTCGCCGACCCGCGCCCGGCGGGTGCGCAGGTCCAGCTCGAGCCGGCCGTGCCGCAGCACCGTCACCTCGGGGACCCGGTCGCCCGCAACCGCAGCCGCACCCGGGCGAGCAGCTCCTCGAACCGGAACGGCTTGGTCATGTAGTCGTCGGCGCCGCCCCGCAGCCCGGCGAGGGTGTCGTCGATGCCGCAGCTGGCGGTGAGGACGATCACCGGCATCGTCACCCTGGCACCGCGCAGCTCGCTGAGCACGGTGAAGCCGTGCTTGCGCGGCAGGATCAGGTCGAGCAGGAGCAGGTCGAACTGGCCGGACAGGGCCGCCTCCAGGGCGGCGTCGCCGTCGGCGGCAACGGTCGTGGTGAAGCCGCTGGCCCGTAGGCCCTTGTCCAGGAACGCGGCGACCCGTGGCTCGTCCTCGGCGATCAGGATCCGGCTCACGGTCCGGCCTCGACCTCGGCCGCCGCCGGCAGGACCACGGTGAACCGGGCGCCGCGGCCCTCGCCGCTGGCCAGCTCCACCCGGCCGTGGTGGGCCTCGGCGATCGCCTGGACGATGGCGAGCCCGAGCCCGGCGCCGTCGGGCGGCGCGCTGCCGGCGCCCCTGGCGAAGCGCTCGAAGATGCGCCGCCGGTCGGCCTCGGCGATCCCCGGTCCGTGGTCGCGCACCCACAGGTGCGCCTCGCCCGCGTCGACCGCCGAGCCCAGCCACAGCGACGACCCCTGCCGGCCGTGCCGGACCGCGTTCTCCGCGAGCTGCATCACCGCCTGGGTCAGGCGCTGGTGGTCGGCCACGATCCAGCCCGACCCCACCGCCTCCAGCCGCCATGTGCGCTCGGTGAGCGCCCTTGCCTTGGCGAGCAGCTCGAAGGTGAGGGCGCCGACCTCGACCGGGCCGGCTCGCAGGAACCCGGGCCGGCCCGACGCGGTGAGGAGCTGCAGCTCCTCCACCATCCGGTTCATGCGGTCCAGCTCGTCGCTGACGATCGCGATCGTCTCGCGTCGCTCGTCGGGGTCGTCGCCGAGCAGCTCCAGGTGACCGCGGATGACGGTCAGGGGGGTGCGCAGCTCGTGGCCCACGTCGTCCAGCAGCTCCCGCCCCCGGTCGGCGGCCTCGCCGGCCGCCCGCAGCGGCGCGAGCACCTGCCCGGCGGCCACCCAGGTCAGCACCCACGCGAGCAGCAACGCGGCGCCACCGGCGGCGCCGGCGACCATCAGCGTGTCGTCCAGCTCCGCCCGCCGCAGGTCGCGGAACGAGGCGGCGACGAACACCCCGGTGGGGCCGGCCGCGGGCCGCCGGCGTGGGTCACGGCGACCGGGACCGCGGCGTAGTGGACCGCGCCGACGCTGGAGTCGACGGTGCCGCGGGTGGGGCTGGCGACGCCGGCCCACAGCGCGACCAGGCGGCGGTCGCCCTCCAGCCGCACCGGCGGCGCGCCGAGGCTGCGGCCGTATGGCCGCCCGCCCACCAGCACCAGCACCGTCTCGTTGCGGCCGACCGTGACGTCGGCGAGGTGGACGCGGAGCAGCCGCTCCACACCGGTGAACGGCCGGCCGGTGTCGGGGTCGACGTTGGCGTCGGCCAGGTTGCGGAGGTGGGTGACCTGGTCGGTCAGCTCGCGGTCGATGCGCTCGTCGAGCTGGCGAAGCAGGATCTGGCGGGCGCCGAGCATGGCCAGCAGCAGCCCGAGCGCCAGCAGCCCGGCCTGGACGCCGAGGATGCGCAGGCGGGCCGAGCGCAGGGCGCCGCGGAGGGCGGCGACACCCTCCCTCCGCCGGATGCCCGCGTCCGCGGGCGGGTCGAGGGTCCGGAGGGCATCGGTCATCGCCGCTCCACCTCGACGATCGGCATCGACCGCTGCATCCCCGACTCCTGTCCCCCGGAGACCGAGCAGAGGGTGAGCATAGCGTTGCAAGTGTCGCAATAGAAGACGTTTGGGACCGCCGGCTCGTTCCATCCTCCATGAAGCTCTTCTCATGGAAGCTTCATGACGGCGTCATCCTCGGCCGCGAGGCTTGACCGGTTGGCGCGCGAAAAAGGAGAGGCACATGCCCATGCACCGGTCGTCGCGCGGACGCCGCCGCGCCCGCTACCTGCTCACCGTCCAGCTCGTGGTCACCCTCGCGGTGCTGCTGGCGGCCGGACAGGCCTCCGGCGCACCGCTGGAGCGCGGCTCCGCCGCCGCGCCGAAGGCCAAGCCGCTGGACAAGGTGGAACGCAGGGTCCTCGACCAGACCGCCGCCAAGGGCGCCGCCACCTTCTTCGTGGTCCTGCGCGACCGCGCCGACCTGGCGCCGGCCGCCAAGCTCAGCCGCCACAGCGACCGGACGGCCGCGGTCTACCAGCGGCTGCGCGCCAACGCCGACCGCAGCCAGGCGCGGCTCCGCCAGCTCCTGCGGGCCAGCAAGGTCGACTACAAGCCCTTCTGGATCGCCAACGCCGTCAGGGTCACCGCCGGGCCCAAGCTGCTGGAGAAGATCGCCGCCCTGCCAGAGGTCCAGCGGGTGGTCGCCGAGCGTCGCATCCAGCTCCCCGAGCCGACCCCGGCCCAGGAGCAGGCGCGCATCCAGGCGATCGAGTGGAACATCGACCGCATCCGCGCCCCCGAGGTCTGGTCGACCTTCGGTGACCGCGGCGACGGCATCGTGGTCGCCAACGTCGACACCGGCGTGAACTTCGACCACCCGGCCCTGGTCCGCCAGTACCGCGGCAACCTCGGCGGCGGCACCTTCGACCACAACTACAACTGGTTCGACCCCTCAGAGGTCTGCGGCAGCCCGTCGCTGGTCCCCTGCGACAACAACGGCCACGGCACCCACACCATGGGCACGATGGTCGGCGACGACGGCGACCCGGGCACCAACCAGATCGGCGTGGCCCCCCACGCCCGCTGGATCGCCGCCAAGGGCTGCGAGACCAACTCCTGCTCCGACACCGCCCTGCTCGCCTCCGGCCAGTGGATCCTCGCCCCGACCGACCTGGCCGGCCAGAACCCCCGGCCCGACCTGGCCCCCCACATCGTCAACAACTCCTGGGGCGGCGGCCCTGGCGACCCGTTCTACCAGGCGATCGTGGACGCCTGGAACGCCGCCGGCATCTTCCCGCAGTTCTCCAACGGCAACGCCGGCCCGAGCTGCGGCAGCGCCGGCTCACCCGGCGACTTCCTCAACACCTACGCCGCCGGCGCCTTCGACATCAACAACGTCATCGCCGACTTCTCCAGCCGCGGGCCGTCGGCCTTCGGCGGCGAGCTCAAGCCCAACGTCGCCGCCCCCGGCGTCGACGTCCGCTCCAGCGTGCCGGGCGGCGGCTACGAGGCATTCAACGGCACCTCCATGGCCTCACCGCACGTGGCGGGCACGGTGGCGTTGATGTGGTCGGCCGCGCCCAGCCTGATCGGCGACATCGGTCTGACCCGGCAGCTCCTGGACGACTCCGCGGTCGACACCGAGGACCTGAGCTGCGGCGGCACCGCCGACGACAACAACGTCTGGGGCGAGGGCCGGCTGGACGCGTTCGTGGCCGTCGACATCTCCCCGCGCGGCCCGACCGGCATGCTGACCGGCACCGTCACCGACGCCAGCACCGGCAACCCGATCGAGGGCGCGGCCATCCACGCGGTCGGCCCGACCGACCGCACCACCTTCACCGGCGCCGACGGCACCTACAGCATCACCCTGCCGGTCGGCACCTACGACGTGACCGCCAGCCACTTCGGCTACCTCTCGGAGACGGCCACCGGCGTGGTGGTCACCGAGGGCGCGACCACCACACAGAACTTCGCGCTCACGCCGGCGCCGTCACACTCGGTCTCCGGGCACGTCCGCGACGGCGACGGCAACCCGCTGGCCGGAGCCACGGTGACCATCGAAGGCACGCCGATCCCGCCCGCCACCACCGACGCCAGCGGCGCCTACAGCTTCGCCAGCGTGCCCGAGGGCGAGTACGACGTCACCGCCTCGGCGGGCGGCTGCTACGAGACGCAGACCCAGCACCTGGTGGTCGACGGCGACGAGACCCTCGACTTCACCCTGCCGCAGCGCCACGACAACTTCGGCTACTTCTGCCAGGCCACCGACTTCGGGTTCGTCGACGCCAACACCGTCCTGCCGCTCAGCGGCGACGACGCCTCCGTCCAGGTCACCCTGCCGTTTGACTTCAGCTTCTACGGCACGACCTACACCTCCGCCAACGTGGCCACCAACGGCTTCCTGAGCTTCGTGAGCAATATCCCGATCTTCGCCAACGGCCCGATCCCCAGCCCCGACGAGCCTAACGGCGCCATCTACCCGTTCTGGGACGACCTGATCGTCGACGGCGCGGCCAGCGTCCGCACCGAGGAGCTCGGCACGGCGCCCAACCGCAGCTTCGTGATCGAGTGGGACAACGTCGCCTTCTTCGCCGACACCTCCAAGCGCGTCAACTTCGAGGTCGTCCTCAGCGAGACCGGCCAGATCACCTACCAGTACCAGGGGATCGACGACGACGGCATGGAGAAGGGCAACTCCGCCACCATCGGCATCGAGAACGCCGCCGGTGACGACGCGCTGCAGTACTCCTTCAACCAGGCCGCGGTCGACAACGGCACCGCGATCCTGTTCAGCCTGCCGCCGTCGGCGTTCGTCGAGGGCACCGTGACCGACGCCAACGACGGCCAGCCGATCCCCGGCGCGACGATCCGGGCGCTGCAGGGCGGCGCGGTCGTCCGCGAGACCACCACCGACGCCGACGGCCACTACCGCATCCAGCTCCCGCTGGGCACCTACACCATCGAGGCGTCGGCCACCAACTACTCGACCGAGACCGCCGAGGTCGTCCTGGACCAGGAGAACGAGGTCGTCACCCAGGACTTCTCGCTGCGGGCGGCGCGCGCCGAGGTGACCCCGGAGGCGTTGGAGTTCATCGTCTCGCCGGGTGAGCAGCGCAGCCAGACGCTGACGCTCACCAACACCGGCACCCTCGACCTGGAGTGGGAGGCCCTGGAGGTGCCGGTCGCGGCCGCCGCCAACGCCGCCACGGTGAAGAAGCTCGCCAGTGGCGTCAACTCGCGGACGGCGCCCAAGGGCTACAAGCCCACGCCCACCAAGTCCGTGCTGCAGGGCGAGCCGACCCTCGTGTTCCAGGACGCCCTCCCCTGGGGCAGCACCGCGCTCGCCCAGGTGCTGACCGCCAACAACATCCCGTTCGACACCGCCAACTCCTCGCAGATGGGGACGATCGACCTCTCCCAGTACAAGGTCGTGTTCCTCTCCAGCGACCAGCCGCCCGGCTTCTACTCCAGCTATGGCGCCAACCTCGCGCGCTTCGAGGACTACGTCACGGCGGGCGGCTTCCTCTGGGTCGGCGCCGCCGCCTGGGGCTTCAACGGCGGTGACTTCAACGGTGGCGTGCTCCCCGGCGGCGCGACGGTTCAGGGGCCGGTGTTCGAGGACGCCAACGACGTCGTCGACCCCGCACACCCGACGATGCAGCTCGTGCCCGACCCGTTCACCGGCACCTCCGCGAGCCACGCCGCCTTCCAGAATCTGCCGGCGGGCGCCAACGTGATCGCGGACGGCGCGAGCAGCGGCCTGCCGACGCTCATCGAGTACGACGTCGGCGCCGGCCGTGTGCTCGCCTTCGGGCAGACGCTCGAGTTCGGGTTCGAGTTCGGCCAGGACTCAGGCCGTATCCTCGAGAACGGCGTGCCCTACGCGTACGCGTTCCAGCCGGTCGTCGACATCCCGTGGCTGTCGGAGAACCCCAGCAGCGGCACGCTCGCCCCGGGCGCCTCCCAGGCCATCACCGTCACGGTCGACACCACCGGCCTGGCGCCGGGCTTCTACCGCGCGCGCATCATCATCCGCAGCAACGACCCGCGGAACCCGCGGCTGCAGGTGCCCGTCAGCCTCATCGTGCCGGCCTACCGCGTCGGCGCCAACGCCGGCGGCGGCAACTACGTCGACGTCCACGGCGACACCTGGCTGGCCGACCAGGCCTTCAACGCCGGGAACTGGGGCTACCTCGGCGCCTCCACGGTCGTCACCACCAACCGCCCGATCTCCGGGACCGACGACGACCCGCTCTACAAGAACCTGCGCCGCAACATGTTCGCCTACCGCTTCGACGGCCTGGCGCCAGGCGTCTACCAGGTCGAGCTCCGCTTCGCCGAACTGCGCCAGATCCAGCCCAACAGGCGCCTGTTCGACGTGATCCTGGAGAACAACCTGGTCCTGCCCGCCCACGACATCGCCCTGGAGGTGGGCAGCTTCGCCGCCGACGACCACTCGTTCTTCGTGCAGGTGACCGACGGCACCCTGGACGTCCGCCTCATCCGCCGCGCCGGCTTCGACCGACCAATCATCAACGCGCTGCGGGTCACCTCCCGCCCCGACCAGGACTAGCCTCGGCTTTTCATGAGCGTCTTGTTTGACGGTGCCGTGGTCGCGCAAGTGCCCTCCTGAGCTGGGAGAATGCGGCTGCTCAAGGTCGCATTCACCACTCGAGGAGGGCACCTTGCGGGTGCAGGCTACCAAGTCACCGTCCAGTGTCGAAGTCACCACCGACGGCACTGGCATGGTCGGCCATGCCGGGGCGGCGTTGCTGCGAGAGCTGGCCGACCGGGTCGGGCTGACCAGGGCGCTGGGCTGGCACCAGGCGGGCGGCCGGCGCTGCCATCCGGACGCGGCGGTGCTGCGGGATCTGGCGGTGATGCTGGCCGATGGCGGCGACTGCCTCTCCGACCTGGCGGTCCTGCGTGATCAGCCGGAGCTGTTCGGCCTGGTGGCCTCGACCCCGACCGCCTGGCGGGTGGTCGAGCGAGTCGCCACCGACCCTGACGGGCTGGCCCGGCTGCGGGCCGCCCGGGCCCATGCCCGCGCTCGTGCCTGGGCCGCCGGCGGCGAGCCAGAGGTCGAGCTGCTGATCATCGACGCCGATGCGACCCTGGTCCTGTCCCATAGCGACGCCAAGCAGGGCGCGGCGGGGACCTACAAGGGATCGTTCGGGTTCCACCCGCTGCTGGCCTACCTGGACCGCGGCCACGCTCCCGGCGAGCCGCTGGCGGGCCTGCTGCGGCCGGGCAACGCCCCGGCTGGCGGCGCTGATGATCTGATCGAGCTGGTCGATCTCGCCCTGGCGCAGCTGCCCAGGTCCGCGAGGGACCGGCCGGTGCTGGTCCGAAGCGACAGCGCCGGGGCCAGCACCCAGCTCGCCTGGCACCTCCGCGACGACCAGGTCGGGTTCTCGCTGGGGATGGCGATCGACGCCCATGTCCGCGAGGCGATCCTCGCCCAACCCGAGCACGTCTGGACCCCAGCAATCGACCCCGACGGCCACGTCCGCCATGGCGCGGAGGTGTGCGAGCTGACCGGCTGGGTCGACCTGCACACCTGGCCGGAAGGTACCCGCGTGATCTGCCGGAGAGAGGACGCCCACCCCGGCGCGCAGCTGCGCTTCACCGACCACGATGGGCACCGCTTCCAGGTGTTCCTCACCGACCAGCCCGACCTTGACCTTGCCGGACTGGAGCTACGCCACCGGCAGCGCGCCCGCGTCGAGGACCGCATCCGCGGTGCCAAGGCCACCGGCCTGGCCAACCTGCCCTTCGACCTGTGGCGCCGCAACGCTGTCTGGCTGGAGCTCGTCTTGGCCGCTCAGGACCTCACCGCCTGGGCCCAGGGGTTGCTGTTGGACGGCGCGCTGGCCGTGGCCGAGCCCAAGACGTTGCGCTACCGGCTGTGGCATGTGGCCGCCCGGATCGTCCGCCACGCCCGCCGGGTCATCCTGCGCCTGCAACGCTCCTGGCCATGGGCCATCGAGCTCGCGAGGGCGTTCGCCCGGCTGCGGACCCTGCCGCTGCGCTGCTGAGCCGCCAGCAGCGCCGACGACTCGTCCACCCACCATGGGTCACGCCGGCATGCCCACCAGCCGCCACCCGGGCCGGCGGCCAGCGCAGCAACCCAGCACCACCCCGGCCAGCCAGCCAACCGTCCCCGGACGCCGCCCACCCGACCCGACCGCCGCCCCACAACCGCCACCCACGCCCTCATGAAAAGCCGAGGCTAGAGCCTCCAGAACGGCAAACCTGACACAGTCCTACTAGGCGCCCGGCCCCTGAACCATCCGGGAGGCGTGACCGTCACCTTGCGCGGCAAGTCCGGTGACAACGGCGTCGTGCATGGACTGAAGAACGTCGATCCTGCGCGACGCTTCTCGCTCCGCCGCCCTGGTCTGCTCATCCACTTCGATGAGCTGGAATACCACGTCGATTGGGATGGAGATGCAGTCGGGGAATTCCCTGCAACGTTCCCCGCAGGTGTGGTTGTTGGGAAGCTGCTGGCCG
>Ga0209861_1000028_pt1 | contig 15292 bp, 17 predicted proteins | sample GWRWS2_30_40_FD_187245 | JGI IMG/M metagenome (GOLD analysis project Ga0209861, IMG submission 187245) | Riverbed sediment microbial communities from areas with vegetation nearby in Columbia River, Washington, USA - GW-RW S2_30_40 (SPAdes)... | ecosystem: Environmental > Aquatic > Freshwater >...
CCCGGGATTTGTCGCTCTCTTTCCATTCGCCTACGAAGGCATCTCCCTTTGGCCCCTGATACCGATCAAAATACGCTTCACCATTGGAGTTGCTGCCTTCCCTGTAGCGGTAGTCGCCAGAATAGCGGATGCCGTCTTTCGAAGCGGTGGTCAATGTGACCGTATCGCTATCTCGATTCAGTTCAATGACGAGCGATGTGTCTGACAGACTTGCCTCAGAGAGGCTCTCTTCGTGCCACTGCCCGTCGTATTTATAGAGCGACCATCCGGTGAGCATGACGATTTCCCGTTCGGCTAGGCTCTGAGCTGGCCGGGATCGCTCGCATTGACGAGCAACTCCACCAGCCGGTTCTCAGCCCAGTACAAGTCTTCATCAAACCGAGGGTGTTGGACGAACCCGCAGTGGCCGCCATGTGAAGGAGCCCACAGCCTGATCCAGTGGTTCGTCTTGATGGCGGTGCACTCGAACATGTGATAGGGAATGAAGGGATCGTTCTGGGCCGTGATGATGACGGTCGGGACCTGAATCGCGGCCAGCACATGCCGGGCGCCGGCCTGATCGTAATAGTCATCCGCGCTCTTGTACCCGCCGTCTGGGGCCGTGTAGACCTCGTCAAACTCCCGCAGGGTTCTGATCCTGGCCAGACGCGAACCATCAAACTTACCCGGAAACAGCGCAGCCTTCCGTTGCAACCGCGCCTTCATGCGTTTCAGGAAATACCGTTGATAGGCCCAGTTCGTCGGCCGCTCCAGTGCCGACACGCATTCGGCCGGGTCAATATTGGGGCAGACGGCGAGGACGCCCCGTAGCGCTGGCGACTCGGACCGGACTTCTCCCGCCATTTTCAAGACCAGATTCCCGCCCATCGAATAACCGGCGGCCCAGATAGCACCCAGCCCGTCGTGGGCCGACAGCTCGGCTACGACTGCTCTGATATCCTGGCTCAGGCCACTGTGATAGAGGGTGGGTGTGAGGTGCTCGGTTCCGCCGCAGTTACGTTGGTTGAGTCGGATCACATTAAATCCGGCTAGCCAGGCCTTTCGCGCGATTCCATGCATGTAGTGCGACTCGCTGCAGCCTTCCAGCCCATGGAGTAGAACGACCGTGCCCCGTTGTTTCGGATCGCGCTGCCAATGGCAGTAGCCGAGGAGCTGAGTCTGCGGCGCAACCGTGAAGAGTCTCGCTTCGCTGGGAATTCCCCGAAGCAGATCGCCGCGAGGCCAAAAGCGCGGGAAGACGGTCATGAGATGCGCGTGAGGGAGGAGCGGATGCGGCGTAAAGTTCATGGAAGGTACACTACTTCGAACTTCCGGCAGGCAGTGCGTCGCCTGTGACCGGCGTCAGTTCCACGGCAATCTGTTGATAATAGGGGCCTGTGAGCGATTCAAACCCTGAATCAATGCCGACGAGCAACCAGAGTTCTCCAGCATCGTTTGCCTTGACGGGGAAGGGATGTCGGTGGAACCGCTCTAGGGATACGTAGGGCACGTCATAGCGGGAGGGAAAATCCTTGCACCGCAAACCATTGGCGAGCTTTCCGATCAGTGAGGCATCTTTGCCTCCTGTGCTGTCCTCCCCCTTGTCCACGTTCATTCGGTACGACCCGTCCTTGGGTATCGCGGCCGGCATCGTCGAGGAGGCTCCTACCTTCAGATACACATCCTCGCCGGAAACTCCATGGATATCCATGCAATTGCCGGAAATATTCGAGGCCACGACCAGCCTGAACGTCACCACGTAGGCCTCCTTTTTTCCGATGCCGTCACCAGGCCCAAGGCGGCGCCTGATGAACATGAAGAGATCATGATGCCGATTGTTCCCATGAATGTAAAATCCTGTCAGGTCGGCGTTGAGTTCCCGAGGTAATCGCCGGAGCCCGGACTCGAACTGCATGTCTGCCTGCGCAATAGCATAATCGGCAAAATCGGCCTCCCATCCTTGGGACCCCTTGCGAAAATCGAAAGTTACTCGTATTGACGGAGCTGCACTGAGCCCGGCCTCCACGCGTTGTTTCAGGTGATCCAACTGTGAACAGCCTGAGACAAGAAGCATCATCAGAAGAATCCCGTTGCCAAAAGAGGATAGGAAATATTTATTTTGGGCTATTCCTCGATCAGGTCTGTTCATACATTCTTTTCGAAAGGCAGGGTCGGGGAGATCTTTGGGTATGAGCTTCCCGAATTGTACCGCTTGAGGGGCTTTAAGGTATGAAGATCTGACGCCAAAGGGAAGGTTGGCTCCCCGGGCAGGACTCGAACCTGCGACCAACCGGTTACGAGTGCCCCAGCATTTCTACTGGGCTCGGACTATCTCTTCACCCGCCTGGAAGTCTGGTGAGGGTGTCGGGCGCTTGTGAGGCCTTATTGGGAAGGCTCCTCAGCCTCTAGTCTCTGCACGTTCCTGCCTACGCTCTGGCCCTTCGGCAGGCTTCGCTCAGGGTTACCATTCCGAATCCTGAAAAGTTCGGGACAGGCTTCCCTGAATTCACCCGATTTTACAACCACAGTTTCCTGTGGAAGCTGCAGTCTTGCGTGGATTTCCCGATGGCAATTGGCGCACAACAGCACACATTTCTCGAGCTCCTTGCGGATCTTATCCCAGCTCCGGGTATAGCCTTTGCTGGAAATCCCGAAATCCTTCTCTGACGATTCCAGGTGATGGAACTCGAGCGCCTCAACGCACCGATCGTACCCGCATCTCTGACAATGGCCGCCCTTGTAAAGTATTGCCTTGCGGCGAACCTCCTTTCGCCGATTTCGGACGGCTTTGATCAGGTACTCACGACGGTCAGCGTATGTACGCCGCTCAGCCACCGTTCACGCATCCCTACAGCCGGCCGCTCTACCAACTGAGCTACCGGGGAACGCAACTTACCTTCTTCGACACGGAGATTGGGGCCGTGCCGGTTCAGCGACAGATGGGCGGTATTGTAGCACAAATGATGAGATTAGTGAGTGTCTTTTGGGGACAGATGTCCAGGGAACGCAAAGAAGATTAGGCTACGTCCCGAAATCTGCTTCGTCTTCTTCATCGGCTGCGGCGGAGGTCCCTTCGGATAGTGCCGCGTAGTGGCGAGCCCAGGTGAGGTAGAGATTGCCGCTGTCTCGCATGGCGTCGGCCCCCTTCTCCAGTTTCGAAGCCAACTCGGGGTCCTTTCCTGTCGCCATGAGATCGCAGGCACGGCGCTCCAGGGCTTCCGGGAAACGCTTCATGAGGGCCGTGATCTCTCCGATCAACTCCCTGATCACGTTGTCCTCGTTACTCATTCCGCATCCTCCACCTGAGTCTTCGCGTCAATAAAAAACCCCACAGCGACGGCGCCATGGGGTTTTTCGTTCACCCGCCTGGCGGGTCAACCTTGGTAGGCCTGTCCGAGAGCCGCCGATTCACCTTTATGATGCATGAGAGACCCATCTGCGCTGACGGCCTGCATCTCGATTGCCATGTGTTTTGCCGCGTTGCAGACCACCACGCAGAGCTCACAGCCCTTGCAGCGATTGATGAAAACCTCGGCCACCATTCTGGTGACGTTCAGGTCCAGGCAATTGGCTTCCGGACAGTACATAATGCAGAGGCGGCACCCCTTTTTGGCTACGCACTTGTCTTCGATCACTTGCGCGACGTTGTACATGCGTCCGGTGTCCTCTCTCGTTAGGCAGCCATCGCCGCCACTTGCAATTCCACGTTATTCTTCTCGGCCCATTCCGCTCCAAGCTCATAAGCCGCCTTCAGGGCCGCAAAATTCTTTTGGAGGAGCATTTCCTTCTTGGCGAACTTCTTCTTGATCGCTTCGTCCAGCGTCGCGGTCCCGCCGGAAGCCACGAATTTCTTCCCGAATCGCTCCTGCAGCGCCAGGTCAAGCCCGCTCAAAGAGACACACTTGGTAATCCCGGCCGCCGATCCGATCATGGTCATGTTGGTCGACAACTCCGTGCCGGCGACCTCTAATGCGATTTGTGTCCCCTTGATGTAGAACACTGCCACGTTGAGATCCTTCAACCGCTGAATATCTTCAGCCCCCAACAGGGGGACGTCCGAGTTGATGATGACGACCCCGCCTTCCTTGATCCCGGAATAGAACGGCATCGTGTAGCTCTTCCCCATCGTGATGACCTGGGGGTGGTACACTTCGATCACGTCCGGGAAGACGAGCTCGCCTCGGTCGTAAATGCGTTCGATGCCGATCCGGCAATAGCTTTCGGCCGGGGCCATCCGCTTCTCGGCGCCGAAGAACGGGTTGGAAATGGCAAACCGTCCGTCTTTCGATGCGGCCATGGCCATGACGTGTGCGCCTGTCACTGCGCCCTGCCCACCGAGTCCAGACATACGGATGTTAATCCGTTTCTTAATCATGCTCCATCCTCCCGGCTCAGTGACCCCACCTGGTGGCGCTTACGCCTCCTGGGAGGCCAACTGCTTTGATGCCGCCTTCCTTTCTTTTTCTTTTGCAGCGATCTCGGCCAGCAACTGCTTGGCCGGTTCGCTGATGTACTCTTTGTACGCGAAGCGTTCGGTCGGCTTCTCCGAATCGCGCATCTCCTGCAAGCCTTCCATGCTGTTCTTGCCGATCTCGAGAATGCACGGCGTGTAGAGCTGGAGGTACGTAGGACCGATCTCGCGCGCCACATAGACGGCGTTCTTGATCACTTTCTCGACCAGCGACGGCTTGCTGACCGTGCAGTTGACGACGTAGTGGCAGCCGGACTCGCGTGCGATCTCCGGCAGGCGGACCTTCTCGAAGGTCTTTCCGATCGGCGCCATCTTGGCCACAAACCCCTTCTGCATCAAGCCGCTCTCCTGACCACCCGTGTTGGCGTAGAGCTCGTTGTCGAAACAGATGGTGGTGAACTTCTCCTGACGGAACCAGGCCTGAAGCGTCATGTCGAGGCCAATGTCCACGGTGGCCCCGTCGCCGGCCAGCACCACCACATCCTTGATCCGGCCCGGGAAGCGTACAGTCAACGCCCGCTTGAGGCCAGAGGCGACCGCGTTCTGATTTCCAAACAGCGAATGGATGTTATGGACGGCTACGTGCGGAAAGACCAAGCTCGTACAGCCGGTGGATCCCACCATCACGGTATCTTCAGGGTTGGGGAGCGAGGCCAAGATATATCGAAACGCCATGGACTCCGGGCATCCCGCGCAGAGCGAATGTTCTTCGATCAGCTCCTTTGATGTCCCGATGTCTTTCCAGCCCCGGGATTCATTGCCGTATGTCGCCCTTGTGACCAGGTCTTGGTACTCCGGCGGCATGATATCGAAGAACTCCGGTGCGATTTTGATCCGCTCTTTGCTCATGAATGCCTCCTCTCGGGGCTGCCGTCTTTCAAGGCTTGCGTTTGTGAACTGTCAGGTGCTCCGTGTTATGAGATCCGTCGCTCAGCTGCCGCGTCCGGCCAGCGTCGCGGAGCGGATGCCGAGCGCATGCTTAATTTGCTCCACGATGATCTCCGGGGGCATGGTCATACCACCGCAGACGCGCGGCCCGGCAATCACGCGGTCGCTGTTGGGAATGGATGCTTTGATTTCTCGTGCCATCCAGCCGAAGACATTGAATTCCGGAACAACAATGTACTTGGCGTTCTTGGTCGCTTCTCGAATTTCTTCTCCGGGCCAGGGCCGCAGGGTCTTGACCTTCACCAAACCCACTCGGATGCCCTCATCGTCCAGGAGCCGAATCGCTTCCCGTCCCTGGGACACCGCGGTCCCGGACGAGACGATGAGGACGTCGGCATCCACATTTTCAGTCTCGATCAGGCCATCCAGCCAGGCGATCGTATGCTTGCGAGACCGCTCGATCGCTGCCCAGACTTCCTGTTGCCAACTGGCGTGTGTCGCGTAGCTGATGTAGTTGCTCTTCATCACAAACGGATCCCGCATCATCCGAACCGGGGGACATTCCATGTCCATGCAGGGGACCGGCGACCGATACGGGTCGTAGGGCGGCAGACACATGTCAACCGGAGTGAGGTTTACGACGTCCTTTGTGTGCGTGACAAAGAACCCGTCACAGCAGAGCGCCAACGGCAGGTGCACGTCAGGTTCCTCCGACACCATATAGCCCTTCATAATCCAATCATAGAAGTCCTGCGCCGTCTCGGCGTGCCAGACCAGCATGCCGGTCTGCATCAGATATGAAATCTCCAGGGTATCGGGCTGGATGGACAACGGGGAATTGATGCCGCGGCAGGTCACGATACACTGGATCGGTAATCTTGCGCCGGCCCACATCGGGAAGTTTTCCATCGCGCGCATAGTACCGGGACCGGCCGTCGTGGTGAACACTCGGGCGCCGCCGAACGCTGCCCCTGCACACTCCGACATCACGGCAAACTCGCTCTCGCCCCGGAAATAGTCGCCGATATAGCCTTCCGCAAACAATTCGCCGATCAAGGCCGCCGCCTCGCTTTGCGGCGTGATCGGATAGGCGATCATGACGTCCACACTGGCCCGCCGAACCGCTTCTTTAATGACCTCGCTTCCGGTGAAGAAAGAAGGAGTACGAGGAGCCTCATTCATCATCACGCGCGGGTCTGTGTAGACTTGACCTTTTTTATTTTTGGTTCCGATGACTGATGTGGTTTCCATCGACCCAACTCCTTTCAGCAAGCCCCGCACGCAACGTGCGCGGTCAACGCATTAGCCTTTACCAGATACTCAGTTTGAGGCCCCGCTCTTGGATACGACTTGAGACACCTTCACGGTCCCTTTGAGTTTGCGTACCCATTCGGCCAACCGCATGATCTTTTCCGCTGACGCGTCACGAAACGACAACATCGCGTCTTCATGACCAGCCTGCGCGCACATCGCGATGGTGTAACAGGATGTTCCACCCCGAATGATTTTCAGCGAGAGATTGGCTTGATGGCAGTGGACTCCTACAAACATGCAACAGTCAATCTTGTTGTGCCAGATGGTGAGGTTCGGATGATTGGGATTGATCTCTACTTCGGGGTTGATCTTGGGATATTTGGGCCGATAATCCGGCATGGGAATCAGCATGGCCTGCTGCTGCGGCGTCACGCACTCCTTGATGGTTTCATAGAGGTGGCGGATGGCAGTCGCTTTCTTCGCAGCCTTTTCATTCCATGCCCACAACACCAACGGACCAGGGAAAATCGTGGGAACTTTCGCCATCAAAAGTTGCCGGGCTGCTTCCTCCAGTGCCTGCTCTTCTGGAACGATCACCCCATGGATGTGGGCTTCCCCAGGATTCGGCAGGCTGATGCCCATCGAGGCTGCTGCTGGGGGCAGAAAGTGTTCAGGACCCGGCAACACGCGATAATGATTCTGATTCATCATTACTTACTCATCCCTCTGAGCTTTGATCCCCGTGGCCTGCTCACCTGGTCGGTAGCCTGCTCACTCTAAGCTTTTTCAATCTCTTGTGCAAGCTGGCAGAAGGCCCACCCCTCTGAGATAATGGGCTATGGAGGACCGCCCATCTAGGCCTTTCGGGCCAGCCCTCGCTTGCCACATTTATCAATGTCTATCAATGTCTTATCGCCACTTAAGTTAAGTGTACACTATAAAGGCTATTTGTTCTGCCTGTCAACGTTTACTTAGCCCAACTTAGGAGGGATTTTACCCTACGAGAGTTGCAAAACACAGTTACTGCAATGCTGCACAGGCCTCTTCTGAGCCCAGTGCGCAGGCCCGTTCGAAGTCGTCCTTGGCCAACCTCCCCTGCATCAGGCGCTGGTAGAGTTTTGCTCGAAGTAGAAAGGCCTGGACGTTGGTTGGGTCCACTTGGACCACCGTGCTCAGGTCATCGACCGCCCGCGCAATTTCGCCCAATTCCGTATAAATTTGACCGCGGAGCAGATAAGCCTCCTTTTGATGGGCGACCCAGCTCTGAGCGGTTTCTGCGCCGAGTAACTTGTCGAGGGTGGCGAGGGCTGGCCGCCACTGTTTCATAGCGGTCTGCTTTCTGGCCAGCGTCGTGTAGAGGGAGATCAGCCGCTGTCGTGCCACGTCGAAGAGTGGGTCGATCTGGAGCACTCGCTCGTAGTCACTGGCGGCTTCCTGCGTTTTTCTGTGCCACGTATACGCGTCGCCCCGTCCCAGCAGCGCCCAGGCGCTGGCGGGGTCAAGGGTCACAGCCCGGTCAAAGTCGGAGAGTGCCCGTTCCGCATAGCTGTTCTGCTCAGTCCGCTGGTTCTTACTTGAGAAGTCGAGGGAAGCGATCCGAAGGTACGTTTGGCCGCGAATAATATAGGCGTCCACGTAGCGGTCATCGGCGGTGATAGCCTGGGAGGCCAAATTGATCTTCTCCGGCAGGCTCCGCATGTGAATGGCGGACTGGACCAGCTCACTCGCAAGGCGACGATTCCTCAGCCCTTGTGTTGGCTCGTTCTGGAACGAACTGGAATCTTGAAGCTCCTTCCGAAGGCGGTTCAGTTGAGCCTTCAGCTCAGTGTTTTCTGTCTGGAGCTGGCGATGATTGATGGCCAGTTGCTCATCGGACTTCAGACGCTTGATCGCCGCCTGCAGCTTGTCCATCTCGATCGTCGCTCTGATCTTGACATAAAATAGCAGACGGTCGTTCTCCATGGAGCGCCGTTTTTCCAGTATTTCGGTTGTCGTGACGGCTGCAGCGATGGTTCGCACCCCCAGCGAATTCGTACGCGAGGTTTTTCCTCCAGAGATCGTTTCAACATCTTGGGAAGAGGCTTCGATATAGATGCCGGCTTCCTCAATCGCCTTGCGTTTGGCTTTCAGCAGGACATTTTCCTCAGCCCACGCGAGCGTATCCGCATCGCCCATGACGTAACTGGCCTCGGCGACGATCACCTTCAGGTTCTCGGCGAGCGCTGCGGTGCCGGCCAGGAGGGAGGCCATGACCAGCCAGGCTGACAGGGTGCGTCGCACCATGCTGGTTACTATATCGCGTCGCTCTCCTTTCAGGCAATGGATGCAACGCCTGTCACGCAGGTCCGGAAAGGGGGATGGGGAGCCAGACTAGGGGGTCTGACGATCTTTGGGAAAGACTTGCATGAAGGGGTGAACTTCAACTCGCTCGAAGACTCCGTTGACTGTGTAAGGGTCCTCGTTCGCGAAGGTCTCGGCTTCTGCCAAGGATTCAGCCTCGATGACGATCAGGCTGCCAACCTTGTCGGTGAGGGGGCCGGCCAGAATCACGCGTCCCTGTGCATCGAGCGTTTCCATTCTCGCGAGGTGCGATGGTCGGTGGACCTTGCGTCTTGCCTCTCCTTCCGGTCCGTCGAATCCAAGGATGACAAATTTCATGGAGGATGTTTCTTTGCGCAGACGAGGCGAGTAACGAAGAGCGGACGATCACTGAACCTCGAGAGGCTGGCGATCGCGATACCCGCTGGAAACTTCATGCCACCATCGAATTTCGCTCTCCCCAAGTCTCCAGCACAGATGGACGATTCGTCCATCCAGCAGGTACGGAAAGTCGCAGAGCCCTATGTCGACATCCTTGACGAGCACGGCCATTTCCTGGACAGACTGGAGGTTCTCACTAATCTGCTCGAGCGCAGTGATATAGGGGGGACCGGCGAAGCTTCCCCCGCCGAACTGAGCTTTCGAGCTGGCTTTTTTGATTTCCTGCTTCGTGCGGATGAGGACCTCTTTCCCGCGCTTGACAGCGGATAGGTGCTCCTCAAGATGGGGAATCAGTCGATTGGCCTCGGAGAGGGTGAACACCTTCTCCAAGTTCTGTCCTTCTTCACGATGCGCCATAAGGCCACCTCAGACTAGCATGCTTCTTTAGCACAATTGGTGCCGCCACGCAACGACTGAAACACACGACTCTCGCGTGCAGCTCGGGGGAGTCCTCTGGAACGTCTGCTCGGAAAAGCCGCCCGGTGAAAAAAGTGGGAAATAACTATTGACAAGTCAGGCGGCGGTGGCTAGTATTATAGGCAAGTTCTGATCTTTCCAAGTCGTCCGTAACTGGTTTCTGCCCCGTCGTAGCTTCCCGGAGCTGATCTCGACCAAGTCAAATTGCTGAGCCGGTAGGCCGTAACGAGTTGTGACGCGTTTCTCTGTTATTAGTGTGGGCGGGGGAGTAAGCAACTCCCACGCATGTGGAGATCCAGGACGCCGATAACGAGTAATCCTTCGCGGACCAACCTCTCCGGACACACACGATCACCTTCGACCGTTCGTCCATGATCGAAATAGACATGTTCCGTGGCTTGTGATGACGTCGGGCCGCTAGGGGCCTGGGGAGTCGGCGAGCCTTATTATGGTTAAGGTAAGGGAGACGACCATGCACCTTGCAGAGTTAAAACAGAAGAGCATCGCTGACCTGAATGATGTGGCCCGGGATCTGAAGATCGAAGGAGCCGCCAACCTGCGCAAGCAGGAATTGATCTTCGCGATCCTTCAGGCGCAAACGGAGAAAAACGGGGTCATTTTCGGCGAGGGAGTCCTGGAGACCCTGCCGGACGGCTTCGGCTTCCTTCGCGCGCCGGATTCGAACTATCTACCCGGCCCGGACGACATCTACATTTCTCCTTCACAGATCCGCCGCTTCAACCTCAGAACCGGCGACATCGTGTCGGGCCAGATCCGTCCCCCAAAGGAAAGCGAGCGCTATTTCGCGCTGCTCAAGGTCGAGAAGGTCAATTTCGAGGACCCGGAGGTCGCGCGAGACAAGATCCTGTTCGACAATCTCACGCCGCTCTATCCCGAAGAACGGATCCAACTGGAATACGACCCTGAGGAATATTGCACCCGCGTGATGGAGCTGATTACGCCGATCGGGAAAGGGCAACGAGGCCTGATTGTCGCGGCGCCCAGGACCGGCAAGACCATGCTGCTGCAGGCGATCGCCCGGGCGGTGCTCAAGAACCATCCGGAGGTTATGCTGATCGTGCTCTTGATTGATGAGCGCCCGGAAGAGGTCACGGACTGGCAGCGACAGGTCAAGGCCGCGGAGGTCATCAGTTCCACGTTCGATGAGCCGGCTCAGCGCCATGCCCAGGTGGCCGAAATGGTTCTGGAGAAGGCGAAGCGGCTGGTCGAACACAAGCGGGACGTGGTAATTCTTCTGGACAGCCTTACGCGGCTAGCCCGGGCCTATAATACGATTGCGCCGCCCAGCGGAAAGGTTCTCTCCGGCGGGCTGGATTCAAACGCGCTCCAGCGGCCGAAGCGATTCTTCGGGGCAGCCCGGAACATTGAAAACGGCGGGAGCCTCACCATCATGGCGACCGCAATCGTCGATACCGGCAGTCGAATGGATGACGTCATCTTTGAGGAGTTCAAAGGCACCGGCAATATGGAGGTCCATCTGGAACGCCGGTTGGCCGATAAGCGGATTTTCCCGGCGATCGATATCAGCCAGTCCGGAACTCGCAAGGAGGAGCTGCTGGTAGACCGGGACCGGCTGAACAAGATGTGGATTCTCAGAAAGGTGTTGAGCCCGCTTGGTACGATGGAGGCGATGGAGTTTCTCATGGACAAGATCGGAGGGACGAAGACGAACCAGGAATTCCTGCAATCCATGAACCGGTAACTGACAGCCAATAGCTAACAGCTTGTAGCCAATCATCTCGGGCTGTCTGGCTGCTTGCTGTTGGCTGTTCGCTCTTTGCAGAGGAGCTCGAAATGAAAAAGGGCATTCATCCGGCTTATAGAGAAGCGACGGTCAGTTGCGCCTGCGGAGCGAAATTTAAGACCCGGTCCACGGTCGGCGACATCAAGGTCGATATCTGCTCCAGTTGCCATCCCTTCTTTACGGGGACGCAGAAGATCGTGGATACTGAAGGACGTGTGGAACGATTCAAGAAGAAGTACGCGAAAAAAACCAAGGCGAGCTAAGCGGGGCTAGGGGAGGATTCAGCTTCGCTGACAGCGGGAACGGTTGGTTTGAGGGACATGGGTAAGCCATGGCTGGCATGCAGATGGCTGAGACGAAAGAAACGGTCCTGCTCTCCAAATGGCAGGCGACGGCGGCTCGCTATGAAGAGCTGAACAAGCAACTCCACGACCAGTCTGTTCTCAGCCAGCCCGCGCTGATCCACAAGCTTAATAAGGAGCGCACTGAGATCGAGGAACTGGCCCACCTGTTCTCCACGTACCAAGATCTCTCGAAACAGCTCGACGAATCTGAGCAGATGCTCAAGGACCCCGCCGTCGAGGCCGGCTTGCAGAAGCTGGCAACGGAAGAAGTCCGTAAGCTCCAGGACCGGCTGAAGGAGCTCGAGGCTCGCGCTGCGGAGCGGCTTGTGCCGAGGGACCCGCGCGACGAAAAGAATACCTTTGTCGAGATCCGAGCTGGGGCGGGGGGCGGAGAAGCGGCCCTCTTCGCCGGGGATCTCCTGCGCATGTACATGAAATACGCAGAGAAAAAGCGGCTGCGAGTGGAGATCATTGAGGCCAACGAAACGGGGATCGGCGGCTACAAGGAAGTGGTCATGCTGATCGAAGGGAAAGGGGCCTACGGGCACTTGAAACACGAGAGCGGAGTGCACCGGGTGCAGAGAGTTCCGGCCACCGAGGCCAGCGGGCGCATTCATACCTCAACCGTGACGGTCGCGGTGATGCCGGAAGTGGATGAGATCGACATTCAGATCGATCCCAAGGATCTCAGGATCGACACCTTCTGTTCTTCGGGGGCGGGTGGCCAGAGCGTCAACACGACCTACTCGGCGGTCCGGATTACCCACATTCCCACCGGTGTCGTGGTGACCTGCCAGGATGAGCGTTCTCAGCTCAAGAACCGAACCAAGGCCATGAGAACGCTTCGCGCACGGATCATGGAGGCGGAGCGGGCCAGGCAGGAGGCGGAGATCGCCCAGGACCGACGCTCACAGGTTGGAACTGGAGACCGAAGCGAAAAGATCCGGACCTACAACTTTCCCCAGAACCGCGTCACCGATCATCGGATCGGGCTGACGCTCCACAGGCTGGAACAGGTGCTCGCCGGGGATCTCGAGGAACTCGTGCAAGGCCTGCGGGCGGCCCGCACACAGTCCCTTGCTCCGGAATCGTGATGAAGCTCACGGCGCCGGCACCCAAGGCCACGACACGCTCCGCGCTGTTGCGCGCGGGGGTTTCGCTCTTATCGGACGCTGGAATCCCAAACGCAGAAAACGAAGCGATCTGGATCCTTGAGTTCGCCCTGGGGACCAGCCGTCTGGCGCTTCGGCTGGAAGGGAGTCGAACCATAAGTCCCAGGGAACAGGACCGCGTGATGGAGCTGTTTGCACGGCGGGCTGCCCGAGAGCCGCTCCAGTATATTCTCGGCTCGCAGGAGTTTTGTGGCCTGGAGTTCCTCGTGGACCGGTCCGTCCTCATTCCACGGCCTGAAACCGAGCTGCTCGTAGAACAGGTGGTCCAGCACAACTTCCGCACATGGCCGCCGATCATTGCAGACATCGGCACAGGGTCTGGGTGCATCGCCGTGGCCTTGGCCCGCGCCCTGCCGACGGCTGTGCTCTACGCGACGGACCGATCGCCGGCTGCCCTGCGCGTCGCGGAGCACAATGCGGCGCGACACGGGGTCAAGGATCGAGTGCAATTTCTTGTCGGTAATCTGCTTGAGCCTCTTCGGGCTCATGGGTTGGAGGGCAAGGTTGCGGCAGTCGTGTCGAATCCGCCCTACATCCCGGATGGCGAACTCCTCGAGCTGCAACCAGAGGTCCGAATGTTTGAGCCGCGGCTCGCCCTGGCAGGCGGGATGGATGGTCTGGAGTTCCACCATCAGCTGCTCGGAAGCGCGATGGAATTTCTGGCGCCGGGGGGACTGCTGGTCTTAGAGGTCGGTCAGGGTCAGGCCGGGCCACTCTCTGAGATTGCCGTGGCCCACGGCGGGTATGCTCAAGCTGGTCTGGTGCGAGATGCTGCTGGAATTGAACGGGTGGTCTGTCTGAGAAGGGAAAAGTAAAAGGGTAAAAGTAAAAAGTTCGAACCGAATTCGACCCACACTTTTACCTTTTAACTTTCTACCTTTGCCGTTGCGACCGAAAGGGAGCGCATGGATCGCATCATCATCACGGGTGGCAAGCCTCTGCGGGGAGACGTTAAGGTCAGTGGGGCCAAGAACGCGGCTCTGCCGATCCTCGCCTCCACCATCTTGGGAGGGGGAGATTGTGTCCTGTCCAACGTGCCCAGGGTGAAGGATGTGGAAACCATGGGCAAGCTCTTGGGCATGTTGGGGGCGTCCGTGAAGAGCGAGGGGAACCGCATTGCGGTTGGTTCGGGGCTCCTCCGGTCCACCGAAGCTCCCTACGAGCTTGTCAAGACCATGCGAGCGTCGGTTCTCGTGTTAGGGCCCTTGGTGGCGCGTTGGGGTGAGGCCGCCGTGTCGCTGCCGGGCGGTTGCGCCATTGGAACCAGGCCGGTGAATCTGCACCTGGCCGGTCTGGCGAAACTCGGTGCGGAGGTCAGTATCGAGCACGGGTACATCAGGGCCAGGGCAAAACGCCTGCATGGGGCACGGATTTATCTGGACCAGCCAACCGTCACCGGGACGGAGAATTTGATGATGGCGGCCTGCTTGGCTGAGGGGACCACCGTGATCGAAAATGCGGCCAGAGAGCCGGAGATCGTGGATCTGGCGTTGTTCTTGAGCAAACGGGGAGCCAAGATCGCGGGCGCCGGATCGGATGTCATTTCGGTGGACGGTGTCTCGGCACTGCATGGGGCTGAGCACGAAGTGATGCCGGACCGGATTGAAGCGGGCACCTACCTGGTTGCCGGGGCGATCACCGGCGGCAATGTCTGTGTCGAGGGCTGTCTGCCCGGTCATCTGGAAGCGGTCATCATGAAGTTGCGCGAAAGCGGGGTTGAAGTGACGGAGAGCAAGGAACATGTCCGTCTCAAGGCCACGCGTCGGCCCCGAAGCGTGGATGTGAAGACGTTGGCGTATCCGGGTTTTCCGACTGACATGCAGGCCCAGATGATGGCCCTGATGTCTGTGGCTGAGGGCATCAGCGTCATCACGGAAACGGTGTTCGAGAGCCGGTTCATCCATGTGCCGGAGCTGCGTCGCATGGGCGCTGAGATCAAAGTGGAAGGGAGTCACGCCATCGTGAATGGCATCGGGAAGCTCACCGGGGCCCCGGTCATGGCGTCGGACCTCCGGGCTAGCGCGGGCTTGATTCTCGCCGGGCTTGCCGCGGAGGGGGACACGCAAGTCTCCCGGGTGTATCATCTGGACCGCGGCTATGAGCGTATCGAAGACAAGTTGTACGGGTTGGGGGCGGTGATCCGGCGGGTGAAAGGCGACGCCGGCGTCGCTGGAACCGGGTGAGTGGCATGGTCACCATTGCGCTGTCCAAGGGGAAGTTGCTCGAACCCACCCTCGAGTTG
>Ga0209861_1000029_pt1 | contig 15266 bp, 15 predicted proteins | sample GWRWS2_30_40_FD_187245 | JGI IMG/M metagenome (GOLD analysis project Ga0209861, IMG submission 187245) | Riverbed sediment microbial communities from areas with vegetation nearby in Columbia River, Washington, USA - GW-RW S2_30_40 (SPAdes)... | ecosystem: Environmental > Aquatic > Freshwater >...
TCCCGACGTTGTGCCGGGTGCCTCGGTAACGGCGTCCGGGATTCCCCAATCCAATCACAAGCTTCATGAGGCGGCTCTTGTAAGAGGCGGCTTACGTGAACAGAGGGCGCCGCAGGTGCAGGCCCTCCGCGTCATGCCACCCGTGCGATCCGGGCTACTCCTTTTCTCGCTTTTCCTTCCGGCCCTCGGCTTTGCCCTCCGGCTTGCCCTTTTCCTCAGGCGCCTGGGCAGATGGCGTCGCCGCACCAGGCTCGGCACCGGGTACCGCGGCCGCCTCCGTGCCGGGCACGGCAGCAGCCTCCGGAACGGGCGTAGGAGCGACAACCTCCTCCTTGGGCGCAACGACCGTGGCCACAACCTCTTCCGGCTCCGAGACGAGGGTAACCTCAGCCGGCATGACCACATCGCGCACGTGCAGTGAGTGGCCGAGCGTCAGCGCGCTGATGTCCAGCTCAATGTGTTCCGGAATCTGGGTCGGCAGACACTCCACGACGACTTCGCGGAGATGCACTTCGAAGATGCCCCCCTCGTCCACCACGCCCGTGGCATGCCCTTTGAACACGAGCGGGACATGTGCTTCCACCTTCTCGGTGAGGTCGATGGTGTTGAAGTCGACGTGGATGATGTCTCGGCGGAAGATGTCGCGCTGAAGGTCCTTGACCATCACGGTCCGGCCGGCCTGCGCGCTGTCGCCGATCGCCAGGTCGATGAGCACGTTCCTGCCCGCGGCGGTGTGCAGAATGCTGCGCAGGGACTTTGCGTCCACCGACACGGGCGTCGGCTCGATCCCCCGCCCGTAAACGATGGCGGGGACCATGCCGGTCCGGCGGAGCTTCTTGGCCTTCCCCTTCCCCAGATCGTCCCGCTGCTTTGCCTCGAGGGACACGCGTTCCATGCTTGAACCTCCAAATGAAACGGCCGGGGTGCCCGGCCGCAAGCCTCGCGTATTATACCAAGCCGAAAGACGGGGTGTCCACCGCCTCAGGGCTGGACGGTCGTCCTGTGGAGCAGCCGGCCCTCGACGTCGTAGATCTCGATGACCAGGGCCGATGCGCTGACGCGGACCAGGCCGAACGTAAAGCTGGAGTTGGACGAGAACTCCGTCTCCGGCTGGCCGGCGGCGGCGCGCTCGCGGTTGATCAGGGTCGCCAGCGGCCCGACATAGCTTTCTACGAATCCTTGTTTGTGGCGGAGCACCGCGGCGTAGTGCACGTCGGCGGCCAGGAACACCACGCCCCGAATGTTGTTGCGCGCGATGAAGTCGAACAGCTCGCCGCGCTCTGTCTTGTAGCCGTCCCACGAATCCGCCCCGTGATACTTCAGGGTCACGCTCGTCGCGATCACCTTGAATGCCGCGGTGGAAGCGGCCAGGCCACGCTTCAACCACTCCCTTTGCGCCACGCCGAGCATCATCTTCTCGGCGTTATCGCGATCAGCTGAGGGCGAACGGTACTGGCGCGTATCGAGGATGAACAGTTCCAGCAATCGCCCCCAGCGGAACGAACGGTACAATCGGGCGGGTTCGGATGGCTCCTGGCGGAGAGGCCAGTATTCCAGAAACGCCTGGCGGCCGACCGGCAGCCGTGGCTCCGTCCGGTCGAAATTGTTGGCCACCTCGTGGTCATCCCAGATCGCGTAGATGGACGTGGCGCGCGCAAACCGCAGGAACGGCTCGTCATCGCGATTGCGCCGGTATGCCGCCCGGTATTCCTCCAGCGTCCGGGCGTTTCCGTCGAGGTCTGCGTAGATCGTATCGCCCAGGAACAAAAAGAAATCCGCCTGCCTGGCGCGCATCGCATCGTAGATGCGGAACGGTTGGAACCGCTCGCTCGTGTCCCCGCCCCAGACGAAACTCACCTCGGCCGCGTCTGCGGGCGCGGGCGCCGTCTTGAAGGAGCCGGCAAGCGTGGTCGTCTGCCGTGCGCCCGCTTCGGCGGACATCCGGTAGTAGTAGCGACTCCCGGGCTGCAATCCGGACAGATCGACCTTGACCGCGAAGTCGGACGCGGGCTCGGCGCGGACCGCCTCGGTGCGCCGGCCGAGGGAGGCGAAGGGCCCATACTCCACGCGCACCGCCGCCCGCGCGTTCACCCGGCCCCATACCACGGCCCGGGTGTCTGTGACGTCGCCGACCAGCGCGCCGTCCGGGAACGTGAGCAGCGTCTGCGACCACGCGGGCCAGGCGACCGCAGAGACTGCGACAAGCGCGAAGACGACTCGCCCGATGCGGTTCAAGAACGCTACTCGGGTACGCCGGATGGCTCCAGCGCGGTGCGATCGAGAGAGACCTCAGCCTGCTTGAGCATTTCGAGGGCCAGCGGGTCGGGGTAGTCGCCGGCAAAGACAATGCGACGTATGCCGGCGTTGACGATCATCTTCGCACACGTGAGACAGGGCTGGTGTGTCGTATACAGCGTGCCCCCGGCGATAGACACGCCGTGGTAGGCCGCCTGAATGATCGTATTCTGTTCGGAATGGATGCACAGACACGTGTCGAGTGACACCCCTGAGGGCACCTCGGAGGCGCAGCGGGCGCATCCTCCTTCGCCGCAATTCGGCAGCCCCCGCGGTGTGTCATTGTACCCGGTGGAGAGGACCATGCGGTCCTTGACGATGACGGCCCCGACGTGACGGCGCAGACAGGTAGAGCGCGTCGCGGCGAGAGCCGCCATCCGAAGGAAATACTGATCCCAGTTCGGCCGCATCCCTACTTCGTGCCAAAAAGCCGGTCGCCCGCGTCACCGAGGCCCGGCACGATGTAGCCGTGGTCGTTCAGGTGGCTGTCCACGGCGGCGGTGTAGATCTCAACGTCCGGATGGGCGTTGTGCACCTTCTCGATCCCCTCCGGGGCGGCGATGATCGCCAGTACACGGATCGTCCGGCAGCCTTTCTGCTTTAGCGTGTCAATCGCCGACACCGTGGACCCGCCCGTGGCCAGCATCGGATCCAGAATCAAGACCTCGCGCTCGGCGATGTCTTCGGGCAGCTTCGAGTAGTAAGGAACCGGCTCGAGCGATTCCGGATCGCGGTAGATACCGATATGGCCGACCCGCGCGGTGGGGATCAACCGCGTGATGCCGGCTTCCATGACCAGCCCGGCGCGCAGGATCGGCACGACCGCGATCTCCTGGCCCGCGATGCTCCGTCCTTTCGCCTTGGCCAGCGGCGTCTCGACCTCGACCTCGCGGGTCGGATGGGAACGGGTGACTTCGTACGCCATCAACATTGCCAGCTCTTCGACGAGCTCGCGGAACTCTTTGTGCCCGGTGTTCTTGTTGCGGAGGATGGTGACCTTGTGCAAAATCAGCGGGTGGTCGAAGACGTAGACCTTTCCTTTGGCCACACCCGCACCTCCTATCGCGAGTCCGGGCCGCTGCGGTTCCGCGACCCCGTCTTGCCGCGCTCGATTGCCACCAGCTTCTCCAACCGGCGCTCGTGCCGCCCGCCCTCAAACGGTACCTCCAGAAACGTCCGCACCGTGTCGCGCGCCACCTCGCTGCCGATGATGCGCGCGCCGAGGGACAGGACATTGGCGTCGTTGTGCGCGCGGGCCAGCGCGGCCGTCGTCACGTCGTGGCAGAGCGCGCAGCGGATACCGGGGACCTTGTTCGCGACCATCGCCTCGCCGTTGCCGGACCCGCCGATCACGATGCCGCGCTCGCAGTCTCCGGCGGCCACGGCCTCAACGGCGGGGGCGATGAGGTCCGGGTAGTCCACGGGTTCATCCGAGTTCGTCCCGAAATCGCGGACCTCGTGCCCGAGCTCGCGCAGCACCAATTTGACCTCTTCCTTCATCCGATATCCGGCGTGGTCGCACGCGACGGCGATTCTCATCGGTTACGCGGCTGCATCGCGCAGCGCGAGCGGCCCCTGGCGCACGAGGCGCGGCGGATCTCCTGTCGCGTCGACCACGGTCGATTCTCTGCCGAGGGGGCACCGGCCGCCGTCGAGCACGAGATCGACGCGATCGCCGAGATCGAAGACCGCCTGCTGAGCTGTGACCGGTGGGGGCGCGCCGTGGGTGTTTGCGCTCGTGCCCACGATCGGGATGCCCAGTTCCCGGATCAGGGCGCGTGGCACAGCATGGCCGGGGACACGCAGGCCGATCGTCTCCCCGCCGCCCGCGACGAGTGCCGGAACGCGGCTCGAACGCCGGACGATAATCGTGAGCGCGCCGGGCCAGTAGAGCGCCGCCAGCCGGCGCGCGCCGGGCGTGATATTCGTCCCGTATTCGTCCATCTGCGCGGGGTCTGCGAGCAGAACCGGCAGGGGCTCGTTCGTGGCGCGGCCCTTCAGCTCGTAGATGCGCCGGACCGCGGCCTCGTTGTCGATCCGGCAGCCGACGCCATATACCGTGTCGGTTGGGTATACCAGTATCCTGCCGTTGCGCAGCGTCTCAAGGGCGCGCCGCGGGGCGCGGCGTTCGCCGGGCTCAACGCGGATGATCGGGATGGGACGGGGCGTGAGTTCGCCAAGGTTGGCGAACGTAAGACTGTAGTACGACATCACTTTAGTAATTCCGCCCACTCAAGTGCTGTCCCTTTGATTCGGGCGACGGCCGGAGAGCGGTCACCGCAGTGTGGCGGACACAACCCGCTCGATACCCACGGGATCAGGAAGAAGGGCGACATGATCAAATCCGCCGGCATCCTCCACGGCGTCGCCGACAGTGGGGGCCTGGCCCGCTCCAACTTCCATCGCCAGCAGACCACCCGGCCGCAGCCAGCGCGGCGCCATCTCGATCAGCCGTCTGTGCATCTCCGTGCCGTCGCCGGGGACAAAGATCGCCTGCTCAGGCTCGAACGCGGTGATCTCGCGGGACAGCAGGAAGGCCTGGTCGCGGGGAACGTAGGGCGGGTTGCTGGCGACGGCATCGATACGGCCGGCGAGGTCCGGAGGGAGCGACCGCATCAGGTCGCCCTGCACGAAATGGATTCGCTCGATCACGCCGTGCCTGGCGGCATTCGCGCGGGCGACGTCCAGTGCGTCGGGGGACAGATCCGCCGCATACACTGTCACGTGCGGAAGGACGTGGGCCAGGCTGACCGCGATGCATCCGCTGCCTGTGCCGACGTCGACGAGCCGGGATCCACCGTGGTCCCGGACCCAGGCGACGACGTGCTCCACCAGCAGCTCGGTATCCGGGCGAGGGATCAAGACCCGCTCGTCAATGGCAAACAGCAGCCCCATGAACTCCCGCTCGCCGACGATGTAGTGCACCGGGCGGCCGCCCGCTCGCTCGTCCAGCCGCGCGCGGTACTGCTCCCACGCCGCCGCAGCGATGGTGCCGTCCCAGTGAGTGTACAGCTGCGCGCGGTCGATCCCCAGCACAAAGCGCAACAGCATCTCCGCCTCGATCGCCGGCTCATGCACGCCGGCGGCCTTGAGGTGATCCCGACCCAGCAGATAGGCGTCCTTGGTCGTCAACGCTCAGCTCGGGGCTGACGTGAGGTCGCGCAATTCCGCGGCTCCGAGGGCTTCAAACAACTCGTCCAGGTCGCCGTCCAGCACCATATTGAGGCGGTGCAGGGAGAGCCCAATACGGTGGTCCGTCAGGCGGTTCTGTGGAAAGTTGTAGGTGCGGATCTTCTCGCTCCGCTCGCCGCTGCCGACCTGCTGGCGGCGCTGCTTCGCGATGGCCTCGTGCTGCCGCTGCACCTCCAGCTCGAGCAGTTTGGCCCGCAGGATCCGCATCGCCTTCTCGCGGTTCTGGTGTTGAGAGCGTTCGTCCTGACACGCCACGACCAGTCCGGTAGGCAGATGCTTGATGCGCACGGCCGTCTCGACCTTGTTCACGTTCTGTCCGCCCGCCCCGCCGGCCCGGTACGTCTCAATCTCGATCTCGTCGGGACGGATGCGGACGTCCACCTCTTCCGCTTCCGGGAGGACGGCGACCGTGGCGGTCGACGTGTGGATCCGGCCCGCCGCCTCGGTCGCGGGGACGCGCTGCACGCGATGCACGCCGCTCTCATACTTCAGCCGGCGGTACACGCCTTTGCCCTGGATGGCGAAGATGATCTCCTTGAAGCCGCCGAGCTCGGAGGGGCTGCTCTGAAGAACTTCAACTTTCCAGCGGTTGCGTTCCGCGAAGCGCGAGTACATGCGGAACAGATCCCCGGCAAACAGCCCGGCTTCATCGCCCCCGGCGCCGGCGCGAATCTCCACGATGATATTGCGGTCGGCCAGAGGATCCTTGGGCGTCAGCAACCCGCGCAATCGTGCCAGCAGGGCCTCGGCGTCCTCGCGGAGCCGCTCCTCCTCCGTTTTTGCCATCTCGCGGAGGTCGGTGTCCTGCTCCTCCCGCGCCAGTTGGGCGGCCTGCTCCATCTCCCGCGTCACCCGCTGGTATTCACGGTACGTGGAGACGGCCTGCGCCAGGGAGGCCTGCTCCCGGGCGACCTGCTGATAGCGCTCGGGATCTGCGAAGATGGACGGATCGGCGAGCGCCCGCAGCAACTCCTCATAACGCACGGACATCGCGCCCAGTCGCTCCATCATCACGGTGCGATCAATACTCATGCCACACCCATTATATCGGGTCCCTTCTGCTCACGGTCTAGCACCTCGCGTAGCGCCCGCACGGCGACCTCGATCTGGCGGTCATCGGGCTCCTGGGTCGTGAGGCGCTGCAGCCACATCCCCGGGACCACGAGCGGGCGGAACCAGCGGAACCGCGCGCCCGCGCGGATCACTTCGTAGCTCAGTCCTGCCACCACCGGGATGAGCGCCAGGCGGCTCACGATGCGCAGCAGCAGCGGGGGCCGGCCGAGGAACGAGAAGACGATAATCGCGACGATCATCACAATGAGGAGGAAGCTCGTGCCGCACCGGGGGTGGAAGCGGCTGTGCGCCCGCACCGTCTCGGTCACGAGCGGCGCCCCCGCCTCATAGGCGTTCACCGCCTTGTGCTCCGCTCCATGGTACCCGAAGACCCGGCGGATGTCCGGGACCCTCCCGATCGAGGCGATGTACGCGATGAGAATCCCAACCCGGACGGCGCCCTCGGCCAGATTCAGCGTGTAGACGCTGGCAAGGTACGGATCGGCTAAGCGCGCGACAACGGTCGGCAGGACGAAAAACAGGGCGATCGCCAGGCCCAGGCCGGTCACGACGGACAAGCCGACCTGCTGCGGGGTCATCTTCTCGTCTTCTCCCAGCGCCGCGTTTGCTGACAGAAATAACGCCCGGATCCCGATCGTGAGGGCTTCGTAGAGGACAATCGCCCCGCGGATGACCGGGGCCCGCAGCCAGCGTCTCCGCAGCAGCAGCGAGTCGAACGCGTTTGTGAACGCGGTGACCTCACCGCTCGGCAGACGCACGGCGGTCGACGTCCAGCGCGGCGAGCGCATCATGACGCCTTCCAGCACCGCCTGGCCGCCAATCAGCATCCGTGGGTCAGCCATAACCTCGTTCGTCTCCTACCGCCGGTGGGTCCCGGCCACGCGAGGGGCGCCGACACGCGCCCGAAGGCTCGGCCACAGCAGCCACGCAACCGCCAGCAGGATGGGCGTAAGGACGACCACGTACACGATGCCGCGCAGCGTGGTCTCTGTCCGCTGCTCCTGCTGTTCGGCCCGGCGGCTCGCCCGGGCAGCGGTCTCCATGCGCGTCCGGACTCTTTCCAGGTTCAGCCTCCGCAATGGCTCCACGGCGGCAAACGCCTCGCTGACCACAACCGGCCCATCAGGCAGCAGCATCTGGCGGCCTGGATTCCCCGCAAGGGTAACCCGGTAGATAAAGCTGTTGGCCGCGAGGTATGTGGACGAATCGATCCTGCCGGTCACCGTTGCCGAGGAGATCCGCACCTGCCACGCGCGCTCCACCTCGGCGAGCCGCGCATGGAAGTGCATGATGAACAAATTCTCAAAATCGAAGTAACGATAGTCCACTCGCTCGACGAACGACGCCGTCCGCGCAAATCCGTAACGCTCGATCAGAAAGGCCATGAACGACACGGCCGTGGGGTAGCTCAGGGGAAGCGCATTGCCGAAGTCGCTTGGTGCGAGGATGTCCCGCAACGCCGGGATGACGAGCCCCGCATCGACGGCCGCCTTCAGATGGCCATTGGCGTCCACGCCGGCGAACGAATCCCCGAGCGCTTCACCCAATCCCCACCTCAGCAGCGGAATCGCCCTGGGAAACGCATCGGAGACCACGACGCGGGTGAGCGTGTAGGGTGTGATTTCGCGGGAGTCGCCCGTGTAAGTCGTTCCCCACCCATGCACCACGTCGCCGTACCCCAGCGTGGCAAAGTGCCACCAGTCTCTTCGGAAGACCTCCAGCGATGCGTAGAGTGGATAGATCAATCGTGACGGAGGGAGGTCCAGCGGCGCGATGACCTCCATATGGATAAGCTCCAGATCCGCCTTGATTTGCTCGATGTCGCGAGACGCCCGGGTCCCGTCGACCGCGTAAATGAGGAAATGTGGGGTCTCGTGCAGGCGCCAGCCCGGCACGGATTGAGCGGGGGCCGCAGGGGCCAGCGCGCCGGTCACGGCGACCGTGGCGCAGAAATAAAGAAGGGGACGGGAGAACCGCCCCCTCAGTCGGGATGGCACGTCCGTCCGCTCAGGACACCTTCAGCCCATACTTCTTGGCGAACTTTTGCACGCGGCCCTCTGCGTCGATGAACTTCCGGGTCCCCGTGTAGAATGGGTGGCACTTCGAGCAGATCTCCACCCTGATATTCTGCTTCGTGGAGCCCGTGACAAACGTCTCGCCGCAGGCGCACGTCACCGTCGTCTCATAATAGGCGGGATGAATACCCTTTCTCATGGTGACACCTCAACCCTCAAACGATCCGCTTTCTAAGACCGTGCGATTATATCACACGGATAACGGCTTGTGAAACGGCGGAGGGTGGAGGTAGTGGGTCGGTGAACGCAGTGGCAGGGTCTAGAGGTATTTCATTGGGTTCACCGCGCGCCCGTTGATCCGCACCTCGAAGTGCAGGTGCGGGCCAGTCGAGCGTCCGGTGGAACCCACGTGCGCTATCAACTCACCCTTTTTCACCTGGTCTCCCCGCTGGACCAGCACTCTGCTCGCGTGGCCGTAGATCGTCTGGAGGCCGTTCCCGTGGCTGACGATCACGGTCTTCCCGTACGCATAGTACCAGCCGGCAAAGACGACCGTCCCGTCGCGGGCCGCGGTGATCGGGGCGCCATAGGGGGCGGCAATGTCGATGCCGTCATGATGGCGCAGCCGCCGCCAGCCGAATCCCGAGCTCAGCCGGCCCCGCGCCGGCCAGATGAATCCCTGGGCAAGAACCACCGCGGAGAAGGCCACCGAGCCCGCTGATTCAGCGATCGCCGCGGCGACCCGCCGGGGACTCAACACCGACGCCTGTACCGGCACCACCAGCCGTTGGCCGGCCCTCACGAAGTCCGGGCTGCTGAGCCCGTTTGCGGCCACGATCTCCTCGACGGAGACGCCGTACGCTTGGGCAACGTCCCATACCGTCTGGCCATTGTAAATCCGGACAACGACCGTCTTTGTCCCGGGTTTGGAGGTTCTCGCGACCATCTTCTTCGGTGTTGGCCTAGCGGCGGTTGCCCCGGGGATGACTACTGACGTGCCCGTGCGGATCGTCCGCGCATTGCTCAGCCCATTCGCGGCGGCGATTGCATCAACCGTCGTCCCGTACTGAGCCGCAAGCGACCACAGGGACTGCCCGTCGCGAATCGTCACGGTCACCGGAGGACGCGTCACGGCATCGGCGTCCGCGGATTCTGCAGGAGCCGGGATCTGCTCTTCACTCGCTGAGGCGACCGTGCTAGAGATAGGGGTGGCGATGCCGACTGCGGAAAGCGCGCGGACCGCCCGGACTTCAGCAGAAACTCGATCCAGGAAGGGACCTTGGGCGGCCTGTGGGTGGAACCGGGTAGGGAAGCTTTCTAGAGGAAGGCAGAGTAGGCCGATAGCGAGCAGAACCCATCCGTAGCGACTTGCCGCTCCCCGCATCGCCCACCTGCGCCGAGTAAGTTGCCCGAAGGATACTACCGCGGAGGGCCAGGATCACGGCCCCGTGCCGGGTCCTCCGCTCCCGGAGCATCCTGCTTCGCGACAATGGATTCCGGGGGGTGTACGTTCGGGCTCGGTGTACTCGGGTCCTGCCCGCGGCGGGCAGGTTCTAGACGGGAACAGGCGGCTCGGGGCTACTGCACGTCCTCCTCGGAGCTCTTCACGATGGACCGCAGGAACGCCTGGTTGTTGGCGGTCTTGCGCAGTCGGTCGAGGATCAGCTCAGTCATGGCCACCGTGTCAAGCTGCTCCAGGCTCTTGCGCAGCACCCAGACTTTGCGCAGCTCCTCCTCGGTGAGCAACAGCTCCTCTCGCCGGGTGCTGCTCATCTTGATGTCGATGGCCGGGAAGGTGCGCCGCTCCTGGAGTTTGCGGTTCAGATGAAGCTCCATGTTTCCGGTGCCCTTGAACTCTTCGTAAATGACGTCGTCCATCCGGCTGCCGGTGTCAATCAGCGCCGTGGCGACAACGGTCAGGCTGCCACCCTCCTCGATCTTTCGGGCCGCGCCGAAGAAGCGCTTGGGCCGGTGGAGCGAGGCAGGATCAAGACCGCCGGTCAGCGTCCGGCCGGAGGGGGGGATGACCAGGTTGTTGGCGCGAGAGAAGCGCGTCAGGCTGTCGAGCAGGACGACGACGTCGCGGCCGCCCTCAACCAGGCGCTTCGCCCGCTCGAGCACCAGGTCCGCCACCTGGATGTGCTCTTCGGGCGGTCTGTCGAACGTCGAGGCCACCACCTCGGCCTCGACGGACCGGCGCATGTCGGTGACCTCTTCTGGCCGCTCGTCCAGCAGCAGCACCATGAGGTAGATCTCGGGGTAGTTGTTGACCACCGCCTGGCCGATCTTCTTGAGGATGGTGGTCTTGCCCGCCTTCGGCGGTGAGACGATCATCGCCCGCTGACCCTTGCCGATGGGCGCGAAGAGATCCACCACGCGGGTGGTGAGATCCCCCTCAGCTTCCAGCTTGATCCGCTCATGCGGGAAGACCGGCGTCAGACGCTCGAAGTCGGGGCGGTTGCGCGCCTGCTCCGGATCGAGACCGTTCACCGCCTCGACGCGCAGCAGCGCATAGTACTTCTCGTTGTCCTTGGGAGGACGCACCTGGCCCAGTACTTCGTCCCCGACCCGCAGGCCGAACCGCTTGATCTGTGAGGGTGACACGTAAATATCTTCAGAGCCCGGAAGGTATCCGTCGTGCCGGAGGAAGCCGTACCCCTCAGCCATGATCTCCAGGATGCCGGCGCGGAACATCAGGCCCGATTGTTCGGTCTGCGCCTGGAGGATCCGCATGATCAGCTCCTGCTTACGGTAGCGGCGGAAGTTGGCAACGTTGAGCTCCTTGGCCAGGCCCTGGAGCTCATCCATCGTCTTGGTTTCGAGTTCGGCGATCGCGGCCACGCGGGATCCCTTTCCTATACCTTGGTCTTCTTGCGTTCCAGTTCTGCCTGCAACTTCCGCCAGTCAGCCAGGAATCGTTCCTGGCCGGTGTCGGTGAGCGGGTGTTTGAACAACTGCTCCATCACCTTGAATGGGATGGTGGCGATATCCGCGCCAGCCTTTGCCGCCTCGACCACGTGTATCGGATGACGGAGACTGGCGGCCAGCACCTTTGTCCGGAACCCGAAGTTACGGTAGATCTGCACGGTGTCCCGAACAACCTGCATCCCGTCTTCGCTGATGTCGTCCAATCGGCCGACGAATGGGCTGACGAAGTAGGCTCCGACCTTGGCGGCGAGGAGCGCCTGGTTGGGCGAGAACACCAGGGTGACATTGATTCTGATGCCCTCTTTGCCCATGATTGAGGCGGCCTTGATCCCCTCGGCGGTGGCGGGGACCTTGACGATCGCGTTGGGCGCCCACGTGACATACTCGCGGCCCTGGGCTACCATCTCCTCCGCCCGTTCGCTGGTCGTCTCCACCGAGATCGGCCCGGACGTGATCGACGCGATCTCTCGAATCAGGGCTTTATGGTCCATCCCTTCCTTGCTGACGAGGCTCGGGTTCGTCGTCACCCCGTCCAGGATGCCCCACGCCTGCGCGGTGCGAATCTCCTCTAGACTGCCCGTATCCAGGAAGAACTGCATGGCCTATCTCCCCGTGGCCTCGATGTAGGCGACGTCGCCCACGTCGCCGATGTTGAGGAACAGCAGCGCATCGCCGGGCCGGAGGTCCCGCAGTTCCACCTGCCGGTCATTGCGGTACACGACATGATTGCGAGCCACGCGGTAGGTGCGGAGCCTTTTGCTGTCGTCCTCGATGGTGAGCTGCGGCGGCGTCCCGCCGACCGGGTCTTTCAGCGTCCCCTTGGCGAAGTTGTACCGCTTCAACGTGTCCATTAACGCGTCGAGCGCCTGGGCGACCTCACTCCGGGTCGCTTTCTGCGCGGGGCGGAACTCGCGGGCGCCGACCACGCTGATCAACCGCCTCTCGATAGCCGCCGCGAGCGTGGCCCGGGCGCCCTGCGGAACCGCACTCGCATCAGCCACATTGAGGCTCGCGCCCGGCGCGTCGCCCAGCCCGATTGCGCGCGCCGCGACGGTGGCCAGTTCGAGCCGGGTAATCTCTTCTTTCGGCCGGAAGGTGCCGTCGGCTTGCGCCCCCATCACGCCCTTGTTGAAGAAGAGCGACAGCGACGTGGGATCCGATTTCGTCGTGTGCACGGCGATGATCTCGTACCGTCCGGCCGGCACCGGGTCGTCACTCTGATCGAGCTGCTTCCACAGCGTCGGCCAGCTGAACGTCTGTCCGGCGGCAAGAGACACGGGCTGCTCGAGCGGCAGGAAGGGGCGTCCTAACGACCATTTGGCCACTTCCTGGCCGTCCGCCGCACGGATGATGAAATCGTACAGCTGCGAGTTCGCGTGTTCGAAGGTCATGTTCTGCTTGCTGGTGTTCGTCACGGAGAACGTGATCCTGATGAGGTCCGCGGGGCCATACGTCGCGCGGTCGGTCGCCAGCGTGTAGACGAGCGTTCCTTTCTTCGCCTCGACCTTGCCCCGGCCGTCGGCGACCGGTGAGACGCTGCCCAGGTTGCTGAGGGCGGCGATCGCCGGCAGCTGGTCCCGTGGGATGTCGGCGCCGTCCTTGAATGCGGGGACCGGCAGACCCTGTGTGTCCAGCCCGAGGGCGCGGACGAGCAGAACGGCGAAATCGCCGCGGCCAACGGTCCCCCCAGGATTGAACGTCGTGCCCGACGTACCCCGGAACACGCCCTTGGCAGCCAGGCGTTCGATCGCCCGCTGCATCGGGAGCCCCTGGATGTCCGAGAAGATCGCAGCCCACGCCGGGACGACGGCGACGAGCAGGATCAGAGCGGCAACGAACACGCGCGTGCGCCATCGAACTGCGCGAAGTGCGGTCAATTCTGTCTCCTCTATGCGTTCAGAATTGGGAGCATCGAGCGATGACGGCGGACACCCGAGCAGGAGTCAGTCAGTGCCAGGCGTCCTGTGCGGCCGAATCCGGAGGGGGTTTCTCCTCTCCCTCGGGAAAACCCTGCATGCTGCCCTAACAAACGTATTATACCCTGAAACAGTTCCCCGCGGAAACAGCCCCCAGGGCTACATCCGATCGGGAACACCGATCCCGAGGAGGCCCAGGCCCGTGCGCATCACGGTCGCAGTCGCGCGCACGAGCTCCATGCGGCTGTCTCTGAGCGCCTCATCCTCCGCCTGGAGGACCGGCACTTCGTGATAGAACGCGTGAAAGACCTGCGCCAGCTGGTAGAGATAGTTGGCGACGATGTGAGGATAGTAGGTCCTCGCGGCCTCGCGGGCGGCATCCGGGAAGCGCGAGACATGCTTGATGAGCGCCCACTCCTCTTTCGTTTCAGTGGCCCGCATGTCGATGTCCCCCGCGGGATAGGCCTCGCTGCCCTTGCGCATGATGCCGCGGGCCCGCACGTACGTGTATTGCAGGTACGGCGCGCTGTCGCCGTCCAGCGAGAGCATGCGGTCCCAGTCGAAGACGATGTTCTTCACGCGGCTCTGCGAGAGGTCTGCGTACTTGACGGCGCCCACGCCGACAATACGCGCCACCTGGTCCCGCTCTGCCTCCGGCAGCTCGGGATTTTTTTCCTTGACGATGTCTCCGGCCCTCGCGATGGCCTCCGCCAGCAAATCTTCCAGGAAGACCACACGACCTTTTCGTGTGCTCATCCGGCCCTCGGGGAGCGTGATCAAGCCGAACTCCACGTGGACGTAGGAGACACCCGAATAGCCCATCTTCTGCAGCGTGGTGAACAATTGCCGGAAGTGCAACTGCTGTTCGGCGCCGACGACGTATATCAACTGGGCCGGGTGGTACGTGCGGATGCGATACACGGCCGCGGCGATGTCGCGCGTGGAATAGAGCGTCCGCCCGTCCGAGCTCCGGAGGATCAACGGGGTCTTGATCCCGGTGTCGGCGAGCGGGACGATCAGGGCGCCCTGGTCCTCGACCGCAACGGCTTTGCGCAGGGCCTCGTCGATGATCGCCTGGGAGTCGTCAACGTACGCGCTTTCGCCGCGCCACGAGTCGAACTGCACCTCGAGGATGTCGTAGATCTTGTTGAACTCAGCGAGGCTGTGGCGGACGATTTCCTCCCACATCGTCCGGGCCTCGGGGTCCCCCTGCTCCAGCCGTAGCGCCCATTCCCGCGCCCGTACGCGCAGCTCGGGGTGACGTTCCGCCTCTTCTTCAAACTTGACGTAGAGCCGCAGCAGTTCCCGGATTGGCTCCCGCGCGTAGGCTTCCCGGTCCAGCCAGTGCGTCATCCCGTACAGCAGCGTCCCGAACTGAGTCCCCCAGTCCGCAAAATGGTTGACGCCCACCGGCGCATAGCCGCTAAACGCAGACAACCTGTGCAGGGCATGCCCGATGATCGTGGAGCGCAGGTGGCCGACCGACATCGGGCGCGCGACGTTGGGGGAGGAGAAGTCGATGACGACGCGCCGCCCCTCACCCTCCTCGCTGCGGCCGTAGTCATCACCGAGGCGGCTGAGGTCTTCCATGACCGCCTTCGCGTAGGCGGCCCGATTGAGGGGAAAGTTCAGGTACCCACCATCCGCTCGAGGCGGCTGGAGCAGAGCAACGCGGGGCATGTGGTCGACCAGTTGCCGGGCGATCTCGTCCGGCTTCTTGCGCAGTTTGGCCGCCAGGGGGAAGCAGGGAACAGCGAGGTCGGCGTCCACCCCGGCCGGCGGCGTGGTAACCGCGACTTCAACGGCTTCGCCCAGCGCCTGCCGGACGCCGTCGATCGCCTGGGAC
>Ga0209861_1000031_pt1 | contig 15107 bp, 17 predicted proteins | sample GWRWS2_30_40_FD_187245 | JGI IMG/M metagenome (GOLD analysis project Ga0209861, IMG submission 187245) | Riverbed sediment microbial communities from areas with vegetation nearby in Columbia River, Washington, USA - GW-RW S2_30_40 (SPAdes)... | ecosystem: Environmental > Aquatic > Freshwater >...
AACCCTTGGTGCGGCCGGTCAAGGAGTTGGCTGACAAGAGAGGGGCCAGGCTTGTCATCCTCTATGGACAGTTGGAGGCGGAGCTCTCGACGTTGCCCACGGAAGATCGCGCGGAGTTCATGAAGGAAGCCGGCCTTACCGAGTCGGGGCTGGTCCGGCTGACGAGGGCCGCCTATGACTTGTTGAACCTCATCACGTTCTTCACGGCGGGGGAAGTCGAGTCGCGTGCCTGGCCACTCCGCAAGGGGACCAAGGCGTCCGAGGCGGCCGGGAAAATCCATTCCGACATGGAGCGCGGGTTTATCCGAGCGGAGGTGTACGCCTATGACGAGCTGATCGCCTGCGGGTCGGAGGCCAAGGTGCGCGAAAAAGGATTGTTCCGGCTGGAGGGGCGGGACTACATCATTAAGGAAGGCGATGTGGTCTATTTCCGCTTCAATGTCTGAAGGTCGTCGCCGGGGCAGTCGGCTCCGCTCCGGTGCGTGCTCGCCATGCTGCTGTAGCGACCGGGAGCCCGGCTGCGGCTCCCCCCATCCCCCGCAAGGCGGGGGTTCTCCGATCCGTCCTCGCTTGATCCGACAAGCGAGGACAGTCGGGCCTCGCTCGGGCTTCCGGTCCGCACACCAGCGGGCATCGCCCGCAATGTCGCTACCGCCGACCACCCCGGCGACTCCCATAATCTCACCGTAACAACCGAGGAGAGGAGTGGAGGGCGGGCGCGGCCCGCTCGTCCCGAGGCCGCGGCCGCTACCCGAACTTCCATTGGACTCCCCTCGTTCATCATTCCATTACGATCCACACCTCCCTGTTCTCCACCCCTGTCTTGAACCGAGGCGGATGTGGAGGGCGTACTAGATGGGGTGGTGGACACGCGTTGGACTGTGGGGTAGATTTGCTCCTCAACGGATTGCTGAAGCTGCCTTGCTTTGCTGCAAAGGCAGGCCGCAGCAGACTTACTAGTTGGGCATCAAAATAATGAACAAAGAACACATACTGGACCAAATAAGACGCATCGCAAGCGCAAATGGAGGCAAAGCGCCTGGAATTGCTGTTTTTGAGCGCGAAACAGGCATAAGCCGGAACGATTGGTTTCCTCATCTTTGGCTTCGCTGGGGCGATGCAGTAGTAGAGGCAGGTTACGCCGCAAATCAACTACAAGGCGCGCTGAGTGAGGAGTTCGTTCTGCTCCGATACATCGAATTAGTAAGAGAGTTAGGGAGAATACCGGTTAAGGGCGAACTCTTGCGAAAGGCGAAAGCGGACAAGACTTTTCCAAGCGAAAAGGTTTTCTATCGAGGAGGCAAGGAAGGTCTCTTGGAACGTGTCGTCCGGTACTGCCAAGACCATCCCGGCCACGAAGACGTAATCATGCTTTGTAATGAGTACAAGCAATCTTCCGAAAGCGTCGAAACGACAATTGAGAAGAAAACAAAAATAACAACCGGCTTCGTCTATCTAATGCGATCCGGACGACATTACAAGATTGGCCGCACAAACTCAGTTGGAAGCCGTGAACGGCAACTCGCCATTAAGATTCCGGTTCCACCGACGACGATTCATAGTATCGAGACGGACGACCCCGTCGGTGTAGAAGCATATTGGCACAAGAGATTCGATGAAAAACGTGGTGAAGGCGAGTGGTTCGATTTGTCAGCGGAGGACATCGCTGCTTTCAAACGATGGAAGAGAATTTCATAATGCTGCCCAATAAATCGCTCCATCGGACTCGCGGTGCTGACGCACCGCTCGCCGGTAAGCTTGGGCGTTAGGCGTTACACCACCGATGGGTCGGCGCGTTCATTTGACAGCTCATTGAACGCTGTGGTAGTTTCCACCGCTCGCAACACCGTGAGCTTGACATATCCCTCGCTCCAGGCCAGGTCCTGGGGCCAGAACCCGGATTATTCATGATGCTTCGTCGCGAGATCGCGTAGACGCGTTAGGAGGCTGGCGCGTGGAGCCGAGAGTGAAGGAGGCGTACTCTTCGGGAGTACGTTGACTGACTGAGCGGCGAGCCCGCCTGTCGCAGTAGCGTATCCGCGATTCCAGCAGAAGCGCTCATGGATGATCCGGGTTAAAGTCCATGAGGAGGTCCGCTGCATGCAGTTCTACGAGTCTATCTTCATTGTTCGTCCGTCCCTCACCGACGAAGACACCAACAAGATCATCGAGAGAATGAAAGGCGTCGTCGAGAAGTCCGGCGCCTCCATCCTGAAGACCGAGAACTGGGGTAGGAAGAAGTTGGCCTACGAGGTCAAGCGGGAGCGGAAGGGCACCTTCGTCTACCTCTATTTCAGGTCAGAAGGAAGCGTCATCAGCGAACTGGAGCGCTCCTACCGGCTGGAGGACTCCGTGATCAAGTTCCTGACGGTGCGGCTCGATCAAGAAGCTCCCCAGAAACCGGAAGGCGAGCCAAAGGAGCCCGAGCGTGGCAGGGTTCAATAAGGTCATTCTGATCGGGAACCTGACCAAGAATCCGGAGCTGCGTTACACGCCCAACGGGACCCCTGTCGCCAGCTTCGGGCTGGCGGTCAACCGCCGGTTCAAGCAGGGCGATGACTTGAAGGAAGAGGTGTGCTTCATCGACATCGTCGTGTTCGGCAAACAGGCAGAGCATTGCGGGCAATATCTCAGCAAGGGCAATGGCGTAATCGTGGATGGACGACTCCAGCAACGCCGGTGGGAGGCGGAGGACGGGCAAAAACGGAGCAAGCACGAGGTGGTGGCCCAGACTGTGACGTTCCTGCCCAAGAGACCGGAGGCGGGAACAGAGCCCAGTCCGCAGGACGAGACGGGCTACGAGTCTGAGGAACATCCCTAACAATCAGGGAGGAGCAGCGTGGAGCGAGGACGGTTATTTCAGCGACGACGGAACTGCCGGTTTTGCCATGAGAACGCCCTGATCGACTTTAAGGACGCCGGCCTGCTGAGGACCTTTCTCACGGAACGAGGTCGCATCATTCCGCGCAGGATTTCTGGAAACTGCATGCGGCATCAGCGGGAGTTGACCATCGCAATCAAGCGAGCCAGAACGATCGCGATGCTGACCTTCGCCGAGGAGCGGTGAGGCGCGTGCTGATCAGCGAGCCCAGCCATCGGTTTGACTTCTCGCAGGGCTCCATGTATACACACCGCGTCTCCCGTGGCGGCGCGGTGGCCCCCATGGCCTTGCTCACCCTGCACGTCAACGACATCGCAGAGGAAGGGCTCAGCCTGGCCTGTCAGGTCGAGGCGGAGGAACTGACCTTGAGCCCGACCGATGCCCAAGTCCGCGATGGATTCTCCCTTGCGGCGGAGATCGCCCGCGTGGGGACAAGCGTCAATGTGACCGGCGTCCTGGCCGGGACCTTTCTTCGGCAGTGCGTCCGGTGTCTGAAGGACTACGAGGATCCCGTCAGGCTGTCATTCGCGGTTGAGTATCGGCATCAGGAGATGTCGACGATGCGACGCGCCAAACTCCCCACTGGGGGGTCGCGACAGGCGCCGCAAGAACCAGACGAGGAGGTGGAGCAGGACGTGTATCTGTACGCCGGGGACCAGCTGGACCTCGCGACGATGCTACGGGAGCACGTCATCCTGGCCACTCCCATGCAGCCGCTCTGCGCTGAGGCCTGCCTGGGGCTGTGCCCGGCCTGCGGGCAGAATCGTAACGAAGGACTTTGTCGTTGTTCGGAGGAATCTAGCTCGACGCCGTTCTCGACTCTGCGTGGGCGCGGGGACCACTCAGGCGGCGCCTCCAAGGCGTGAATCCAGAATTTCGTGTAGCTATGTGAGGAACGACGATGCCGAATCCGAAACACAAGCTTTCCAGAGCCCGCCGGGACAAGCGGCGAACGCACAAGAAGATCACGCCGCCGAGTTTTTCGGTCTGTCCGCAGTGTCATGAACCGAAACTTCCGCATTACACCTGCCTGAATTGCGGTACCTACAAAGGGATAGCGGTGATCGCAGTCGAGGAAGCCTAGCGGCTAGCAGCGAGGAGCAGCTAGCTGGGAGCGGAGCGCTGTTCACCATGAGCGTACGCTCGCGGCCTGAAGGCCAACGCAAGATCAGATGAAGATCGCAGTTGATGCCATGGGAGGGGACTATGGGCCCGCCCCGACCGTCGAAGGCGCCCTGCAGGCGGCTCAAGAACTGAATATTGAGGTGGTCCTGGTCGGGGACGAATCCCAGATCAGGGACCAGTTGCTTCGCCACGGTTGCTCCGATCCTCGCCTCACCATCCGACATGCGGCTCAAACAGTGGGGATGCACGAGTCTCCCTCCTCGGTCGCTCGCAAGAAGCGAGACTCGTCTGTCTGGATGGCGACCGAGTTGGTAAAAACCGGCGAGGCCAGCGCGGTAGTCAGCGCCGGCAATACCGGCGCCAGCATGGTGGCGGCCTTTTTCATTCTTGGTGTCATTAAAGGCGTAGAACGGCCGGCCATCGCGGCCACGCTTCCGACGCTGACCGGGACTGCGGTGATGCTCGATGTCGGCGCCACCGTGGACTGCACGGCCCAGCACATCGAGCAGTTCGCCATCATGGGCAATGAGTATGGCAAGCACCTATTCGGAAAGCCGAACCCCCGGATCGGACTGCTCAGCATCGGAGAAGAGGACACGAAGGGCAACGATGTCACCAGGGAGGCCTTGAGGCTCCTCAAGGCCAGTCCAATGAATTTCATTGGGAACGTGGAGGGTAGAGACGTCTTCAACGGAGGGGCGGACGTGATCGTCTGCGACGGGTTCATCGGAAACGTCGCGCTGAAGATCACGGAGGCGGTGGCCGAGACCGTCAAGAAGCTGCTGATGAAGGACATCGCAGGTTCCCGGTTGGGACGGCTGGCGTATCTCTTCCTGGCTGGTCCACTCGGGCGTCTCCGTCGTCGAATGGACTATGCGGAGTTCGGAGGCGCTCCCCTTCTGGGTGTGAACGGGATCAGTATAATCTGCCACGGACATTCGTCCGCAAAAGCGATCAAGAACGCCATCCGGCGAGCCAAGGGGCTGGCAGAAAGTCGCCTGATTGAGCTCATTCAACAGGATATCGAGGAGAGTGTAGCGCAGCACCAACAGGCCGGCAGGGGAGAGCCATCGGCATGAGAGCCCGAATCGTGGGGACCGGCTCTTACGTTCCGGAGCGTGTGCTCACGAATGCTGACCTGGAACGAATGGTCGCCACGTCCGATACCTGGATTGTCGAGCGAACCGGCATCCGCGAGCGCCGTATCGCCGCTCCTGGCGAGGCCTGCTCCGATCTGGGGACCAAAGCAGCCGAACGTGCTCTGGAGGCGGCGGGCCTGACCGCGGCCGATCTTGACTTGATTCTCGTCGCGACCTGCACCGGCGATTCTCCGTTGCCGTCCACGGCCTGTCTCATTCAGCACCGGCTTGGCGCGGTGCGGGCAGCCGCCTGCGACATCTCGGCTGCCTGTTGCGGATTCGTCTATGCGCTGGCGGTAGGAGAGGCCTATGTCAAGACCGGACTCCGGCACATCCTGGTCGTGGGCGCGGAAGTCATGTCGGTCATCACGGATTGGACGGACCGAAGCACCTGCATCCTGTTCGGGGATGGCGCTGGCGCTGTCGTGCTGGGACCAGCCGACGGCGACCGGGGGATTCTTTCATCACATTTGCATTCAGACGGGAATCTGTGGGACCTGATCTGTGTCCCGGGCGGCGGGTCACGGATTCCACCATCGGACAAGATGTTGGCCGACGGCCTTCAGTACATCAAGATGAAGGGGAATGAGACCTTTAAGGTCGCAGTGAAGACGCTCGAGGAGTCGGCTCGAGAGACGCTGTCTGCCAACCATCTCTCGATGGACGATCTTGATCTGTACGTGCCGCACCAAGCCAATGCCAGAATCATCAAGGCGGTCGCTGACCGACTTGAGTTGCCGATGGAGAAGGTGGTCCTCAACATGGACCGGTACGGGAACACCTCCGCTGCTTCGATCCCGCTGGCGCTGGACGAGGCGGTCAGGGCGGCGCGCGTGAAGGACGGAAGTCTTGTGATGATCGCGGCATTCGGGAGTGGGTTGACCTGGGCGTCGGCGTTGATTCGCTGGTAGGGGGACGTTAAACGTGGCCAGACATTATTCGTTACGCGCGAAAGGGCAGTGGGTATATAAGGATATACGGTTCACGTTTAACGGTTCACGTTGAGAGCCGAGGGCAAGAGCAAGCACAACGATCAAAAGGGGAGCACGATGGCAACAGAGCATCGACCTATGGAGGGGGACTGGGCGCTCATTCTTGGCGCATCGAGCGGCTTCGGGGGGGCCACGGCGCTGGAATTGGCCAGGCTGGGCCTGCATATTTTCGGAGTGCATCTGGACCGGAAGGGTACGCTGCCGAATGTCGAGCGGATCACGGGTCAGATTCGGGCTACTGGTCGTGAGGCGGTGTTCTTTAACGTCAACGCGGCCGACGCCGAAAAGCGTCAGGAGATTCTGAACGAGATCCAGGCTCGGATTCAGGCAGCGGGAGGGAAGAGCATGGTGCGAGTGCTGCTCCATTCACTGGCGTTCGGGACTCTCAAGCCCTTCATCACGAAAGCGCCGGCCGACGCGATCGCCAAGTCGCATCTGGAGATGACGTTGGACGTCATGGCGAACAGTCTCGTCTATTGGGTGCAGGACCTGGTCGCTCGCCAGTTGATGGGCCGCGGCGGCCGTATCTTCGCCATGACCAGCGCCGGCGGCGCCCGCGTCTGGTCCACGTACGGCGCCGTGTCGGCCGCGAAGGCGGCCTTGGAGTCGCATATTCGCCAGTTGACGCTGGAGCTGGCACCGTTGGGCATTACGGCCAACGCCATTATGGCGGGCGTGACAGACACGCCGGCCCTGAGGAAAATCCCGGGATCGGACGAGATGATCACGTTGGCCCAGCGCAAGAATCCGTGCGGCCGACTGACCACGACGAAGGATGTGGCCGAAGCGATCGGGCTCCTCAGCCAATCCAAGGCCCAGTGGATAACCGGCAATGTCATCTGTGTGGATGGCGGCGAATTCATTGTGGACTGAGGGCGTTCAAGGAATTTTTTCTCGTTGACAATGGAAAAAGTTTCCCTCATATCATAGCCCGCTATGGCTTCCGGAATAGGGTTACTGTTTCCCGGCCAGGGCTCCCAGTCGGTCGGGATGGGACGGGCGTTGTATGATGCTCAACCTCTTGTCCGAAAGACTTATGAAGAGGCAGGGACGATCCTTGGATATGATGTCGCTGCGTTGTGCTTCAACGGACCGGCCGAACGCCTGAATCTGACCGAATACACGCAGCCCGCCTTGCTCACAGCCAGCATCGCGGCTCTTCGCCTTCTGGAACCGCTTGGCCTCCGGCCTCTTGCTGTGGCCGGTCACAGTCTCGGTGAGTATTCGGCGCTGGTGGCTGCGGGCGGAGTGACGTTCAGCGCCGCGGTATCGTTGGTGCAGAAACGGGGGCGGTACATGGCCGAGGCTGTCTCGCCGGGGACCGGACTGGTCGCGGCGATCCTCGGTCTGAGCGAAGAGGCGGTCCGGGAAGCCTGTCGTGAAGCGTCGGAGCGTGGTGTGGTTGCTCCAGCGAACTTTAACTGTCCGGGCCAGGTGGTGATCGCCGGAGACAAGGCCGCGGTTGAGCGGGCCATCGAGCTGGTCAAGGCAAGAGGCTGCCGAAAGGCTATCCCTCTTCCGGTCAGTGTGCCCGTGCATACCCCGCTCATGCAGAAGGCTGCGGATCGGTTGGCCGCCGACGTGGCTGTGACGGCGTTCTCAGATTTAGAAGTCCCGCTGGTCAACAATGTTGACGCCAAGCCCTTACGGCGGTTAACTGAGGTTCGAGATTCGCTCGTTCGACAGCTTCCCTCACCAGTGCTGTGGGAAGGGTCAGTCAGGGCGATGTGGGAGATGGGCGTCAGGACCTTCATCGAAGTGGGGCCCGGCACGGTGTTGACAGGCTTGGTGAAGCGGATTGTTCCAGAAGCGATGACGCTGAACGTGCAGGATCCGAAGTCGCTGGAGGCGACGTTAAAAAGTCTCAAAGTCTGAAAGTCCAGAAGTCGAAAATCCTTGGACTTTATGACTTTCAGACTTGATGACTTTGCGACTTTTACGGGAAGGTTTCATGTCATTACAAGGCAAAGTCGCGATCGTCACCGGTGCTGCCCAGGGAATCGGACGGGCTATTGCTGAAACTCTGGCTCAGCACGGCGCCGACATCGCCGTCGCGGACCTAGACCCTGGACGGTCCCAGGAGACGGTCGAGACGGTCAGCAAGCTGGGCCGGCGGGCACTCAACGTCAAAGTGAACGTGGCGGACTGGGACGACGTCAAGAGCATGACCGACCGCGTGCTCAAGGACTGGGGTAAAATTGACATTCTGGTCAACAACGCCGGAGTGACGAGAGACGGGCTGCTGGTCAGGATGAAGGAAGAAGACTGGAATCTGGTGCTTCAGGTGAATTTGAACGGCACGTTTCACTGTACGAAGGCTGTCCTTCAATCGATGTCTAAGCAACGCTCCGGACGGATTGTGAACATTGCGTCTATTGTGGGGGCCATCGGGAACGCAGGGCAGGCCAACTATGCCGCCTCCAAGGCGGCAGTGATCGGGTTTACCAAGACCGTCGCGAGGGAATATGCGAGCCGGATGATCACGGTCAACGCCGTCGCGCCCGGCTTTATTGACACGGCGATGACTCACGGCCTTCCGGCGGAGGTAAAGGAGACACTGCAGAAACAGATCCCGCTGGGCCGGTTGGGCCAGCCGTCGGATGTGGCCGAGGCGGTCCGCTTCCTGGTCTCGGACGAGGCCGGCTATATCACCGGGCACGTGCTGCACGTCAACGGCGGGATGTTGATGGTGTGACCGGCAGGATGTGGCGGACGATGCGGAAGATCAAATCATTCAGCGCGTACCAGAGAAAGGAGGTCGGTGATGGGGAAGGAGGTGGGGAAACCAATGGCGGTTGAGGATAGGATCAAGAAAATTATCGCCGAGCAATTGGGAGTGGACGAGGATGAAGTCGTGCCGGAAGCCTCCTTTGTCGAGGATTTAGGTGCGGACTCTCTCGATACCGTCGAATTGGTGATGGCGTTCGAGGAAGAGTTTGAAATCGAGATTCCTGATGAAGACGCAGAAAAGATCCTCACGGTCGGTCGCGCCATGGAATATATTAAGGAGAAAATTTAGCCAGGCGATCCGATCATTCCAATCATCATGATGAGCGAGCGCGTGACACGACGGGTGGTGGTGACCGGCTTGGGGCTGATCACCCCGCTCGGGACCGGAGTGGAGAAGGCCTGGAAAGCGCTCTGCGACGGGAAGTCCGGCATTGTCCGGATCACACGATTCGATCCTACCGGGTACCCCTGCCAGATTGCAGGAGAGGTTACGGATTTCGACCCTGCCTGCGTGATCGAAAAAAAAGAGATCAAGAAGATGGATACCTTCATCCACTTCGCCGTAGGCGCCAGCCAGATGGCGGTGGATGATGCAGGGCTGAAAGTCACTGAGGAGAACGCGGAGCGGGTCGGAGTCTATATCGGAGCCGGCATCGGGGGCCTTCCCGGCATCGAGCACTATCACAGCATCCTTCAGCAGAGGGGCCCAGACCGGGTTTCCCCTTTCTTCATCCCCATGGTCATCATTAATCTGGCCTCAGGGCAGGCGGCGATTAGACTGGGAGCCAAGGGCCCGAATTCCTGCGCGGTCACGGCCTGCGCGACCGGCAACAATTGCATCGGTGACGCCTTTCGAATCATTCAGCGGGGCGAAGCGGATGTCATGCTCGCTGGAGGGACAGAGGCCGCGCTGACGCCGTTGTGTGTGGCTGGGTTTGCGGCCGCGAGGGCCTTGTCTCGCCGGAACAATGATCCTGCACGTGCCAGTCGGCCCTTCGATAAGGACCGGGACGGGTTTGTGCTGGGCGAAGGGGCCGGCGTGCTGGTGCTGGAAGAGCTTGAAACCGCCCGTCGGCGTGGAGCCAGAATCTATTGCGAGGTGGTCGGCTACGCGATGAACAGCGACGCGTACCACATCACGGCGCCGCCCGACGACGGCGAGGGGGCGGTGCGCTGTATGGAATTGGCGATCAAAGACGCCGGAGTGTCCAAAGACGAGATCGGCTACATCAACGCCCACGCCACATCCACCATGGCGGATGCAATCGAAACCCAGGCGATCAAGAAAGTGTTTGGCGAGCGAGCCTACCGGATCCCGATCAGTTCGACTAAATCCATGACCGGGCATCTGCTCGGCGCAGCCGGCGGGGTCGAAGCGGTCTTCAGTATCCTGGCGATGCACCGTGGTATCATACCGCCGACGATCAACCTCGAACACCCGGATCCTGCATGCGACCTGGATTACGTGCCAGGGCGGTCCCGTGAAGCGACCGTCAGGGTGGCCCTCTCCAACTCCTTCGGATTCGGCGGTGTGAACGCTTGCATCCTCTTCAAGCGGCTGGATGCCTGACCAGTGTCTCACCCCAGGAGAGAATTGAACACCACGGCGCAGTCTTGCACCGATCATGAGGCAGGGACCCTCCTCGGCTATTCGTTTCGCCAGCCTCAACTCCTCGAGGAAGCGCTGACCCACAAGTCTCATGTGAACGAGGCGAGGGACAAGAGCCGCAAGGACAACGAGCGGCTGGAATTCCTGGGCGATGCGGTGCTCTCCCTCATCATCAGCGAACACCTGGCTGCCTCGTCTCCAGGTTCCACGGAAGGGATGCTCTCCAAGCACAAGGCCCACCTCGTGAGCGAGGCGTCGCTGGCCAAGGCCGCCCGGGGGCTGGATCTGGGAAACCTGCTACGGCTGGGGCGCGGCGAAGAGCTGACACAAGGCAGGGAGAAACCTTCGTTGCTGGCGAACGCGCTGGAGGCCCTTATTGCTGCGGTGTATCTCGACGGGGGATTGGAGGCGGCCCGGACATTCACGCTTCGCACGCTCGCGCAAGAGCTGCAGGAGCTCCAAGAAGCGGAAGGGCCGGCCGGCGTTCAGGATTACAAGACCCAGTTTCAGGAATGGTGTCAGAAGCGGTTGGAGACGTTGCCCCAATACCGCACTGTCCGCGAGTCGGGCCCGGACCACCAGAAGACGTTTGAAGTCCAGTTGACCCTGCAAGGGCATGTGGTCGGGATGGGAGTCGGGCGAACTAAAAAAGAAGCGGAACAGATGGCGGCGAAACAGGCGCTCGTCCGGTCGAGGCATGAGACGTCGGAGCCGTGATGTTTATGGGAGGGGAGGCGAGTAATGTTGGAACGAGTTCAAAGAAGTGTCGTTGCTGCAACGCTGGTAGTGGCGGTCGTCCTTCTGGGGAACTGGGTGGGCGTTGCGCTCGGCGCTGACAAGGCGCCGGCCGGAGAAGCAACGACTAAACAAGGTCCTCGCGCCATCATCAAGACCAAGTTCGGTGAGATGGAGATCAAGTTTTTTCCAGACGTCGCCCCCAAGCACGTCGAAAATTTCATCAAACTGGCTAAGGATGGCTTTTACAACGGAACCATCTTTCATCGAGTCATTCCGGGCTTCATGATCCAGGGAGGAGATCCCAACACCAAGGACCCGGCCAAGAAGGACATGTATGGATCGGGCGGTCCAGGACACAACGTGAAGGCTGAGTTCAACGAGACCCCGCACAAGCGAGGCATCGTCTCGATGGCCAGAGCACAGGACCCGGACAGCGCAGGGTCCCAGTTTTTCATCGTGGTCGAAGACTCACGGTTCCTGGACCGCAAATACACCGCGTTTGGAGAAGTGGTGAAGGGGATCGGGGTGGCTGACAAGATCGTCAACCTCCCGCGCGATGCGCGAGACAACCCGACAGAGCGGGTCGAGATGACGGTGACGATTGTCGAGTAGCGGGTGGCGTGCAGCCGCTCACTCCCGCGGCTGCAATCTGACGCTCAAGGTACCTTGGTCAGTTCCAGCTTTCCTCCTCCAGACGCAAGGCGGGTCCCCTGGGAGCAACGGGTACCCGGCACATCAGTCTGGCTCGCCCACAAAATCGCCTCCCCGCCGCCTCGACAGACTACTGCTAGAGCGCGTGAGTGTATGAGAGGGCGGATAGCCGATATGCCGTCGCCCCCAGCATCCGTGTTTGTCGTCCTTCGAAACATGCGCTTCCTGAGCAAGGGCGAAGGCACTTGTGCCACCACTTTTGCCGAGGAAGTGCGAGCGGATAGAGAGGGGGTTCTCATGCGATGGCTGCCTGGCACGTCTGAGAAGAGGGACTATACGACTCTTTCCGCGAGTGAGAAGTGCGATCCTTAGAAGGTGAATGTGAACATGAATCCTAGGATAACGTGGAGGGGTTGACGACCAGATGAAAAAACTCTTTCCTTCCCTGACATCTTGCGGAGTGGTTTGCCTGGCTCTTTGCATTCTTGCCCCCTGGCCGAGCCGCGCTGAAGACACGCGCTTGATGAGTCTAGGGCTACGGATGGGCATAAGTGGGAGCTCCCCCATCGGAGAGGAAGAACAAAGTGATTTTCAGCAGTACGATGTGGTGGCGACCTTTGCGCTTCCTTGGGGCTCGTATTCCCAATCAGGCTGGGGAGTCGGCACGAGATTCTTGGGGAGCGCCGGCGCACTTACCGGGGCAGGAGAAACCGGGTTCATTGCCACATTCGTCCCAGGTATCTCCCTTGGGAGTAAAGACAGGAGAATTTCCCTAGATATCGGAGCTGGATTCGCGCTCCTCAGCGATTACCGATTTGGAAATCAGAACTTCGGGGGACCTGTTCAACTCGTTGCGAATCTGGGCATCAGTGTTGCGGTCTACAAAGCGCTTGGGCTGGGCTATCAGTTCCAGCACATATCCGATGCCGGGATTTATGGGAGCGATAGTCGGGGCGTGGATTTACACATGTTCGAGGTCAGCTACAGGTACTGACTTTGAAGATGGAGCTTGTCTAGAACGCCGGATGAGCCCTTTTGTAAGATTCGCCTGATCAGGACTTGTATATCTCGATGGCGAGGGCAAGGAAGAGGGGGTCGGGAGTTCTTGTGAGGGGACGAGAACCTGTATCAATGCTAGTGGTCGTGGTGATGATGAGCGGCATGGTGGTGATGGGCCTGGGGCTCAGGTGGAGGGGAGAATTGGCCGGGAAGGATGATCCGGCCGCTTTCGCGTTGTTTGGCGAGTTGTTCGGCTACCTCCGGGTGATGCGTGCGAACGTAGCCAATCAGGCCGGTCAGGAAGCGTGTTGACTGCAGGCCCGCGCCTGAAAACTCGGTGACGAACTTCAGCGCTCGATCCAGCACCTCGGCGGATGTCTGTTGGTCCAGCGCTTGTTGTGGCTGCTGCTTGGCGAATGCTTCGTACTCCTTCTTCAGATGCTCCGCAAAGACCTGCTGGGGAGCAGATGGGATATGCAGAGGGCTTAAGGTCCTTCGGAGCGATTGAATCGCCGCAATGACTTCCCCGTCCTGCCCGTCCCGCCTGTTCTGATAGTAGCTGACGGTGACCACCTCGATCAGGTTAAAGAGGCCCGCCGCCTTCTCGCCTCCCCGCTCAAACAGCTCCTTGTAGAAGTCCCGACGGGCCTGTGCAAACCGGTCCCCGACCCGCTTCTGCTGATATTCGTTATTGGAGTCGAGGTAGATGCAATCAGATGGGCAGGCGATCCGTACCACGCGATGCTCGCCGCAGCACTGGCTGCAGATCAGGCCACCCAGGGCCGGGCAGGCCCGTTTTCCTTTTCGCTGATGGCAATACATGCACTTGCTCATCAGCGTGGTTGCCCTTCCGTGCTTGGCTTGGGAGCGCTGAAGCCGTAGTCCGCGAGGGTGCGCTTCTTGCCTTGCGACTTCACCGGTGATTCAAGCCCGTTCATTTCCGCCGCGTTGCCGTAGAGATACGGAACGAGGATCAGGTGTTTCGTACGATCCACGGCGATGTCGGCTGGCGATGGGAGGAATTCGGCGATGACGTCGAAATGATGGTCAGGCCTCATTCGCCAGATCTTTCCCGTCGTAAAGTCCGAGACGTACATGTTGCCCCATTGGTCGAAGTCCACCCCGTCCAGATTACGGAATCGAGATGAAAAGAATGAATTGGAAACCAGCTCCGTGATGGTGCCGTCGCCGCTGACCTCCAGGATCTTCCCTTTGTCCCAACTGACCACGATCAGGTGACCGGTCTTGGGATGCACGGCCAGGCCTCTCGGCCCAGCCAACGTGGCGTCACGCACCAGCATTGAGACCGCATGCTGCTTGGTTGTGTTGATCCGATAGATGGTATTGGCATTGGTGTCCGACGCGTAGAGGAGGCCATGACCGTCATGCACCAGGTCCGCCAAGGCCGTGTTCTGTCCCTGCGCTGCTTTAGCGTGGTTCGCGAACGAGACGGTGACAACGGGCTGGCCTGTGCTCTTGTCGTAGCCCCGGACCATGTCCAGATCAGCCACATACAGGACTTGGCCAATGATCGCCATACCCTTGGGTGCGTGCAGAATAGTCTGGCCCTCTCCTCCCCTGATGAATTGCAGCTTGACCAATTTGCCATCCTGGTCCAGCTTCGTGATAAAGCCATTGTTGTCCTTCAGGTCCTGGTCTCCATTGACGTTCGAGATGAAGTACTGCTCACCCGAAGGATCGGCCAAAAAACTCTGGGGGGCCTGGAGGCCTGTGATCTGGAGAGCTGTTGCAACGGCGGGAGCGACTAGCAAGAGCAAGCTTCCGACGAGAGCAAGCAGCGCCTGTCTTCGTGAAGAGCTGTGCAACGGAATCTGAGGAAACACGGGGATCGGTGCCTTCCTCTGCCTGTGTGGACAGAAGCTTCGTAAGAACGGTGATATGCTAGATGTCAGGATCCATGCATGCTAACGGACGTTTTCAAGGCCTGTCAAGGAAGGCAGGAGCCAGAAGGCATCCTCCGGCAGGCTCCTAGACATTGACTTGGATTTCTACGCCCTGCTATTGTGCGACGTTCACCGACTTGGGAACTGAATTTTCAGGAGGAGCCAACAGGTGTCAGCTCGGTTGATTGACGGCAAAGCCTTGGCGCAGACGATCCGGGAGCGCATCGCCAAGGATGTGGCGGAGCTCCAGGCCCGGTCCGGGGTCAGGCCCGGTCTGGCGGCGATTCTGGTCGGGGAGGATCCGGCTTCGAAGCTCTATGTGAAAAACAAACAGAAGGC
>Ga0209861_1000032_pt1 | contig 14959 bp, 14 predicted proteins | sample GWRWS2_30_40_FD_187245 | JGI IMG/M metagenome (GOLD analysis project Ga0209861, IMG submission 187245) | Riverbed sediment microbial communities from areas with vegetation nearby in Columbia River, Washington, USA - GW-RW S2_30_40 (SPAdes)... | ecosystem: Environmental > Aquatic > Freshwater >...
AAGAGCATGAGCACCATACTGGACAGATAGTAGACGAGGTCTTTGGTGTCCACGAGACCGCGAGTCAAGCGATCGAAATGCTCGATGAACGAGAGATAGGCAATCGTGTTGCCGATCGACGTGTCACCAAGGACGTTTCCCAATCCGCCCAGCAACCAGACCAGGATCAGCAGGCCGAAACTGAGAAACGCCGCCACGATTTGGTTCTCGGTCAGGGCGGAGGCCAATACACCGGTTGCGAGGAACATGGCGCCCAGGAGCGCCAGAGCCAGATATCCGGTGAAGACCGGATTCCAGTCGAAACTACTGAACAGGGATAGGATCAGGGGCGCGATACCGGTCAGGGTCAAGAGACCAAGGAAAATCAGATAGACGCTCAAGAACTTTGCGACCACGATCTCATTAATGCCGATCGGGGAGGTCATCAGCAGTTCAACGGTCCGAAGCTTTCGCTCTTCCGCAAACGTGCGCATCGTGAGGATGGGGAGCAGCAGCATGAGGAAGATCGCCATGAAGGAAAACGTGGGCCGGAGCACCAAATCGTTTAGATTGAGCTGGGCCGCTGCGCCCTGGACCTGCATCAGCCGCACCGCCTGGTTCCCTGCATTCACGACGAAGACGTAGGAGAGGACACCGAAAATTAGCAGGAAGACCGCTCCCACCGCATAGACGATCGGCGAGACAAAATAGGATCGTAGTTCCTTGGCGATGATCGCCTGCACCGGAGTCATGCGCGGGCCTGCTCCTTGCTTGGCGTTCCGGCTTCCTCTCCCTCACCGGCCGTGCTGTCTTCGTGCTGGGTCAGACGGAGAAACACATCTTCTAGTGTCATGGGGATTGTCTTCAATTCGAGCAGCCCCCAACCGTTTCCTACGACGAACCGGGCGATCTCATCTCGGAGATCCCGACCAAGTTCGCATTCCAGGAGAAAGGCGCCGGTGTCCGTCGGTTCGAAGACGCTTTGCACGCCGGGCAACGCGCGAAACCGCTCGGCGAGGCCGGCTGGTGGGGCCTTGACCGTCACGCTGATCTTCTCGGAGCGACGCAGCCTAGCGGAGAGCCGATCCGGCCGGTCCATGGCTACGATACGACCCGCATTGATAATGACCACCCGCTGGCAGACGGCCGTGGCCTCCGGCAGGATGTGTGTGCTGAGAATGACCGTGTGTGATCCGGCCAAGCTTTTGATGAGCTCGCGAATCTCGATGATCTGTTTCGGATCGAGCCCCACGGTTGGCTCATCCAGGATCAACACAGGCGGATTATGGAGCAGGGCCTGAGCGAGTCCGACCCGCTGCTGGAATCCTCTGGACAGGTTCCCGATCAAGCGGTGACGGACCTCGCCCAGCGACAATCGCTCCACCACCCGATCCAGTCCGCTGCGGAGGTTCTCTGCGCTCAGCCCTTTCAGGCGGCCCACGAAGGTCAAATATTCCCGGACCGTCAACTCGTGATAGAGCGGGGGAGTCTCGGGTAAATAGCCGATGCGTCGTTTGACCTCAAGGGGTTGTTCAAAGCAATCAAAGCCAGCAACCCGCGCAACTCCCTCGGTGGCCGGCATGAAGCAGGTCAGGATCCGCATGGTTGTGGTCTTGCCGGCGCCGTTGGGGCCGAGGAAGGCCAGCACCTCTCCCTTATTCACCGAGAAGGTGACCCGTTCGATGGCTGTAAGATCCCCGTATCGTTTGGTGACGTTCTGAACTTCAATCATCGGGAAGCTGAACTTCCAGCGGTAAGATCCAGTCCCTTTCACAACAGGGCCCGCTGCCTCGACATGGGGCGGCGGGCCCGGGCTCGATCTTACCGAGTCCGTCTTGAACCAGTCAAGGGTCGCGACGGAGTAAACAAACGGCAATTTCTAATCTTGATTGCTTTTTGAAAGTTCCTTATAGTGGATCACCTGCTGGTGTTGCATATTCACGGGACAGTAGAGATGGGGCCATGCGAATGCTCACAGCGAAAACTCTCAGCGGCACGATCCTGGTGGTGGCAATGACCGTTGTGTTGGTGCCGTTTGCCACCGCCGCGCCAGAGGGAAAGGTTCTGACGGTAAAGGGAAAGGTGGTGGCCATCAATCTCAAAGTGGATCCTCAGATCATTGTGGTCAAGGCCATGACTCAGAGCAAGCATGAGCTGATCGTGGGGGCCACTATTGAGAAAGGAGCGACCATCACACGTGGGGAAAAGCCGGTCAAGCTTGCCGATATCAAGATCGGTGAGGCAGTAGATCTGACGTATCTCAAGAGCGCGGACGGGCTGGTGGCTCGGTCCATCCACGTCCGGTAAGCAGGAGATTCACACATGTTGAGGAAGGTCACATATGGCACAACACTAGTGTTCGTCTGTTTCTGTGTCCTGGGGCTTTTCGTCGGGTGCGCTGGCCGGAAGGTGTCCACGTCTGCACAAGATCAAACGTTGGTCCCTGGCCAACCGCCGAAAGTCGAGGAGGCAAAGGTGGAACCACCGGCTCCTGCCCCGGCACCGCCAGAGCCGCCTCAGGCGGTAGCAAAGGTTGAGCCAGCGCCACTTCCTCCTCCCCCCCCTGCGGCCCCGCCGCCGGCCCCTGGACCGCTCGCGCTGGTGGATGTGTATTTTGACTATGACCAGTTCGTCATCAGGAGCGACGCACGGGCTGTGCTTGAAGCCAATGCTCGTTCGCTCAAGGCAGAGAACAGCCGCAAGCTTCTGATCGAGGGCTATTGCGATGAACGAGGAACCGTGGAGTACAACCTTGTCCTCGGTGAACGACGGGCGCAGACGGCCAAGCAGTACTTGCAGGACCTCGGCGTTCCGTCATCGCGGATCCAGATCACCAGTTACGGGAAGGAGAAGCCGTTCTGCCTTGACCACAGTGAAGCTTGCTGGCAGTCGAATCGCCGCGCGCACTTTGTACAGCCGTAGCTCGGATTGGCTTTACACGCGGACCTGAGCCATGTATTTGTCGGACAAGACGCATAAGGAGGTATTTGTGGAACAACGCGCTATCCTGCTTGCGAGTGGGCTAGGACTGATAATACTGGTCGGCTGTGCCGGTAAAGGGGAGGTCATTCCTGTACATGTTCAGGGCAGTGATTCGGCGGCCCCTGCAAAGGCGATGGAAGTCAGCGGCCCAAGTATCGCCGTCACTGCCTTCGAAGACTCGCGAGCCGAGAAGTCGAGGCTCGGGACCCGTACCCACCTCTGGGGAGGCGAAAGCTATTTCAATGTGCCGGGCGGCAAGCCTGGCGAAGTGGCGGCTCAAGCAGTGGCTGACTATCTGAAAAGCAAGGGCTGGCGTGCCGAACTGGTCAAGCCAGGTGGTTCGGTCACTGAAAGCAGCGCGGACGTTATGCTTTCCGGAAAGCTGCTAGATCTCTCTGTGGACGCCAAGAGTAAGTTTATGCAAACGGAGATTTCGTCCAAGAGCAAGATTGTCGTCCAGGCCTTGAACAGAGCGGATAAAAGCTCGGTCCGTATGACCCTCAATGGTGCAGGCACGGAAAGCGTCTTTTGGTTCGACCCGGAGGATGCCCAGGGACTCATGAACGAGGTTCTTACTGCGAGCCTGGAAAAGCTTGTGGCCAACACCAAGTTTGAAAATAATCTGCTGCGACTGGGGGGATCGTGAACGAGTGACCTCTCCCCTGCTAGATGCGAAGCCTCTGGATTCGTGGCGTCTCTTCTCGCCTCCCGCTCGCGAATTTGAGGCAGGTCTGGAACCCAGCTTGACTTCTTCCACCGGTTTTGTTATAAGCGTTCAGTTTATTCTGCTTTAGCCAGCGTAGTTCTTCCGCGTGCTTATCCCCTCTGGTTGGTAAAACCCATACTATCGTATGGGTAAGCCTACGCATTCGGTATTGCCGATTGGGGAGCGGTCCTTTATGGTAAGGCCCAGCGACGCTGCAGCTCGACGTTAGGTCATAGGTTATTGACGATGGCGAAAGGCATCATTGTCCATCAACCGATCACATGGAGGCCTGATGAACGAGCGAAGGATCTGCATGGAAGCCACTAAGTCAACAAGACGACGCTCAGGCATAGGGCTCCTCCTTGTTGCCCTAGGCCTGGCACTTGGTGCCTGTTCGAGTCTACCGAAAGGGCAGGCTGATCTGGATCTGGGAATCAAGGCACGGGGAATTGCTTCGTGGTATGGAGTTGATTTCCATGGGCTGGCCACGGCCAGCGGGGAAGTGTACGACATGGAAGCTCTGACCGGTGCCCATCGAACGCTTCCCCTGGGGACGGTCGTGAAAGTGACCAATGTGGTGAATGGCAAGCAAATTCTGGTACGCATCAACGATCGTGGCCCCTATGTCAAGGGGCGCATCGTTGACCTCTCCCGCGCAGCTGCTAGGGAATTAGACATGGTGGAGGAGGGCATCGCGGCGGTCCAATTGGAAGTTGCAGGCCGCGAAAAGACGGGCTGGCTCGCGGCCATTGTTGAGGTGATCATGCAGGCCCGATCCTTCACGAAATTGGAATCCCAGCCCGAGTCGGTTGATTCTGGCGCGTTCAAGTCCATTGCTCGATGGCTGCAACCTGAAGAGGTGCGTAGCGAACGCAGTCTGCGCCTCCCTCCCACCGATGTCATGCGTGAGCGGCGCGCTCGCCGCGTGGCCGACATCCTAGCGGCCGAGCACGACGTCTATACCACCGTCGCTGCCCTTTTGGTTTGAGAGCCCTCCGGAGTTGCTCCACCCTTCTCCCTACTGGTTGACAGTGATGACGTTTCTTTACTAGACTGGGACGCTATTGGGCCATGCGGTGCTTGCGTCTCAGTGACTGATTCTTGAGGACTCTCCTACAATGGCAAAGCAGGCGATTCGTGAGGCTGACGAGGCAAAACTAAGGAAGAAGGTCGGGGAAAAACTCGCCGCGACCGACAATCCTGAAGCCGATGCGACGCTCCGTTCACTTCACAAGCGTCTGAAACGGGCTCAGCGGAAGCGACGACGTCTGGCTGCCAGGAAGAGACAGGCGATGGGGAAAAAGGCCGGTGTACCCGCCAAGACCGAGACAGCCGCTGACGCCTAACTGAGTGCCGGCGCTTGTTTGACCAGAAGAGCTGGCGGAGTGAGTCCTACGGATAGGGACTAGGGCATGAGCGAAGAGAACAACAAGACTCCTGAGCTGTCTTCTCCCACTGTTCCGGGAGAGGAAGATGCGCTCACCGATCAAGTCGCGAATACCATCGCCGTGGCGTCCGAGCTCGCGGCGACTGAGCGGTCCCCCGCCGATGCTGCAGAGGAAGGGGTCCTTGAAGAAGAGCGTGTCAAGGATGAGATCGAAATCCAGGTTGATCTCCTGCAAGATCCGGATTGGGCCGTACGCCGCGAGGCGGTGATCACGTTGGGTGAGATGGGCGATGAGCGATGCGTCGAGCCGGTTGTTCGCGCTCTCCGTGATGGTGATTGGCAGGTTCGTGAAGCGGCCATCGAAGCGGTTGGGATGATCGGCTCTTCATGTGTCGAACCGGTCGTCAGGCTCTTGCGAGATTGGGATATTCGAAAGGCGGCGATTGTCGCGTTGGGCAAGATCAAGGACGAGCGGGTGCTGGAGCCGCTGATCGGACAGTTACGGAACGACGAATTCAATGAGCTGGCCACTGAGGCCCTTGCAGAGCTTGGGCAGCCGGCGGTGGAAAAACTTGTCGCTGCCTTGAAGGATAAGGATGAGAATGTTCGAAAGCAGGCCGTGATCGCCCTCGGAAGGATCAAGGACCCGGCGGCTGTTGATGCCCTGATCGACATGCTGAAAGATAAGGATTGGTTTACACGTCTGACCGCTGCGGCCTCCCTAGAGAAGATCCATGATGAGCGGGGGCGCGAAGCGATCAAACTGCTTCTCCAAGACCCCGACCTGGTCGTGAAGATGCGCGTGGAACGGATCCTGGCGGCCTGGAAGAAGGGAGCCGCCACTGCATGAACATTGTTCCTCTCACGCATTACTGCCCCAGGTAACCATCCACTTCCTTCTGGATCTCATCGAGCCTTGCTCGAGGCACGGGCTTCCCCATCGAGAGCTCCAGTTTGACTTCTCTTGCTTTGCCGGCCATCGCTTTCAATGTCGCCGTCCTCCCGCTGTCGCGCTCCGCTTGGCCCGCCTGGTCGAGCAAGTCGGCCGCCGTGGCTAGTTCCTTCGACGCGTTTCCGTAATTCCGGTCCAACAAGTCTGACTTTGCCTGGATCAATCGAGATTTGGCGTCAAGGAGTCCCTGGCGCGACCGGAGACTAGCCGGGATGCCCATCGTGGTATCCACCACGTTGCGTGAGAGATTAGTCATTTGGCTCTTGAGGTTTTCGATGGTGCTGTTCTTCTCACTGATCGGGAGCTGGCCGACGAAGTACCCCAGGCCGAAGGCAGCTCCGAGCACCACCAATATGCCCACGAACTTGACCATGAACTTCTTCATTGTGAACCCTCACCTCTTGGTTTTGGACAACACCTGAGCTAGACTCCCCGCCGCCGCGATTCTGACCGCCGGATCGGAATCCCGCAGCGCTTTTTTGAGAGGTGGAACGACGTCCCGTCCGCCGATTCTGCCTAGTGCGCGCGCTGCGGTCAAGCGGGGTTGGGGTTGCCGGTCCATGAGCAAGGGCTCTAAGACTGAGAGCGCCTTCCTGTTGCCGGCCAACCCCAGCGCCTGGCCTACGGCACTCCGGACGGATGGGTCCGAATGTTTAGCCAAGTCTGCAGCCGCCAGGAGAGCCTCGTTGTCGCCCAGCCGAAGCAATCCTTCGACTGCTCCAGCGCGGACGAGGTCGACCGGATCTTTCGCAAGCTGCCGAAGAAGGGGGCGGGTGTGCGCCAGCCTCAGCCGTCCAAGGCTGGCGGCGGCGACGCTGCGGACCCGTGCGCTCTCGTCTTCCAGTGCGTGCGTCAGCGGCGCGGCGCCTTCAGGGCTGCCGAACTCTCCCAATCCGCCGGCCGCGAATGCGCGAACGGAAGGGTCCGGATCATAGACTGATTGACTGAGGACTGACAGGCCGGCTGGACGCCTGAGTCGCCCTAAAACTCCGAGCGCCGCCATGCGGACATCTGCGTCCGGGAGAGTGGCTGCACTCACGATGTCATCCAGTGCCCCGGGTTTTCCGAGCCTCACCATCGCGGCCAGCGCGAAGACATGGGCTGCTCCCTCTTCAGCTCGAGCCACTCGTGTGACAAGTTCCAGGACTCCCGGTCCTCCCACCTCGGCCAGTGCGTTCAGAGCCGCGATCCGGACGGCAAGCGCCTGATCTCCTAACGCCCGCCGCAGCCCCGGCAGCGAAGCTGGGTGGCCCGTTCGTCCCAGACCCTCCGCAGCCCGTGCCCGGACCAAGATGGACATATCGAGGAGGCCGTCTTCCAGGAAGGGAATGGCCTCAGGACCGGCGAGCTCTACCAAGGCCGTATAGGCTGTGATGCGGAGATGTTCCTCAGGATCACGGATCCGCTCGGTGATGAATCCCCAGGCCAGTTCTCGGAGTAAGTGGGAATCGTCGGGTCGTCCGGAGGGCACCAGACGTGCGTAGGTGTTCAAAGCCGCCTCCGGCCGTCCCAGACGCAGATAGCTGAGCAGGCTCACTCTCAGCGTTTCCCGGGAGGGCTCATGGCCGGGCGGAGCGGTTTCTAGGAGGTGGACGACTTGATCGTAGTGGGCGTTCTTGAAGGCAGTAGAGGCTTCGCGCTCGATGGACGTGCGAGTGTCGCGTATGAGGAATTCAGCCGCTCGTGAGTGTAGATTCCACAGCGAGAAAACTAGCGCACAGCTCGACGCGGCGGTCAGGACTCCGAAGATCGCCGGAGGTTGTCCATCCACAGCCGGCATCTTTGTGAATCAGCTCGCGGTTGTCAAGGCCGGGCGGCTACCAGGCGGAAGGGACCTTTGAGGCGGCGGGCGCGTAAAATAGGTCCATATACTCCTTGACCATGCGCCTTGCGCAGAACCGCGGGACGATTGTGCGAATAGCGTCCTTCACGATCTGGATCCAGCCTCGTGGGATCCCGTCCATATCCCGCTGATAGTAGAGCGGGATCACCTCTTGCTCGAGAATTCGGTAGAGCTCTTCGGCGTCACGCGCGTCCTGCATGCGCGGATCATCCGCATCGATCGATGGCTGGATTGCCCAGCCGTTTGCTCCGTCGTACCCCTCATGCCACCACCCATCCAACACGCTCAGGTGCGGGGCCCCATTGAGGGCTGCCTTCTGTCCGCTCGTGCCGCTGGCTTCCATGGGGGGGCGTGGGGTGTTCAGCCAGACGTCCACTCCTTGGACCAAAAACTTCGCCGCGTGCATATCGTAGTCCTCCAGGAACGCAATGTGGCCCCCGAGCCCATGGTCTTTGCAAAGGCCGTACACTTGGTGGATGAAATGCCGACCCGGCTCGTCCGCGGGATGGGCCTTGCCGGCGAATATGATCTGAACGGGACGCCAGCGGTCCTGGAGCAGGTGTTTCAGCCGCTCAAGATCGCTGAAGACGAGCGTGGCGCGTTTGTAGGTCGCAAATCGCCGCGCGAAGCCGATCGTGAGGGCTTCAGGATCCAACAGGGTCCCTCTCGCCAACACCTGCGAGGCTTCGAGGTGCCCTTGGACCCAGCCAGCCCGGGCCCGCTCGCGGATGAAGCTCATCAGTTTGCGCTTCTGCGTCTGACGGACCTTCCACAATTCGCGATCCGGAATATCCATCACCCGTTGCCAGACTGCCGGATCATCAGACCGGTTGGCCCAGTCAGGACCCAAATATTTGCCGTACAGTTGGTTCATCTCCGGTGCGATCCACGTGGGCGCGTGAATACCGTTAGTGACGCTTCGAATCGGCACGAGGTCTTCAGGGACTCCCGGCCACAGGGTCTGCCACATCTTGCGCGCCACCCGGCCGTGCTCGCGGCTGACTCCATTCAGATGGGTGGACATCCGGATCGCCAGGGCGGTCATATTGAATCCGTTCCCGTGAGAGTCATGGTGCTCTCCCAGGCCGAGGAATGCCTCACGCGTAAGGCCGAGCTGCTCCCAATACCCGCTGAAATATTGTTCCATGAGGTGGGTCGGAAACACGTCGTGTCCGGCCGGTACCGGGGTGTGGGTTGTGAAGACCGTACTGTGTCGTACGGTCTCGGCCGCCTCCGCATGGGACAGTCCGGATTGGACCAGCTCTCGGAGCCGCTCGAGGGTGAGGAAGGCGGAATGGCCTTCGTTGGCGTGCCAGACTACAGGAGCCAGCCCCAAGGCACGGAGCGCCCGCACACCTCCGATTCCGAGCAGGATCTCCTGGCAGAGGCGGAGTTCCTGGTCTCCGCCATACAGTCTCGCGGAGAGGGCACGGTCGCCAGGTGCGTTGTCAGGCATGTCGGTGTCGAGCAGGTACAACGAGACTCGCCCCACACGAACCTGCCAGATCAGGGCGGAGACGGTGCGATTCCCCATCTCGACCGTGATCTGGCACGGAGCGCCCGATGGCATCAGGGCCTGCTGGATCGGAGACTCTAACCGGTTGTACGGCTGGTAGGTTGCTTCCTGCCAGCCCTCGGCTGTAATCCGCTGGCTAAAGTACCCCTGTGGGTACATGAACCCGATGCCCACGAGAGGGATTCCCAGGTCGCTCGCTTCCTTGCAATGGTCGCCAGCCAGGATGCCCAGGCCGCCGCTGTAAATCGGAATCGAGATGTGAAGTCCGAACTCGGCCGAAAAGTACGCGATGCGGGACGTCGAGAGCGTGGGGTACTGGTTCGCGAACCAGGTGTCCTTTGGCGCGATGTATTGGTCGTAGGCCTTCAGTACAGCGGAGTACTGCCGGACAAAGACGGGATCGCGGCTGAGGGCGATCAGTCGTTCAGGCTTCTCGTCGTGGAGGAGTTTAACCGGGTTGTGGTGAGTGAGGCGCCAGAGAGTCGGGTCAATGACTTCAAACAGACGGCGGGCCTCCGGCTGCCAACTCCACCACAGATTGTGCGCGAGTTCCAGAAGACGGTTCAGGCCCCCTGGGAATGCCTCGAGGGACCCGGAACCAGATTGGTAGTCGTTCACCCTGCCTCCTTTGTTACAGGTGATAGGCAAGGGGCGAGAGGCAATAGGAAACAGGAGGTACTTCTTGGTCCTTATAGCCCATCGCCTCTAGCCCTTCGTCACGCGTGGCCGGTCTGATGCCACGTTGCCCAGTCTTCCGAGAAGGCGACCGCTGCATAGCGCTCGCCCAGAATGTGCGCGATGCGGTTCATGAGTCGCGTGAGTTCCCGTGCTTCTTCGGGTTTCAGGTCCTGGCTGAACCTGGGGTGGAGGCCCCAGCGGGTATCGACCTGTTCACCCTCCACCGTTGACATGACGCTGACCAATTTGATCTCGTTGCCTGTGGCTCTATCGGGCTGTTGACCGCTCAGTTGAGCCGTTGTGGTTGACGAGACTGGTCCTTGACTGGGCACCCGTTCGAACAGGGCCTTCATGGCCGGGATGACGGCACCGACGCACAGCGTTGCTGCCGCGACCACCGCGCCGTTTCCGGGCGTGTGCAAGATCTGCGCGACTCTCTCCCCGAACTGCCGAAAGAACTCCTGCTTGACTTTGTCCTCGTCGGTCACAACGAAGCGGAACCGTTCATAGTCGCGTCGGCTTTCAGCCGTAGCATTGGCGATCGTGATGACCAGCTCCATCTCGTCGCTGTCAGGGCCGAGTGCTGGTTCCAGGACAGCCTTAAGCTGCTGGGTGATTGCGTCTTCGAGGCTGTCCATGAAGAGCGGCTGTTCCTGAATCGGTAGGTGAAACGCCGAGAGTCGATCGGCTAGGTTGAACATCACTTTCAGAAACTCAAGGTAGATGCTCCATTCTTGCTTCTTCTTCAGCTTGAGCGCGTCGTCTGGAGCGCTGCGCTTCACCATCGTCACAGACTCTCCGGCCACCGCCAGCATCAACGCAGCGAGCTCACGAACGACCTGGGCATAAGGGCTCTGGGACGCTGTCATCAGATCCTCCCAACAAGGCCTCATTATATCCAAGTCCGGCGGATGGGCCAAGACGTATGTGGATGCAAGGTAAGAGGAGGGCCTGGTCCTCTACCAAGCGACCCGCTCGGTGAAAGAGACGAGAGTCGGACGTTGCAACGGTAAGGGGGCTGTGTTATACAGCGCAACGGTCCGCTGTAAGCGGCATGATGGGCGAGTTTGTGCGGACTTGACGCGCGGGAGTCGTGCAGAGATGGATCGGGACGTGAAACCTTATGTGCTCAGGCGAACGGAGGAGCACGCTCTTCCGCCGAAGTTGTCCCTGGACTATGGACAGGCGCTGAATCCACAACAATTGGCGGCCGTGACGGCTGCAGACGGGCCGGCGCTTGTGATTGCAGGCGCAGGCAGCGGAAAGACCCGCACGTTGGTATACCGCGTGGCCTATCTGATCGACAGGGGGATTGATCCGGCGTCGATCCTTCTGCTGACCTTCACGCGCAAGGCGGCGCAGGAAATGCTGAAGCGATCAGGACTTCTGATCGGAGCCCGGAGCGAGCGCGTGTGCGGCGGAACCTTTCACTCGGTTGCCAACCTTCTGCTGCGTCGCTACGGGCGACCAATCGGGCTTGAGCCGGGGTTCACGATCCTGGACCGAGGCGATGCCGAGGACCTGATCAACCTCTTACGTGCCCAGCTCGGCTTGAGCGAAAAGGATAAGCGGTTTCCACGCAAAGGGACTCTCGCAGACATCTTCAGCAAATGCGAGAACACGCTTCAGAGTCTGGAAGACGTGGTGCTGAATGAGTTCATGCATTTCTCGGAGCATCTGGAAGACATGGCGAAGCTCAAGCGCGCTTACGACTCGGTCAAACGGCAGCGGCAGCTCCTGGATTACGATGACCTGTTGGTCAAGCTTCACCAACTCCTCGGTGAGGACGAGACGGTGTGCCGGACCGTTTCACAACACTACCGCTATATCCAGGTTGATGAATATCAGGACACGAACCGCCTCCAGGCGGACCTGATCAGGAAGTTGGCTGCGACGCACGACAACGTGATGGTGGTGGGGGATGACTCGCAATCCATTTATGCGTTCCGCGGGGCGACGTTCCGAAACATCATGGAGTTTCCCACCCTGTTCCCTGGTGCCACAGTCTATAAACTCGAAGAGAACTACCGGAGCACCCAGCCCATCCTGAACCTTGCCAACGAAATTATTCAGGGTGCCGCCGAAAAGTACAGCAAGCATCTCTTCACCCGGAAACTGGATGGGCCGCTGCCGGTCCTGGTTCAGGCGAGTGGAGAACACGCCCAGTCTCGGTTCATCGCCCAAAAGATTCTGGAACTGCGCGAGGAGGGGGTGCCTCTCGATGAGATCGCGGTCCTGTTCCGGTCCAGCTTCCACTCCTTTGACTTGGAAATTGAGCTGTCACGGCGAGATTTGCCGTTCGTGAAACGGGGCGGGTTCAAGTTGATCGAGACGGCGCATGTCAAGGATCTGTTGGCTCACCTCCGGGTCTTGGACAATCCGCTGGATGCCGTGAGTTGGAATCGCGTTCTGCTGCTGGTGGAGGGAGTTGGGCCGAGGAAGGCTCAAGACCTCATCGCGTCCTTTCTGAAGGCCGACCGGCCGCTGGACGTGCTGAGGCAGGTGGGCGGCCGGTCGTCACGTGGCCTTCAAGATCTGGCGCGGATGCTGGAGGAAACAGCACCCGCCTCCACGATGAGGCCGGCGGAGCAGGTCAACGAAGCGTACGACTATTACCTGCCGATTCTGAAGGAGCTGTATGACGACTATCCGAAGCGGATACGCGATCTGGAGCATCTCTACACGATCGCTGAAGGATACTCCAAGCTTGATGAGTTTCTCTCCGACTTGGCGCTGGAGCCCCCGGATGAAAGCGTAGTTGGCGTGGAGGCGAGCGGTCGGGACGACGAACGGCTGGTGCTGTCAACAATCCATTCAGCCAAAGGACTCGAGTGGCAGTGCGTGTTCGTAATCTGGGTGGTGGACGGGCGGTTTCCATCTGCATACTCGTTCATGACGGAGGAAGAACTGGAAGAAGAACGGCGACTCTTTTATGTGGCCGTCACCCGCGCAAAACGCCATCTTTATCTGACCTACCCCATTAACGTGTATGACAAGTCCACCGGCGTGGTCCTGTCGAAGCCGTCTCGATTCCTCGACGAGGTGTCGCCAGGACTTCTCGACACCTGGGCTCTGGTGGAGGAGGGGGGATCCCATGTCTGGGGCGAAGAGCGCGACGAATGAGGGTACCCGGTGGCCATGTTTCTGACCTTCTCGTTGGCGATCACGCTCTGGGCGACAGATGCCGTGTCGGCGATCTCCACGGATTCCGGCCGCGCATCCCAGCCCGCCTGGAATAGGGTGATCCCAGAGGCTGAAGCGCTCGGCCTCCCAACTCGCTTCCTGCGACAGATCCCCCGCGACTTCGTCACCTTGGAGTTTGACGAGCTGCACCAGTTTGCAGCGGAATACCATCCAGCCGAGCATCGGATGGTCCTGAACCGAGCGCTTTCGTTCAATGCGGCCGGCGGAGCCTTGAGACCACTCGCCAGAATGACGCATGGAGAACTCGCGACCTTTTATCATGAGTTTTTTCATGCGTATATGGACTTCATCAGCTCGGCGCCCGAACTGGCCGCCCGCGATCCGGAGGCTGCTCGTTTGCTGACATTTGCCCGAAAGCAGCAGCAATGTCGGTACCAACAGGTCCTGATTACCCCGGTCGTACAGCGCAAGTCGGCCGTTGAACCTAGGATTTTGACAGACCGTGAGTCTTGGGAAGCTCTCAATGAGACCTGGGCCGTGTTTGTGGGATGGGCCGTCTGGACAAGGCTGGAACTACAGGCTGGACGAAAGGCCCAGCCGCGTCAGAAACTGGATGATGCCACGGGATGGTTGAGTCGATTGCAGAAGGCCGACCAAAAGGGTGATCTGGTTGGGTACTATGAACCGGAAGACCCTGCCGAGCGAGCGGTGACCCACAAACGGTACCTTGCCCATCCGAACAGAGTCTCGCCACGCGAAGTGGCCATGCTCCTAGAACTTGTGCTCGGAGAAACATCTGAGTTGGCCCGCCGTTCCGCCGCCACGATGGAACAGAACCGGCCGCCTTCAGGGGATGATTCTCAATGTCGGGCCGCCCCCTAACTCTTACCCAGGCTGGCACCACTAAGATTTCTGAGATTGTGCGCTTGACAACCGTCACTTTCATCAATATAATCGATCGCTTCCTAAACTAAACCTGCCGTGTCTGCGGTCAGTTACTCCGGCTCAAGACTTGAATGGGCTGGTGAACTGCAAGCGGGAGGTTTGTTTTTCTTTTCTGTTCAAGACTCTGCAAGTAGTTGCTGCGTCCATCTACTTTTGGATGCGTGAAAAACTTCGTGGACTCAGAGGGGCAGGTACCCAAGTGGACAAAGGGGGCAGACTGTAAATCTGTTGCCATCGGCTTCCAAGGTTCGAATCCTTGCCTGCCCACCACTTCGGAATTTCTTGATTGAGTGATCTGTTGATTGTGGGGTTTGGAAAGACTGCCTTGTTAAATTCTCCAAATCAACACATCATCAGATCATCACATCACACAATTATGGATCGAGGCGGGCGTAGCTCAGTGGTAGAGTTCCAGCCTTCCAAGCTGGCTGTCACGGGTTCAAATCCCGTCGCCCGCTCCAGTGAAGACGTGAAACGTTTCTCGGGCAAACGTGAATCGTACCTCGTGAGGCGCATCTCGTTAGGTTTTCTGCGAACGACTCTTCACGAGGCCCGAACGACGTCGTTGAGAACATGCCCACGTAGCTCAGTTGGTAGAGCACGTCCTTGGTAAGGACGAGGTCACGCGTTCGATCCGCGTCGTGGGCTCCAGCCTTTGCCGAATGAGCCGTGCCAGGTTCTTGCTCAACAGTCAGCCGCGATGACGTGAACGAGGGAGGGAGGACACGATGGCGAAGGCGAAATTTGAGCGGCGCAAGCCTCACGTGAACATTGGGACGATTGGGCACGTGGACCATGGGAAGACGACGCTGACGAGCGCCTTGACG
>Ga0209861_1000034_pt1 | contig 14905 bp, 12 predicted proteins | sample GWRWS2_30_40_FD_187245 | JGI IMG/M metagenome (GOLD analysis project Ga0209861, IMG submission 187245) | Riverbed sediment microbial communities from areas with vegetation nearby in Columbia River, Washington, USA - GW-RW S2_30_40 (SPAdes)... | ecosystem: Environmental > Aquatic > Freshwater >...
CCCATGCAAAGATCGTAAAGGCCGGCCGGTTCGACCGCGTCGTCGACAACATTCGGTATCTGACGGATCTGCGAAAGACCAGGGATACCACGCTGCCGCGTGTGCACCTGTCGATGGTCGTCATGCGTGAGAACGTGGATGAGTTACCGGAGTTCATCGATCTGGCGGCGGATCTGGGGGCGGACCAGGCTGTGGTCTCACATTATTTAGCGACCACGATCGAGGGAACGCGCAAGGCCGGAGAGGAATCGAGCCTGTATCGCCACCGGGAACTGGCGGACGCGATGCTGATGAAGGCCCAGGAGCGTGCCGTTGCACGGGGACTCAATGTGGTCCTCCCGCCGCTGTTCTCGAAGACCGACTGCAACGTTCTGTTCGGCACGCGATCGGAGTTCGGCCCTAGCGGGGACTGCCTTCTCCCCTGGAGCACCTGTCATCTGAGCGTGGACGAGCGAGGCAGGCGCCAGATGTTGTTCTGTTGTTCCGGGATGTATCTCAGGACGTTCTACGACGTGAGCCAGATGGGCGAAGCCGGGTTTGTCAAGCTGTGGAACGGTCCGATTCCGCAGCATTTCCGCGGAACAACCAACTCCATAGGCAACCCGCTCTGCACCTTCTGCAAGACGGAGGATCGGTTCGATCCTGCCAACAAGAAGATCTACGACATTGATCAGACGTTTGGTCAGACGCTCGAGGCCATGGGGGGCCAGGCCGGTCAAGGGCCGCTGGTCACCCTGACGAAGAGAGTATAGCGGATGAAGATTCTGCACGTCGGCAATATAGCCAACAACGCGTATAACAATGCAAAGTTTCTACGTCGGAAAGGCGTTGAGGCCGACGTTCTCTGCTACGACTACACGCATGTGATGGCGCAGCCAGAATGGGAGGATGCCGAGTTCCAGGAGCAGCCGGATGAATTTTATCCCAGGTGGGATCAGTATGATCTGCATGGGTTCAAACGGCCGGGCTGGTTTCTCCAGGAAGAGCTAGCTCGTCGCGTGCCAGGTCAGCGGGCGCAATGGTTTCCAGGACACCGACGGCTCGAACGGCTCTTCCGGGATCCGATGCGATGGATTCAGGTGTTTCCGAAATACCTGGAGTGCCGGAGGACCGGAAGCCTCCCACAGCCGCGCTTCATGGACGTGCTTCGGGTCTATCCCTCGCGGACCTGCTTCCAGAAGTGGTTCGAAGGGTACGACCTGATCCAAGCCTACGCCACGGAACCGATCCATGCCTGGATGTTCGCGCCGGAGCGGCCCTATGTGGCCTTCGAGCACGGGACAATGCGGGAGATTCCGTTTGAGGACAGCGCGCGCGGCCGCTTGTTGACGTTGGCTTACCGAAAGGCCGCGCGGGTCCTCATCACAAATCCGGATGTGATCGCGTCCGCGCAGCGGCTGGGACTTAAAAACTTCCAGTTCATCCCTCACCCGGTGGATGAGACCAAGTACCGTCCGGTTCGGACCTCCTTGCGAGACAGATTGGTGAATCAGTATCAAACCGATCTGATTCTTTTTGCCCCGTCACGCCACAACTGGGCTCTGAAAGGGAACGACCTTTTGCTCAAAGCCTTTGCGCGTCTTCTGGAGTCCGTCCCTCAAAAACCGATTCTGATTCTGAGCGAGTGGGGGCAAGAGGTAAACCAGTCGAAGCGTCTGATTGAAACCCTCGGCGTTGGTGCACGTGTGGTCTGGACTGCGCCGCTGAACAAGATGAAGCTGATCGACTTCTACAATGCCGCTGATGTGGTGTTGGATCAGTTCACGATCGGCACGTTTGGCACGGTGACGCCGGAGGCGATGGCTTGCGGGAAGCCAGTCATGCTGCATTTTGCTCGTGAGGTGCATGACTGGTGCTACGCGGAGATGCCGCCGATCATCACGGCCAAAACCGTAGCTGAGATTTTCGAAGGGTTGATGCGGTTAATCAGTGACTCGGGGCTGCGGTCCACCATTGGTCAATCCTCCCGAGAGTGGGTTGTGAAGCATCACGGGTGGGAGCTCGTGGCGGACCGGCAGATTGGGATTTATCGTGAGCTGCTTCAGCGATGATACGAAGGATGAAACAGGGGATCAAGACAGCCGGTGAGTGTGTGGTGATGCCACTCTTCCTTCTCCTCGTGCTGGGTGTGTGCCTCCCCTGGCTTGGCGTCAGCCGCAAGATCGCGGGACAACCGGCGAGGCCGAAGATCATCTGGGGCCCGACGCCCATCATCAACATTAGTACCAACGCGGCCGCGGACCGCCTCTATGGATACCAAAGCGATACGCTGGTCTACCGGCCGTACTACGTTACGGACGATTTTACTTACAACCTAGAGCGGTGGTGGCGGGTCAAGCCGCTGGCGTTGCTCATCCCCTGGGCGGTCTTTCTGTGGGCCGTCCTTCGCTATGACATCTTTCAGTTCTATTTTGACAGCGGCTTTCTGAATCGAACCATCGGGAAGCGGCTCGAAATGCCGCTCCTTAAGTTGCTGGGGAAAAAGGTCATCGTGTCCGCCTATGGGGCAGATGTTCGGGTGGAGCGGGTGACGCGTGCTCTTGGGACCTATAACTGTTGCACGGACTGCACCCAGCGGCTGGTGGCCTGTATCTGCGACGAACGCAAGGCCGCGCGGAACCTGGCGCATGTGCGGCGCTATGCCGACCTCACCTTATCGATGGGGGACATGATCGAATACACCCCTGGCAGCCGCAACGACGTGTTTTACTGGGCAATTGATCTCAAGAAATGGCCGTTTGTCGGGGTCTCCCTGGCCAGTTCGCCGGTCAAGGTTGTGCATGCGCCCAATCACGCCCAGTTCAAGGGAACCAGATATTTGGTTGAGTGCGTGGCACAGCTTCAGAAGGAGGGCTATGCGGTCGAGTTGTTTCTTGTCCAAGGACTCAGGAACGACGAGGCGATGGAGCATTACAAGCAGGCCGACATTGTGGCCGATCAGTTTTTGATTGGCTGGCACGGCAACTTTGCCGTGGAGGCGATGGCGTTGGGCAAGCCGGTCATCGCCTACATTCGCAAGCCGGAGGAGTACTTGCCGAAAGGAGTCGAGTGTCCAATCGTGAGCGCCAATCCCGACTGTCTCAAGCAAGCGCTGATCACGCTTATTGATAATCCGCAACTCCGCTACGATCTTGGAGTCCGAGGCCGTCGGTATGTCGAGCAGGTCTTCTCACTGGAACATGTGGGGGAGCGGATGGATAGGCTGTATCGTCAACTTCAGCGAGGCGCAACCGTCATGGAGGCGGCGCGATGAACATCCTGGTGACAGGGGCGACAGGGTTCATCGGGAGTTGCCTGGTCAAGCGGCTCCTGTCCGATCATGTCCTTTACTGCCCGACCAGGAAAGCCGGCCTTCTGCCTGTTCATCCACAGGTCCATGCGATTGAGCTGGACTTGGCTGACACGTTCGACGCCGGTTGTCTACCCGCCTCTATGGATGCGATCATCCACTTGGCCCAATCGCGCCATTTCAGGAGGTTCCCGGAGCACGCCAAGGATATTTTCCAGGTCAATACCCAGTCCACACTGCAGTTGTTGGACTACGGGCGGCAAGCGAAAATTAAAGTTTTTGTCTGTGCCTCGTCAGGAGGCGTCTGCGGGTATCAGCCACGACCCATCATAGAGACAGATCCTCCCGAGTTGATGAATTTCTATCTCGCCTCCAAGTACTCGGCTGAATGTCTGGTGAATGCCTATAGCGACTATTTTGCCACGGTGAACCTCCGCTACTTCTTTGTGTATGGAGAAGGCCAGCGGGACATGTTCATGCCGGGCCTGGTACTGCGTGTCCTTCAAGGTACCCCGGTGACCATCGCCGGGAAAACCGGGGTCACGATGAACCCGATTCACGTGTCCGATGCGGCGGAGGCCACGATTCGTGCACTCGAAGTTGTCCGCCAGGAAACGTTCAATGTCGCCGGCGCGGAAACCACCACGATCCTGGATTTGGCCGAGCTGATTGGGTCCGTGACCGGCAGCAAGCCGGTCTATTCCTTCGAACCGGAAAAGGGCCCAATGGCCATGGTGGCGAACATCGAGAAAATGAAGCTCAAGCTGGGGGTGAGTCCGAAGGTCTCGCTCAAGGAAGGCCTCGATCGGTTGGTTCAGGATCTCACCAGCGAGGGAAAGGGCGCACCGAGATGAAAGTCCTGCACTGTCCCACCGATACCGGCGGGCATGCCTGGGGATTGTCGCGGGCGGAGCGCGCGTTGGGCATTCACAGCGATGTGATGGTCAGGCGATCGAGCTGGCTGCAATTCCCCAGTGATGTGGATCTCCGGTTAGGAGAGAGTTCACTGGCGACCGGCTTGTTTCGGCTGGGGCGATTCTTTGTCCAAGCAGTCCGCAACTACGATGTCTTCCATTTTAACTGGGGGATGTCGATGCTGGACCGCAGGGTCTGGAACCTCCACTATCTGGATCTTCCATTACTCAAACGTCTGGGCAAGCGGATCGTGGTCACCTTTCAGGGATGCGACGCCCGTATCAAAACCCTGAGCCGGAAGCAGTTCGGCACGTCGGCCTGCGCAGAGTGTGATGTAGCCTGGTGTACGCCACAAATGGACGAGATCAGGCATAAGCGGATCAGGAAGGTGTTTGCCTATGCTGATAAAGTGTTCGCCCTCAATCCAGACCTCTTGCACTTCCTCCCAGGGGCCGAGTTTCTACCCTATGCGAGTGTGAATCCGGTCGAATGGACGGCGGGGGCGTCCTATTCCAGACGGTCAGCTGACGTCGGGCCGATCCGCATCATTCATATGCCCACGAACCGCAGCATCAAGGGCACGAAGTATATCGAGCAGGCCTGTGCTCAACTCCGAGCCGAGGGGATGTTGGTCGAACTCGTGCTCGTGGAGCATGTTCCACATGACCAGGTGAAGAACCTGATCGCCCAGGCTGATGTCGTCGTGGATCAACTCTTGATCGGCTGGTATGGGGCCTCGGCGGTGGAAGCCATGGCATTAGGGAAGCCAGTGCTCTGTTATCTCCGTGACGACGACCTGAAGCGCTTTGTCCCCTTTCATGACCGGATCCCGATCGTGCGGACGACGAAGGAAACCTTGGTGGATGACCTGCGCGGATTGCTTCGGAACTTTGCTCAGCGGGGCGAGATCGGTTCGGCCGGTCGTCGGTTCGTCGAGGAATGGCACGATCCATTGAAGATCGCGCGCCAATCCATTGCGGCATATCGTGGTTCATGTGCGGCATAGCGGGTCTCTACAGCCCAATCGGTAGACCGATTGATCTCAAGGTGGTCGAGGCGATGATTCAAGCCCAGATCCATCGCGGTCCGGATGGGGAGGGCTATGTCCTGGTTGACCCGACCGGCAAGGACAAACCTGTCTCAGTCTCTGGTCGTCTAACAGGTACGCTGAGCACGTGGGCTCCAGGCTATTCACTTGGCCTGGGACATCGGCGGCTGGCGATCATTGACCTGACGCCACTCGGTCACCAACCGATGGCGACGGAGGACGGGCGCTGCTGGGTGACCTACAATGGGGAACTCTACAATTATGTCGAATTGCGTGACGAGCTGCGCGCCAAGGGATACCAGTTCCGGTCCAACTCCGACACCGAGGTCTTGCTGGCGGCATATCGAGAATGGGGGGAGGCCTGTCTCACGCGCTTTAATGGGATGTTTGCCTTCGCGCTCTGGGACGGACTGAGTCGTCGGCTCTTCTGTGCGAGGGATCGTTTGGGAGAGAAGCCGTTCTACTATCGATGGGATGGCGAACAATTCGCGTTTGCTTCGGAAATCAAGGGCCTCCTGCCAGCCTGTGGGCGCCCGACGCCGAACCATCGAGCGGTCTTCGCGTACCTTGATGGCGCGGCTCTCGATGACTCCAATGACACGTTTTTCGACCGCATCCTCCAGCTTCCGCCAGCGCATTCTCTGACCGTCCAGAATGCCAGGGTGACCCTGGCACGCTACTGGAATCTCCCGACTACCGCGGCAGACACGGGCCTGTCCTCACGGGAAGCGGCCGAGTCCTTCCGCCACTTGTTTTCCGATGCCATCCGGATTCAGTTACGCAGTGATGTGCCGCTCGGGACCTGCCTGAGCGGTGGGCTGGACTCCTCCTCCATCGTGTGCGTAGCCACAGACCTGATTTCAAAGGGCGAAGCAGAGCCACTGCAAACCTTCTCATCCTGCTTCGAGGATCCGGCCTACGACGAGCGAGAGTTCATCAAGTCAGTCGTTGCCCGAACGGGCGCTGAGCCGCACTACACCTTTCCGGATCCCAAAGAGTTAGCGGCCACTGTCGAGCAGTTGGTCTGGCAACAGGATGAGCCCTTCGGCTCCTCGAGTATCTTTGCTCAGTGGAATGTGATGCGCTTGGCAGCCCAACAAGGCATGAAGGTGCTCCTGGACGGGCAAGGGGCCGACGAGCTGCTGGCCGGGTACCATCGTTTCTTCGGAGCGTTCCTTGCCGATCTGCTTGCTGAGGGACGAGGGCTCACCTTACTGCGGGAACTGCGCGCCTACCGGCGTCTGCACGGACTAATTTCGCGGTACGCGGTCGCAGATCTCGCGCGGGCGCTCCTGCCTTCATCCCTGGTCAGTGCGGTCCGTGGCCGCATGACTGGCAGCGCCAACTGGTTGGGAGCGGAATTTCGTCGGCAATGGGGATCCTCAATGCCAGAGCGCTCAGCCGGACCGTCCTCGCACGTTCAACGCCTGCAGCGTGGATTGCTGACGGGAAAGGGCCTCCGTGCGCTGTTGCACTACGAGGACCGGAACTCGATGGCCTTTGGGATTGAGACGAGGTTGCCGTTTCTGGACTATCGGCTGGTTGAATATCTGTACGGCCTGGACAGTCGCCACAAAATCCATCAGGGCTGGACCAAGGCGGTTCTCAGAGAGGCTATGGAGGGCATCCTGCCGGAGGAAGTCCGGTGGCGCGCAGACAAGATGGGGTTCGTCACTCCCGAGGATCAGTGGCTCAGAACCTCTCTGCGGGAGTTGGTGCGCGACACACTCGCGGATGCGCGGACTCGCGTGCGCGGCTATCTCAATGTCGAGGCGGCTCAGCGAGCCTTCGAGAGTCATGTGGCCGGGCGTACCAATATCGGCAATACGATCTGGCGGTGGCTCAACGTCGAACTCTGGTGCCGCCGTTTTGTGGACCGTGACCCATGCGCCGCACGTGTGTCCTGATTAACAACACAGGCCTGGGGGGCGCGGAACGGCGTCTGGGCCGCCTTTTTGCCCGCATGGCTGACGGAAACGCAGACACGTCGTTGGTGATCAATGCCAGTCTTTGGGACAGGTTACAGACAGCGGGGGTAGTAACGGGTCGTGAGCAACGGATTTGGCGCCTGGCCGAGCCCTTGGGGCGAATGGCGGAATGGGCTGGGTTGCGGCAGGGGGCACCAGCATTCTGGCTGCGAAAACTGGACTATCTCCTCTTCGCCTGTCTGTTGCTGGTCCGCTACGCGCTGGCTCCTCGCTGCCTGTTCTATCTGGTTCTAGGTGGGGCCTACGTTGTGCTTCCACTGATGCTGCTTCGTCCGGACCATCGGATCATCATATCCGTGACGAATCGAAACCTGGCTGGGCTTGTCGGTGTTCCTTGGGCCCTGCCGGTGTTCCGGTTTGCTCTTGCCCGGTGCGGTCTGATCGATGCGTTGAGTGAAGGCGTACGGACGGACCTGGTCTGGCGCGGGCTTTCCGACCAGAAGATTACTGTCTCACCTGGAAGTGTGGTTGACCTGGACCATTATCAGCCGGATCCGAAGAAGGAACCCTGGGTGGTCTTTGCAGGCCGCCTGATCGAAGAGAAGAATCCACTTCTCTTTCTTGAGGCCGTGCCGACCATCCTCCAGGCGGTTCCCGATTCCCGGTGCTTCTTGTTGGGAGAGGGTCCACTTCGTCCACTGGTTGAGCGGGCCTTGGACCGCTTGCATCTGCGTGGCTTGGTCGAGACTGGCTTTCACACAGACCTTGCGCCGGTGCTCAGCAAGGCGCGCCTGTTCGTGTCCTTGCAGAGGCTGGACAATTATCCTTCCCAGAGCCTCTTGGAAGCGATGGCCTGCGGCACGGCCACGGTAGCGACGGATGTCGGCTTGACCTGGCAACTGGTGAATGAGACGACGGGCGTTCGAATCAAGCCGGACCCTGAGCAGATCGCCCAAGCCGTCATCAGTCTTCTGAAAGATCCGGAACGGTGTGACCAACTGGGACAGGCTGCGCGTCGTCGTGTTGCGGAGCGCCATTCAGAAGACAGGTATCGCGCCTATCTGGAGGGGCTCTATAGGCGACTGGACGGGAGCGGGAGCTAGCGGTGTTACTCTACGCATTCACCTTTGTCCTTGCGCTGCTCTTGGCCCTGTATGCGGTGCCACTGGCGCGCCGGGCCGCACTCCAATTCAACATCGTGGATCGCCCTGATGGGCGGCTCAAACTTCAGGCTGAGCCGGTACCCTACTTCGGCGGGCTGGCTGTGTATCTGGCCTTTCTCATCAGTTTGGCACTGACATTCGAATTTCGACAGGACGCTCTGGGGATAGTCCTGGGCGGGACCCTCATGGTTATGGTCGGCTTGATCGACGACTTCGGGGTCCTCAAGCCATGGCCCAAACTGATCGGCCAGCTCATCGCAGTATTTGTGTTGATCCGGAGCGGGATCCGCATCGAGATTGCAGCGCTACCAGACTGGCTGGACCTCCTGCTCACGGTCTTCTGGATGGTCGGCATCATCAATGCCTTCAATATCATTGATGTCATGGACGGGCTGGCCGGGGGCGTCGGGCTGATTGCGTGCGGGTGGCTCTTTGTCGTGGCGGTGGTAAATCACGATGCGCTCGTCATGGTCATGGCCTCAGCCCTTGCCGGGAGTCTCCTCGGATTTCTCAGATACAACTTCTACCCGGCGAAGATCTATCTGGGAGATGCCGGGTCGTTGTTCCTAGGGCTCATGCTGGGGGCCATGGCAATGATCGGGAAGTACTCGGCGACGGCGGTACATCCGGTCGCGGTGCTGGCGCCGGTCCTGATACTGGGCGTTCCGGTGTTCGATACGCTGTTTGTGATGTACATCCGCTGGCTCCGGGGAATTCCGGTCTTCCTCGGGAGTTCCGATCATTTCGCCCTTCGGCTACGGCACTGGCGTCTTTCGGTTCCCCAAGTTGTCATACTGAGTTATGGAGCGGCGCTTGTACTGGGCGGGGTGGCGCTGGGGATGATGGTCATGCCCATAAAGACAGCACTGGTCCTCGTGGGCGCCACGATGGTGTTGTCGGTCATGGCTGCGGTCTGGCTGAAGCGCATCGATATGTCTCGGCCGTCACAGGCAATGGTTCAGCGGGAACCCGCTCCGGAGGCAGCACGGAGGGCCCCATGATCGTTATCATCGGCGCTGGCCTCGCGGGTCTGAGCACGGCGTATCATCTGACTGGCGTGCCGTATCGGCTGTTTGAGAAAGAGAAAGAGGCGGGAGGCCTCTGTCGTTCCTATCAGATGGACGGGTTTACCTTCGATATGACCGGACACCTCTTGCATTTCCGTCAGGCCGAGATCAGGACCCTAGTTGAGGGTCTCCTGGATGGTCGCTTGGAAAAGCATAGCCGCCGCTCATATATCTACTCCCACCGGACCTACACAGAATATCCGTTCCAGGTGAATACCTATGGATTGCCTCCCGAGGTGGTCCGCGAATGTCTGCTGGGCTTTCTCGCCACACTGACGAACCCGTCCGCCTCGCCCGCACGGCCGGAGGACCGTTCCTTCAAAGCCTGGATTCTGGAGAACCTCGGTGAAGGAATGGCAAAACATTTTATGGTGCCGTTCAACGAAAAGCTGTGGCAGGTGTCTTTGGATGAGCTGACGTCGGACTGGGTCTCCTGGCTGGTTCCCAAGCCTGAACTCAAGGATGTGGTGAACGGCGCATTGGGGATCAAGGACAAGGCCTTCGGCTACAACCCTTCCTTTCTGTATCCGGTCCAAGGAGGGATAGGGATCCTACCCAAAGCCTTTCTTCCTGCTGTGGGAGAGATTGCCTATGGCAAAGAAGTGGTCGAGGTTGACACCAAGCACCGGCAGGCTACGTTTCAGGACGGGCAGAGAGAAGACTACGAGACGCTCATTTCGACGATCCCGATCCCGGAACTGGTTCGCTGCTGCAGGGACCTTCCCCGAGCGGTCCGGGAGGCAGCTGCCGGGCTGCGCTGTGTATCAGTCTACAACGTCAATCTCGGCGTGGCGCGGCAACGGGTCTCCGACAAGCACTGGATCTATTTTCCGGAGCCGGAGTACCCCTTCTATCGGGTGGGGTTCCCCATGAACTTCTCGCCCGCACTGGGACGACCCGGCTGCAGCTCTCTCTACGTCGAGGTCTCTCACCAGCCGACAGAGGTGACCGCGCCAGCCGTCTTGCTCAAGCACATCCGCGAGGGGCTGGAGCGGGCCGGCATTTTCAGGCCAGAGGACGACATCATCGTGGCCGACGTGCGTGACATTCGATATGCCTATGTTCTGTACGACAAGCACCGGGCCCGGGCCCTGCCGACGATTCTCGAAGAACTCGAGCGTCGGGGTATTTATTCCATCGGCCGCTACGGCCGCTGGGAACACACCTCGATGGAAGATGCCATCGCTCAGGGCAAACAGTTGGCCGAACGACTGAAGAGCCCAGGCACCGGCCGGGCTCCACAGGCGAGCCAGGAATGACCATGCCGGTCTCAGTGGCCCACCTCATTACCAAGCTGGAACTAGGAGGCGCGCAGCAAAACACGCTCTTCACCGTCGCGCACCTGAACCGGCCGCGCTTCAAGCCCATTTTGATCGCCGGTGAGCCGGGCCTCTTAGATCAGGACGCGCGGTCGCTGGCCGGAGTCGAATTCTATCAAGTGCCCTCACTGAGGCGTCCGATCCGGCCCATCACGGACCTTCGCGCATTCATCGCGCTGACTGGCCTCCTCAAGCGGCTCAACCCGACAATTGTCCATACGCACAGCTCGAAGGCCGGTATCCTGGGACGCTGGGCTGCCCGATGGGCAGGAGTACCGATCATTATCCATTCGATCCACGGGTTCGGATTTACGCGCTATCAGCATCCCGTCGTCCGGCGTACGCTCATTGCGCTGGAACGTGCGACGGCTCGGTTCACGACCAGAGTTTTTGCGGTGTCGAAGGCCAATCGTCGCCTTGGAATCGAGCTCGGCCTCTTTTCTGAGGAGCAGTGCACGGTCATCCGCAGCGGCGTGGATCTGGCGGCCCTTCGGCGAACTCGGGTGGATCGTGCAACGAAGAGGTGGGCCTTGGGGCTTCACCAGGAACGGCCTGTTATCGGGATGATCGCTCCGCTCAAACCCCAAAAGGCCCCGCTGGACTTTGTTCGAGTCGCGGCGCTGGTCCACAGGGCCAAACCGAATACACAGTTTCTGCTCGTGGGAGATGGTGAATTGCGCGAAGCGATCGCAGCGGAGGTGCGACGGCTCGGTCTGTCCGACACATTTGTCCTGACCGGGTGGCGTCGCGACATCGCGGAGGTCCTGCGCTGCCTCGACGTCTTTGTGCTGACGTCTCTGTGGGAGGGATTGCCCAGGGTGTATCTGGAGGCGCTGGCCAGCGGTGTGCCTGTCGTGGGCACGCGGGTCGATGGCGCGGCCGAAGTGGTTCAGGAGGGTGTGAACGGCTACCTCATCGAGCCGGGAGACGTCCATGGTCTCGCTGATCGGGTCTTGTCGCTCCTGGCCGATCCTGATACAACGGTCCGTATGGGGCGCAATGGTCAATCGCTGCCGGCGGAGTTTGACATCCATGAGATGGTCCGTCAGCAGGAACGGGAATATGAACACTTAGTGGCCGAATATACCTGTCCCGGACTCGCGGCCGGTGACAGTCGCCGGCAAGTCGAGCAGCTCGGTCGGTAGATCGTGAATCATCAGTCAGCGAACGAATGGAGCGAGAACACATGAATGTCCCGTTGCTGGACCTGAAGGCGCAGTACCGTCAGATACGAGGAGAAGTCATGGCCGCGATCGAGGCCGTGTGCGACGAGCAGGGGTTCATTTTGGGACCGCGGGTCATTGAGCTGGAACAGGCGCTGGCCCGCTACGTCGGGACGTCCCACGCCGTAGGCGTGGCATCCGGGAGCGATGCGCTCTTGCTAGCATTGATGGCGCTGGGCGTCGGGCTGGGCGATGAGGTGATCACGGTGCCCTTCACGTTTTTTGCGACAGTCGGATCCATCACCAGGCTCGGCGCCAAACCGGTCTTCGTGGACATTCGCCCAGAGACCTTCAACATGGACCCGAGCCAGATCGAAAAGAACATAACCACTCACACTAAAGCAATCATTCCCATCCATCTGTTCGGGCAATGTGCCGAAATGGAGGCGATTCGTGAAATGGCCAAGCGCCGAGGCGTCCGGGTGATTGAAGATGCGTGTCAGGCGATCGGGGCATCCAGAAATGGGGTTCAAGCGGGAGCACTCGGAGATCTCGGCTGTTTCAGCTTCTTTCCGTCCAAGAACCTCGGTGGGTTCGGCGATGGCGGCCTGGTCACGACGAACGATAGTCGGTTGAGCGATACGGTGGCCATCCTGCGCGTGCATGGCAGTCGCGTCCGTTATATGCATGAGTTGGTCGGAATGAACAGTCGACTGGATGCGCTTCAGGCGGCGATCCTGCGCGTCAAGCTGAAGTATCTGGATCAGTGGACGGAGGGGCGAAGACGCAATGCGGTCCAGTACGAACAATTGTTCAAGGACGCGAAGCTGCTGGAGCGGGTCATCTTGCCCAGGACCGACGCGGGAAACCACCATGTCTATAATCAGTTTACGATTCGCGCGCAGAAGCGGGATGAACTCCGAGCGTACCTGAAGGACAAGGGAATCGGCACGGAAGTGTATTATCCCGTGCCGCTGCATCTGCAGAGATGTTATCAAGAGCTTGGATACAGGAAAGGCGCCTTCCCTGTCTCCGAGCGCGCGGCTGAAGAGGTGCTCTCGCTGCCTATTTACGCCGAGCTCCCCGACGACCAACTTTCCTACGTCGTGGACACCATCGCCGTTTTTTACAACCACCACTGAATCCAGCCCTGTCGAAGTAGCCTGAACAAGGCGAGCGCATCAGGCTGTTTGCCACAAGCGAGCTCTTCCTCCCCCATGCCTTGCCTCTCCTCTTGGTATGAGTGGCCCTGTGAAATTGCCAGTGAAGTTCTAAACGATTGGTTTCACGGAGTTATTCGGCAAACAGGATAATTTTCTCCCCCACTTGATATTGTTCTAACTAGAATTATATGATCCAGTCGAGGTCAATTCGGTTCTCACACTTGTGGGAGTGTCATGCAACAGGTTCTCCGACTGATGGCAGGGGACAGTATGCCGACTCAAGAGATCCGCCTCCCTGAGACGACCCCTACCGATGACCAGATTCTGGATGCCTATTCGCGAGCGGTGGTCACCGCAGCGGAAAAGGTCAGCCCCTCGGTCGTCAATATCGAAGTCCACCACAAATCGAGACATCATCGGCCGACTGATCCGCGCCGCCGTCAGGAGATGCGCGGCAATGGCTCCGGCTTTATCTTCACGCCGGACGGCTTCATCTTGACGAACAGTCACGTGGTGCATGAGGCCGCCAAGATCGAGGTGACCTTGTCAGATGGCCGGCGGTTCCAGGCCGATCTGATCGGCGATGATCCGGACACCGACCTGGCGGTGGTCAGGATCGATGCGCCCAACCTGGTGCCGGTCTCATTGGGAGATTCGCAGACCATACGGGCGGGCCAACTGGTGATTGCGATCGGAAACCCCTATGGCTTCCAGTTCACGGTCACCGCGGGCGTGGTGAGCGCGCTTGGACGCTCGCTCCGATCAACTTCAGGTCGGCTGATCGACAGTGTGATCCAGACCGATGCCGCGCTGAACCCCGGAAATTCCGGCGGGCCGCTGGTGACGACGCGCGGAGAGGTCATCGGCGTCAACACGGCTGTGATTCTTCCGGCGCAGGGCATTTGCTTTGCCATCGGCATCAACACGGCCAAGTTTGTTGCGGGCCGGCTGATCAAGGACGGCAAGATCAGACGCGGCTATATTGGGGTGGGCGGGCAAACGGTTCCGCTCTCTCGGCGCATCGTTCGCTACCATCAATTATCGGTCGAAAGCGGCATTCTGGTTGTCACCGTTGAGCCTCAGAGCCCTGCGCAGAGAGCAGGGCTGCTGGAAGGCGATCTGATCGTCGGGTTTGCCGGGCGTCCGATTGCGGGCATCGATGACCTGCACAGGCTGCTCGCAGAGGAACAGTTGGGTGTACAATCAACGCTCACGGTTCTTCGGCGCGCTGACAAGATAGAGCTGGAAATCGTCGCCGAGGAATCAGGGACGAAAACAGAGGAGGGATGACATGAAGACGCTGTTTGCGACGGATGATGCCTGGTCGGGATTGATCCTGAGGCTGACGCTGGGGTTCGTCATGTTTCCGCACGGAGCCCAGAAACTGTTGGGCTGGTACAACGGATTCGGTTTTTCCGGGACGCTGAACTTCTTCACGGAAACGATGCATCTGCCCTGGCTCATCGCCTTCCTGATCATCATCGGGGAGTTCTTCGGCAGCCTGGGGCTGCTTGTGGGCTTCCTGACGCGGTTCAGCGCCGCGAGCATCGGTGTCATCATGCTGGGCGCAATCAGCCTGGTCCATTCGCCGCACGGCTTTTTCATGAACTGGGCCGGCAAGCAAGCGGGCGAAGGCTATGAGTATCACCTGCTTGTGCTCGGAATCAGCATCGCGTTAGTGATCATCGGGGCAGGTCGCTGGTCGGTGGACGGCCTGATTGCCAAACAGTTGAAGAGTTGAGCCGTCAACGGGAGGGACCTGGCCATGAACAGGCCTGGCAACACTATAAAGGAGGCCGGCATGGACGTCCGTCGCGACAGGGAGCGGTTCCATACGAAGTTGAACTGGC
>Ga0209861_1000035_pt1 | contig 14869 bp, 11 predicted proteins | sample GWRWS2_30_40_FD_187245 | JGI IMG/M metagenome (GOLD analysis project Ga0209861, IMG submission 187245) | Riverbed sediment microbial communities from areas with vegetation nearby in Columbia River, Washington, USA - GW-RW S2_30_40 (SPAdes)... | ecosystem: Environmental > Aquatic > Freshwater >...
CATCCAACAGCTCTTCCGGACCGCCCACACCTTGAAGGGGTCGGCCTACACCGTCGGCTTCAAAGCCATCGGCGACCTCACCCATCACGTCGAAGACTATATGGGCGCGATCCGCGATGGCCGCATGCAGATGATGCCGGGGGTGACGGAGCTTTTCTTCCGCGCCGTTGACGTGGTCCGACAGTTGATGCGGCGAGACCGGAGCAATCTGGACAAGACCCGTCGCGAGTTTTCAGCCGTGATGCAGGAACTCAAGGAGATGAGCGGGGCTCCGACAAGCGCGGTGAGTGCCCCGCCCGAGCAGATAGCGGCCGTCGCGCCGAGCTGGTTCGAACCAGCCGACCGTCAGATAGTCGAGCCGCCGCAAGCCCCCACCTTTCAGAGACCGGAAGAGGAAGCGGGCAAGCGTCCAGAGGCTGACCGACAGCAGGGAGCCGAGCCGAAACCGACGGAAGAGGGAGCCGTCATACGAGTCAGCCGGGAGCGCCTGGAGCGGCTGCTCAACTTGGTCGGCGAGTTGGTGATCGGCCGTGGTCGCTTGGAGCAACGGCTGTTGGTGCTAGAGCAATTATCGCATCAAGTGCAGGTTTATAAGAACCGGCTGCAGGACTCGGTCCGAACCTTTGAAGAAAAACATGCCTTCACCCTCCCATCCTCCTCGCCGAGTATGGGTGAGGCCAGCGGCCCCGGGTTCACCGGGCTGACCGATTTCGGCAGCCTCGAGTTCGACAAATACGACGACTTCAACGTGTTTGCTCGACGGACCGCCGAAGTCTCAACCGATATCAACGAAGCCATGTCGCAACTGAGCAACTCGATCAAGAGGGCGCGTGAAGACATGGATCAGGTCCAACGGCTCACCCTGGGTATGCGAGACGAGATTGCCCGCGCGCGTATGGTCCCGATTGGGACGCCGTTCACCCGCTTCCGCCGGGCCGTTCGTGAGATGGCGCGGACGACCGGCAAGGACGTCACGCTGATCACGTCCGGCGAACAGACTGAGGTCGATACCGGGGTCGTGGAACGGCTGGTTGATCCTCTCATCCATCTTGTCCGCAACGCCGTGTATCATGGCATTGAACCCTCGGCCGTACGCATCGGCCAGGGCAAGCCTCCAGTCGGCTCTGTCTACATCCACGCGGCTCATCGCGGGAACGCGGTGGTGATCGAAGTTGAGGATGACGGGAGAGGCCTCGACCTCGAGAAGATCAAGGCCAAGTCCGTCCAGCTTGGCCTCCTTCGCCAGGCGGTGGCAGCCGCGCTGTCCGATGCGGAGGCGGCCAAACTCATCTTCCTGCCGGGAGTCTCGACGGCCGAGCAGGTCGGAGACCAAGCCGGACGCGGCATGGGCATGGATGTGGTCAAGCGCGCCATCGAGGGCATGAATGGACAGATCGACATCGAAAGCGTCCGAGGAGTCGGCACGAAATTCGCGCTGACCCTCCCGGTCTCGCTCTTGATCTCAATGGCGCTGTTGGTTCGTGCTGGGAACGAGCGTTATGCGTTCCCCCTTCCCAGCACGCGTGAGGTGGTCTTGCCCCCGCCAGGCGCTCTCCAGGATATGGGCGGCCGCTCAGTCCTGCAAATTGGAGAGGAGGCGATCGAGGTCCGCTCGCTGGCCCAACTGTTGGGGATCGAGACCTCAGAGCCGTCAGGGCCTACCCCCGTCGTCATCGTCCGCGCCCTGAGCGGCGCCGTTGGGCTGGCCGTGGACGAACTGCTCGGCCGGCAAGAAATCGTGATCAAATCCCTCGGGTCCTTGAAACCCTTTCAGAAATCGTTCTTTGCCGGTGCGACCATCGATCCAGAAGGCCGGGTGGTGTTGGTGATTGACGTTGGGCGCTTGCTGGCGGGAAGACTCGGCCAGGAGACCCTGTCGACCGAGCACGCGTCCCTGCCAGCCACGGAGCCTGGTACCCCGACGGACGAAGGCGGGCTCCAGATCGCGGACAACACCGCTCGCATTCTGTTGATCGATGACTCGCTGAGCGTTCGGAAGTTTGTGGGCCGTATGTTGGAGGGGGGCGGATACGCGGTTGATACGGCGGTGGATGGGGAGGACGGCCTCCGGAAGGCTTCAGCAGTTCCCTACCGGTTGATCATTACCGATTTGGAAATGCCGAAAGTGAACGGCTACGAGGTCATCCAGGCGCTGCGGAGTCGGCCGCAAACCCAAGCCACGCCGATTCTCGTGATGACCACACGAGCTGCCGACAAACACCGGCAAATGGCGATGAGTCTGGGCGCCACCGCCTATATTGCCAAGCCCGTGAATGAGCGCACACTGATCCAGGACATCGAGCGCTGGATCGGCCAAGGAACAAGCGTCAGACCTTAACTCCCCTTCGCGGGGTTCACGAAGGGCGGCCGGTCGAGGCGAATGCCCTGGTCGTGCTTGGTTTGCGCTGACGGAGAATCCCTAAGGTGAGCCTTCGTGGCCGGACAGAGACAACGGTCCGCGCGTCCAGCACGACGCGCCTTTTGGTCGTGATGTGCGCCGAGACGTGCTGCGCACTTCCTGCGGATATCATCCGCGGCATCATCACTTTTGAAGAGGCCGGCTCTGCAGAAGCCGTAGCCGCGCTGGGAGCGACCTACCCATTGAGAGACATGGCCGGCCGCTTCGGCTTGCCGCACGTCTCGTTTGCAGCAGAATCTCGAATCATCCTCTGTGCCCTGGGCAATTTTCACAAAGGGTATCGCGTCAACCAGGTGTTAGGGCTCACTGATGTGGAAAGCGCACGGATTCGCCCCCTTCCGCCGCAGTTCAGTGGTCCCGAGCGCAAATGGTTCGCGGGACTCTTTCTGTTTCGGGAGACAGTTGCGTTGCTGGTGAACCCCGGCTGGCTTCTCGGTGAAGAGACGGACCCTGCTCAACTGCCCCAATTAGGCACAACCACCGTGACGGCCCTTGCATCGAGTCACGCTGCCGGGGTGGAAAGGGAAAGGCCCTCTCACCCGCCCGTTGAAGTCCTAGAATTGGAGGAAGCCCCCGATGCTGACGACACGCCGTGGGTCCAACTCTAACATCACGACCACCTGCACGCTGGTGGTCTTCTCCATAGGTGGGCAGCGTCTTGCCACCAGGACGGAGGAAGTGGGCGGCGTCTGGCCCTGGACCAACGCGATGCCGGTTCCAAGCGGAACGGCGTTCATGAACGCCCTCGTGCGACGTGGTGAGGACGTGTTGCCCGTATTCGATCTCGCCGCCAAGTTGAATGTACGGGTCAGAGGCGCCACCTCCTTGTGTCTGATCGCCACACGCAAGGATGGCCCCATGGCTATACGCATCGACGAGGACATTCCGACGCTGCATGTAGTTGAACAGGCCTCGATCCGCCACACCACAGGCGCGAACTCTGAAGCAGTGGGAACGTGCGAGATTGGACTGGATGAGGTGCCGATTTATTCATTTCGAGGGTAGGAGAGGCAACGATCCACGCGCCGAGCGGATACGTGACGGTGAAGAAGGGACAGGGGTAGGGAGGGCTCATGCCCAAGGTTCTGGTTGCGGACGATAGCATCGCGGTCAGGAAGGTGGCGGAGCGTCTTCTGACCGAAGCCGGATTGGACGTCGCTCTGGCAGCGAGCGCTGATGAAGCCATCGCCCTGCTCGCCAACGAGCGCCCTGATCTCATTGTGTCAGACGTTATCATGCCGGACAAAAGCGGTTACGAGGTCTGCTCCTTCGTCCGTGCCCAAGAGTCCTTGTCAGGCACGCCGGTTCTTCTGATCTCCGGCATCGTGAATGAGGAGGTCACTCGCCAGGCGGAGTCCTGCCGGGCCGACGGCGTTCTCAAGAAGCCGTTTCAAGGCTCCTCGCTCAAAGACATGGTCCTTCAGCTCCTGGCCAAACGAGAGCAGCGGGCAGCCCCTCAGCCGGCGGCAGCACCAATTGGCTTTCCCGCCGTACCGACGCCTGAGGGGGCTAAGGTCTTCCGCATCACTGAGGAGCAGTTACAAACTTTCCGTCAGGCCGCATCCCGCATGAAAGAATTGGAAGATCTGTTGGCAGCCGAACGCGCGAAGTCCGCTCAACTGACCCAACGATGCACGGAGCTGGAGCGCATTGCTGCCCGGATGAAAGAAGCCGAAGCAGCGCTCGATTGCGAGCGGGAAGCCTCCACCCAGTTGGTGGAACGGCTGACGGAAATGGAGAAGGCGGCAACGCGCACCAATGCGCGGGCGGAAGAGTTAGCCCGCAAGCTGGCCGAGATCTCGCGTCTCTCAACATAGCCAGCGGCAGTCACATGCGGGATCATCGTGAGCGACCTTCGCGGTGCGGCCAGCCGACGAGGGGAAAGGACCACCGAAGCATACCCCCATGGCAGACGACCTCAATGACGATCAATTTCAGAAGGAAGTCCTTGAGCTGTTCGCTCTGGAAGCGCGCGAATGGCTCGGCCAGATCAAGGCCGCGCTCCGGGAACTGGAGAGCGATTCTGATCCTGGAGTCAGACCAAAGCTCTTCGACATCGTTCATCGCGGAATCACGAACCTAGGTGGATCGGCAGCGACAGTCGATTTGCCCGCCATCCAGCAGTTGACCTTCGGCTTACTGCCTCTCCTGGACACGCTCAGAAGCCAAGGGGTCCCCCGATCCGCAGAGCAATTTGCCGAGCTGCGTGACGGCCTCGCGCGGATAGAGGGAGCCGTTCAGCAAGTTGCGGAACCAACTCAGACCGCGGCCGGGCAGTCCACAGAGACTTCATGGGAAATCGCCGAGCCGCCGTCGCCACCCTCATTAAAGCCCAGCGCCCCTCCACCTGTTTCCCCCAAACCAACAACGATTGTGGAAGCGCTCCGTGAGCTGCAACAGGTTCGTACGCGATCCTTGGAGCCGACCCGGAACCTGGTGGAGCTGGTCATTCGCAGAGCAGAAGGCGACTCCGCGCAGGACTACGATTCAATCAACGGCTCGACGATTCAACGAATCCTGCGAGAGCTGGATGGGCTGGACGAACAGTTCCTCAGTGAAGTGCACCGCCTGATGCCGGTGCTTTCCAAGGTCGTATCGGGTCTCAAGACAGGAGGAGATTCCTCTGCATCCATGCCGAACGGAAACTTAGAGCCGGTCCTCTGCCAACTCCAATCTCTCCATGAAGCCGCCCGTGCGGTCAATGCCACCAACATCATGCGGTTTCTCCACGGACTCCATACCTTCCTGACAGTCGTCGCTCACCGGGGAGTGTCCCTGGTGCTGCAACGGCTCGAGGCCGTGACGTCCCGTCTGGGTGCCGTGGTCCCCATGGCGCAACAGTGGGTCGAAGTCGGGCGGGTTGAGCGAGCGGCGATTGGCAAGGTCCTGCCTCCATGAGGTGCCCGCCTCTTCTCCAGCCAGGGGTCTCCGCATCTCAGCCTATTCTCGTCCAGAGCCCCACACGACAAGCAAGAAATGACGGGAGGGCGAAGAGCACCGGACCAAGCGCTCTTCCCGCTGCACCTCCACTGATATAGTGATGCTTTGGATTGACATATCAACGGGTTAGAGATAGCTTATTATTGGAGAAGCTTTCGTGCATCCTACATTCTGTCACAGCGGACGTCACGTGGAATGCGAAGACCGTCGGGGATTGCAAGCGCTCCCGATCGAAATCTTGCCTGACCCGGCGTACTATGTTCCATCTGTCAAGCACGAGGAAGCCCGCCATCGACTGCGTTCCGGCGTCCATGCGCGGAAAGGGGCCCTATTGCTGAGAGGAGAAATCGGCTGGGAGAACACGCTGTTAGGCCGAGCGATCATCCTCAACTTCCCTCGAGCAAAGTACGATACCGCCTTGGTGGCGAATCCTGCGTGCGAGCCGGGGTATGATGAGAAGACAGACCAGAGTGACCTCACGATCGTCGAACGCGGCAACCACGTAATGTAGACGAGTGAAAGTATTAATGGACCATGTGACCAAGAAACAGAATGATCCTGCCTTCGAGCCCGGCGTGACCAAGCCCCCGGTTTCCAGCTCATTCCAAGCGCCGGGCACAAACGGGGCCCGCGCACAGTCATGGTCAGCGCTCCAAGCTGGTCCCGACTGGTATCGCATGGCCCAGGAGGAGGTGTCGCGCCTGGCGGAGACTGTACGACACCACTCGGTGATCCGGCTGGAGCCTCTCACCAAGATCGCCGCCGGGATCGTCCAGTCGTTGCAGAGCAGTGATCGGCTCGTAGTCCAGGCCCTCTCGGGTGCAAACGGTTCACCGCTTATCACCAATCTGGTGAATGTTTCCATCCTCTCCACAAAGCTTGGGGCGGGACTGGAGTACCGGCGGGAAGAATTGGAGCGACTGGCCCTGGCCGGCTTGCTGCACGATATCGGGATCTTCGCGGTCCCCGAGTCGTTGGTCTTGAAGCCGAACCGGCTTACCCCCAGCGAGCGCGCGATTATTGAGCAGCACCCGGAACTTGGCTATCAAGTGCTCAGCACGCTGGGGAGTTCCTATTCCTGGCTCGCGCAGGTCGTGCAGCAGGCGCACGAACGCTGGAAGGGGCAGGGGTATCCTAACAAGCTGAAGGGGTCGCAGATCCATGACTATGCGCAGATCATCGGGATTGTGGATATCTTCGATGCGCTGATCAGCCCGAGACCTTACCGACGTCGGATTCTGCCGCACGAAGCGGTGCGGGAACTGCTGGTGGCAGAGCAGTCCTCGTTTTCTCGCGAGCTGATCAAGGCGCTAGTGGAACAGCTCTCGGTCTATCCCCTTGGCACCACGGTGCGACTCAACACTGGGGAGGTGGGCGTCGTCACTCAGCTCAATTCCCGGTACCCTTTGCGGCCCGTTGTGCAGATGGGCCAAACAGTCAACCGGCCCATGCCCAATGGGCCAAGGCTGGCGGATCTCAGCAAGACTCCGCTGGTGTATATTGTCGAAACACTTGAAGCTCCCACGATCGAGAATTTGGCGGTCGCGCTGCCGTCGCCCTTGCCTGCGACGGCTCATACCAAAAATGTCGCCTCGTCGGAACCATTCGCGGCCTTGCTGGAAAGCCTGGATGCCATCGCTGGTGCCGTCGAGCAGGTGGTGGAAAGGCCAATGGGCGCGACCAACGAACCCGCGCCGACCAAACGAAGGGACGAGGTCCAGCCCAAACTGGCCGTCATCGATCGCTCCGACGACCCATTTCAAAAAGAAGTCCTGAAGTTGTTTGCGCTCGAAGCCCACGAATGGCTCCGCCAAATCAGAGGCGCGCTGCGGGAGCTGGAGGGAGAGCCCGACCAGCGGGAAAAACCAAAACTCTTTGATGTGATTCTGCGTGGGGTGACCAATCTGGGAGGCTCAGCGGCCACGGTGGAGTTGCCTGGCATCCAGCAGTTGGCCTTTGGCTTCCTTCCACTTCTGCAGACCCTCCGGAGCCAAGGAGCCCTCGCCTCCGCAGAACAATTCACTGCGTTGCGTGACGGTCTCGAACGGATTACCGCAGCGGTTTCTCAGGTTGCCGAACCGCCTGCGGCCGCATCCGGAGAGCCGGCAAGGGCTACGAGGGACATTGCCGAGCCTGCTCCCTCGCCAGCCCCCTCCGCGCCAGCGGCACCGAAGTCGCGGCAGGCGTCAGAGCCTGGCGTCGCACCCCCTTCCCCCGCTCCGTCCGGGACGATTCTGGGGGCGCTGCAGGAATTGCAGCAGGCCCGTGCGCGATCCTTGGAACCAACCCGGAACGTCGTAGAGGCGGTCATCCAGAAGGCACAGGGTGACCCCGCCCACCACAGCTCCCCGATCGAGGGTTCAACGGTCCTGCGCATCCTGCAAGAACTGGATAAGCTGGATGAACAATTTCTGGGCGAGGTACAGCGCCAGGTGCCGTTGATCACCGAGGCTGTCTCGACTCTCAAGTCGGGCAATGGAAGTGCCTTGGTGTCAAACGAAAGCCTGGAGCCCATTCTCCGCGAAGTGCAACGTCTGCATGAAGCGGCCCGCGCCGTGAACGCGACCGCGATCATGCTGCTCCTGCATGGTCTGCACACCTTTCTTACAGTCGTCGCTCACCGACGGGTCTCGTTGGTGTTGCAACGGCTGGAAGCCGTGGAGTCCCGCCTCGGCGCGGTCATTCCTATGGCCCAACAGTGGGTCGAAGTCGGCCGGATTGAGCGGACGGCGATTAGTAAGAGCCTCCCGCAATCCTGAGAGACGGCCTTCGTCCGCAGCTCCACGTGAACCGAGCCTCGGCTTTCTCTCAGTTTCCAGCCCACATCTGCCTTCCCCATCCTACGGCGGGGAGTAGTGTGATCCATACACGACACATAAGCCCCCAAAAAGTTGGCGCTTTTGCAGCCCAAAACTTAGGCAGGCTGCTGCTGAAGGCCGGCCATCTGACCATTGCGCATTGATTCACAACATTACACACAGCCCATCCACAAATCTTGTGGACAGAGATTGACGACTCCCTCAAAGTGAAAGCGACCAGCGTGTGATGGAATGCGGAGATCGTCTTGCAAACTAGCTCGAACGGTTGAGGCAAGCCACTCTGCAACTGCGAGTCACTGCATCGCAGCGTCAGACTGTTGGGATATCGTGACGCCGACGCCGAAGGCTGAAGGCATGCACGCTCTGCTGCCCAAGCGCTTCGAACAGGGCCTCTGGAAAGGGGAGTCTGCGATAAACGAGAGCGGTTGGCTCTTAGCCTGTTGCGTGATGGTGATCCGCTGAATCTTGACGACTACTCGCACATTCACATCGCCGAAACAGGTTGCTATAATGCGAGCCAGAAAGATCTGGCGTCCAACAGGCTCTCGCGAGTCGCTGGTGATGCATGGTTACCCATGCTCCTTGCGGTCGAAGCCGAGCCAAGTCATTGGCGTCGTCACGTGGACTGTTGAGCACGCTATCATCTGATAGCATGGGGAACGAGGCCATCGGCAGACCTCCCAGGAGCTAGCTGACGTCCTTGCATTTCACGCCGGCCTGCTCCAACATCCGCACGTGCCCAAGATTATCACAGCGAGACGACTTGAGGGCGAATCAGAGAGGGCGCGGGACTATGTCAAAACTCACATTCTGTTCCCGTCAGGACTGTTAGGCCTGATGTTCATCGTGGCCGGTACATTCTCGCTGGCCTACCAACTCATGACACAGACCTATAGCTGGCGCACCTTCCTTGAAAGCACAGGGTTGTTGCTATTCGGCATGCTCCTCGGATGGGCGCAAACACGCTATCATCAATACCTCCTCAGGGAACATCCCGAACATTTTGCGGGGCGAATGAGGACCTTCTCACGGATCGGACGTTCGCGATCCAAGCGAGAGCCAGTGACAGCCCCGCTTGACCATCGGTGGCGTAGTTTCGTGCCGCTCGGCTATGTTGTTGGAATTGGAACCTTGTTTGGGGTGTCGGCCCTGAGCTCGACGGCCGGTCATGTCTATGCCATCACTGCGTTCCTGATGCCGTGGGCAGGATTTTTCTGGGCGAAACTTTTTTTTTGGCGAGGCGTCTTGACCGGATCAGGCCCAGTGCGCAAATAGGAACGGCTCATCCACGCCGCTTACTTGATCGCTTCGTTCGATTGGCCCTTCGGGCAGGGGATACCAGTGCCTGGACCCGATGTACCAGATCACGCAACTGCTGCCGGAGCTCCGGCAAATGTCGAATAAGATTATAGGCTTTTAGCGCCACCTCGTGCGGAATCGCCGGACTACCGGCCACGATCTGACCGGCTTCTAGATTGCCGCTGACCCCCGAACGCGCCGCGATCATGACCCGATCCCCGACCTGAATGTGATCCGCAACCCCAGCCTGCCCTCCCACCATGACTGAGCGACCCAAGGTCGTGCTACCCGCGATTCCGACCTGGGCCACGAGAATGGAGTCTTCCCCGACGGACACATTGTGAGCGATCTGCACCAGGTTATCGACCTTGGTCCCGCGCTTGATCACAGTCCGCCCGAAGGTGGCCCGGTCTACTGTCACGTTCGCGCCCAGTTCCACATCGTCTTCAATGACGACGGTGCCGAGTTGAGGGACCTTTTGGTGGCGACCTTGATGTTGGACATACCCGAAGCCATCACTGCCGATCACAGTCCCGCTGTGAATCATTACACGGCATCCGATGACGCACCGGTCCATGATGGTGACGTTGGGATAGAGCACGGTATCATCACCTACGACAGCCTCATCACCGATGAAGACTCCGGGGAAGAGCGTCACACGGGCCCCGAGGCGGACCCGATCACCCAAGGTCACGAATGGCCCGATGGATGTCTCCGGTCCGATAGTGACACCAGTGCCCCGGACGACTTGTTCGGCAATGCCGCGCTGCGCAAGGGGTATGGCGAAGAACCGCTCCACCAGGGAGGCGAAGGCATAGGCGGGATTCGGCACAACGATTTGAGGGCGATTCAACTCCCGGATCCGTCCGCTGACCACAAAGGCAGCAGCCCTGGATTCCAGCGCGACCGGGATGAACCGGTCAGCGGCCACGTACGACAGATCTCCCGGTCCAGCCTCCTCCAGGCTCGAGACACCGGAGATCACCGTGTCGGCACGCCCAACGAGTTCCCCCCCAATGGCTCGTTGGATATCAGCGAGCTGGTGAGCACGTGAGGCACCATCAGGCATGTCCGCGCCGCCCCTTCGATTTGGTGGTCTTGGCGAGACGAGTGACGCTTCGCTTGGGGGGTGGTTGGGGAGAAGGCGGCTGAAGTTTCCCTTCGATGTAGGTGACCAAGTCTCCGACTGTCACCAGTTTCTGCAAGTCCGCATCCGGGATCGACAGATCGAACTCTTCCTCAACCCTGAACATCAACTCGATCGCATCCAGCGAATTCAGGCCGAGGTCCCCACGCAGGGAATGGCTCAGCGCGATCGTGCTGACATCCCGCTTCAACTCGTTCGCAAGCGCCGTGAGAATTCTATCAGTCGTGACGGATTTAGCTGTCATACGCGCACACGTCCGCTCACCGATTGAGAAAGAGAGCCAGCCGGGCTCACCAGAGACCACACCACGAGGTCATTGGTATTTTTTCAGGACGAGCGTGGCGTTATTGCTCCCGAATCCGAAGGCGTTCACCAGCGCTACCTTGATGGATCGCTCCTGCACGTCGGCTGAAATTCCGGGAAGGGCGCAGTCCGGATCAGGCTGCTCGTAATTGATCGTAGGGTGAACCAGGCCGCTTTCGATGGCCATCGTACAGGCGATGGCCCCGATCACACCGGCAGCGCCAAGCGTATGGCCAATGAGGGACTTGGTGGCATTCACCGAAACCCGGTTGGCCCCGGCCTTCAGCAGGCGTCGGATCCCTCTCACTTCGACCTCATCTCCTCGGACAGTCGAAGTGGCATGGGCATTGATAGAGCTGACCTGCGCCGGAGACGCCTCCGCATCGTCAAGCGCGAGCTGCATCGTGGTCGCCATTTCAACACCATCTTCACGCGGGATCACCATATGATACGCCTCGCTGGTTCCGGCATAACCGGCCAATTCGGCGTAAATCCTGGCCTTGCGTTTTCGGGCGTGCGGCAGGGACTCCAGAATCAGCGCCCCTGCGCCCTCGCCCAGCACGAAGCCGTCCCGGGCTCGATCAAATGGACGCGAGGCCCGCGCCGGATCATGGTTGAAGCCGGTGGAGAGAGCCCGCAAGGAACAGAACCCGGCAAAGACGAGCGGCGTGATGCTGGCATCGGCCCCCACGGCGATCATCACATCTGCTTGGCCGGTCCTGATGCAGGTGAGCGCATACCCGATGGCATGGGCGCTGGAGGAACAGGCCGTGGAGATGGTGAGATTTGGCCCTTTGGCGCCGTGCGCCAAGGCCACGAGGCCGGACGCGGAGTTCAAGGTGATCGTGGGAATGAAATTCGGCTGAACCCGATGCGGTTTACGGTCGTGATAGAGTTTGGTGAGCTCCCGCTCTCCCATCATCATCGCGCCCATGCCGGCGCCGACGATCACGCCGACTCGGTGCGGGAGTTCTTTCTCAAGGCGAAGACCGGAATCCGCCACCGCTTCTTTCGCCGCCACGAGACCGAACTGCGCATACCGGTCCAGGCGATCCGTTTGCGCTGGTTCAAGGAAGCCTGCGGGATTGAAGTCCACGATCTGGCCGGCCACCTGAGAACGGTAGGCCTCGAGCGGCAAGCCGTCGAATCCCCGCACAGCGGTGATGCCGGAGCGTCCCTCCAAGGCAGCCTTCCAAAACCGCCCGACCCCGATCCCGATCGGGGACACCACCCCAAGCCCTGTAATGACTACTCGCTTCTTGCTCACGCCATTGGAACCCTAAAGTACAATTCTCTTTTACCCCAAGACTGGGGTGCAGTCAACCTCACGCACGTGAGATCCCCCGCGCCCGAGCATGCCAAGATCATATTAATATCTCACCTTGAGGACCAGGTACAACCCGAACGAGAGAAACAATCCATTGGCGAACCATCCAGCGACCATCGGCGTGAGCACCGACGTGCGGCCCAGCGCAATAGCCAGCGAGTGAACGGTCCAGTACAGCAATCCGATGGCGAGGGCCTGACCAATCCCCCTGGCCATCCCCCTGCCGCGGACTCCGCTTCGCCTAAGGCTCAATGCAATCCCCACGATAACCATGACCAGACTCACAAACGGAAAGGCCACGCGTCCGTAATAATCGGTCAGAAAACGGGCGGCGCTAAACCCGCCCTTGCGCAAGCGATCAGCATAGGCGCGGATTTCCATGAGCGTCATTTCTTCAGACCCAACTGAGAGCCACGTGTCGAAATCTTCCGGTATCTGGGACAGCTCAATCGGCTTGGTCTCAAAATCGGTCATGAGCAGGCGCCCGTCAGATTGCAACTGTCGGTGGTTCCCCGCAATCAGGATCCAGCCTTGCGGCCTGTAGTGCGCCTCCTGCGCTTCCGTAATCCCGTTCAGCTTGAAATCAGGACCAAGGTGATAGAGGCTGATCCCCCTCAACGTGGCGCCCCCAGGGTCCACCACGTCAAAGTTCATGAGCGTCTGGTTTCCGATTTGCATCCAGGGACGATCGGCTTTGAATGTGGGGGGACTGGTCTTCTTTTCGATGAACGCGGTCTTCACATATTCAGCCTGGGTCGTGGCTAGGGGAATGACCACGGCGCTGAACAGAAACAACACCAGCGCCACCCCCAGCGAGAAACACAGAAAAGGCAACGCCATACGATAGAGGCTGACCCCACAGCTTCTCATCGCGGTGATCTCGTGACTCTTGGAGAAGACACCGAGGGTCAGCAGGGTGGCCATCAAGACGGCGAGGGGAGCCATCTGAACGGTGATGTGTGGGGTCATGAATATGAAATACAGCATAATATCGCTTGCTTCCGCGTCATATCTGATGAATCGTCTCACCTTTTCAAAGAAATCCACCACGAGATAGACAGACATCAAACCGGCAAAGCACATCGTGAACACCTTGACGTACTCACGGAGCATGTAACGGAACAGGATCGTCATGTGCGCTAGCGCAGGCTGACGCGGCGAAATGAGAAGATCGCGACGGCCAGCAGAAGGCCGTTCGGCAACCAGGCCCCGACAAAAGGAGGAAGAATCAGCGTCGTCACAGAGAATTCGCAGAGGATGTTCAGCACATAGTAGGCGACCACGATCGCGACCCCTACGGCGAAGCCGCCGACACGACCGGACCGCCTGGACACAATGCCCACCGGCACCCCTAGCAGGCCAAACACGAGCGACGCAGTGGGAAAGGCCAGTTCCTTGTAGTATTCCATCAAGCGTCGCAGAGAGGCCTCGTCCCGCCAATTGGATTTGTTGAGCGCTTCGACCACTGCTTCGCGCGAGGGGCGCTGCTCAACTGAGGCATCGACGCTCTGGTCACGGCTTACCTTCAAATCATAGGTAGAGAAGGACATCTGCTGGTATTGATCGACCTCATGGGGTTGACTGTGAATCGCCCCGTTGAGCAGGTGAAGCCACACTTGGTTACTGCCTGGGTCGTTCAACATCAAGTAATCGCTGGCAACGATAATCTTGGCCGACTCGGGATTCCGCTCGTCAGAAATGAAAATGCCCCTGGCGGGCCTTCCACCCTGGCCATCCGAAACGTAAATCACCATTTTGGGGACCGGCTCGTTGAACACGCCCTTGTCGAGCACAAGGATCAATTTGTCTCGAAGGAGGCTAAGTGCCAGCTTTTTCAGGTTCATACTGGTCCAGGGCTGGCCCCACTGGCTGAGCCATAACGTCAGAATAAAGACCAGACAGGAAAACACCAACACGGGCCTTGACAAGCGGAGCAGGCTGAGCCCTGCTGCCCGCATGGCCAGTAGCTCTTTATCATAGGAGAGTCGGCTGAAAGCGGTGATCGAGGCAATAAGGCCGGCAATGGGAAGGGTCAAGACCAAGAAGGACGGCAGTAAATGAAGAAACACCTTGAAGACCGCTATAAACCCGACACCTTTTAAGACAAGGAGTTCGACCAGCCGAAGTAACTCTTTGGTCAGCAGGATAAAACAGAGCGCCCCGAGGCTGATCAAGAAGGGAGGAAGAAGCTCCGTGAAGATGTACCGGTCCAGGATCCTTCGCAACAGTTCCTCAATTGGCCGTTCGGCGCGGGATGCCACACTATATCGGACTTTCTAGAACTTGTACACCAAGCGGGTCGGACAAGCAAAAGAATTTCTTGACAAGGCAAAGAACCCTATGTTAATGCCTCTCCGCATTTTCCATGAATGGCTATGAAGATGGGTCCTCTTACCCGCTTGAGTACCGCAGGGGCAAATCCATCTGCGGTCTTTCTTCAGCTCGGTTCTGTTCACTCAATGGTCCATATGCCCAGACACCCGGTCAAGTGGCTGTTCAGGAAAGGAGGCCTGTGTGAGAAGCAAGGGTACTGTGAAGTGGTTTAACGACAGGAAAGGGTTTGGATTCATTCGACTCGAGAGCGGCGAAGATGTCTTCGTTCACTACTCTGCTCT
>Ga0209861_1000036_pt1 | contig 14767 bp, 13 predicted proteins | sample GWRWS2_30_40_FD_187245 | JGI IMG/M metagenome (GOLD analysis project Ga0209861, IMG submission 187245) | Riverbed sediment microbial communities from areas with vegetation nearby in Columbia River, Washington, USA - GW-RW S2_30_40 (SPAdes)... | ecosystem: Environmental > Aquatic > Freshwater >...
GCCACGGTGAACGGTCGACGCGTCCTCTCAGCCGCGGGACGAGGGTATAAGATGTTGGCGGCTCGACAGGTTCTCGTCACCCTTGCGCGTTGCGCCCACCGCCATGACCTGCTCAGAACCCTTCGTGCGGACCATCTTGCGCTCTCCATTCACTTCTATTTCACCTCGCCGCTGCGCCGTGACGTGGATGGCGGGCTCAAGATCGCGCAAGATGCCCTCTGCGAGGCGCTCGGAATCAACGATAATCGGGTCCTGGAAATCCACCTGTACAAGCACCGGGACCGTGCGCATCCCCGCATCGAAGCGTCGCTCCAACCTACTTCCGCACCAGACCGCACCCCATCAGGCCGTTAGCTTCCAAATACTTGCTCGCCCACCAGTCCGGCAGGTCGGTGGGACGGAGCGGCATTGCAGGCTCAACGTGCTGAGGCAGCTCCCTTTTTAAGCGGGGCGACCGGGGAATTCCTTCTGCGGCCGTCGAGCGAGCACATTTTGAGCGTGCGCGGTGCGCGAGCACGAGAGGCTGCCTGGCCACCTGCTCGCTCCCTTCACTCCCATCTCAACGCTTCAATCGGATTCAGGCGGGACGCTTTGTTGGCGGGATAGAGACCGAAGAACAGCCCGATGGCAAGCGAGAAGAAGAACGCTGCCAGGATGGATTCTGGCGAGATGATCGTCGGCCAGCCCGCGATCACAGTGGTTGCCCGGGCGCCGAGGATGCCAAGGATGATGCCGAACAGCCCCCCGACCAGGCTCAACGTCATCGCTTCGATCAGAAATTGAATCAGAATATGGCGCCGCTTGGCGCCCACCGCCATCCGCACCCCGATCTCACGCGTCCGCTCAGTCACCGACACCAAGAGAATGTTCATGATCCCGATGCCGCCGACCAGCAGCGAGATCGAGGCCACGGCAAACATCATAATCGTGAGGGTTTGACTGGTGCCTTCCTGCACCTTTCCGATATCCACCTGGGTACGGATGGTGAAGTCATCCGGTTGGTCGGTCTGGAGCCGGTGACGAGCGCGCAGCGCCTCCCGGATGGCCTCGACCGCTTCCGGCAGATCTTCTGGCCGGTCAGTAGTCGCAAACAGCGCACCCACAGAACCCAGAAACAGGGTGCCTAATACTTTCCTTTCCGCGGTCGAGAAGGGAATAAAGATGATGTCGTCCTGGTCAGACCCTTGAGCTGATTGGCCTTTCGGCGCCAGGACTCCGATTACCCGGAACGGCACGTTCTTGATTCGGATCGTCGAGCCAACGGGTTCCTCTCCTGCCTCAAAGAGGTTCTCGACCACCGTCTGTCCTACCAACGCGACACGGGCAGCAGAATCCAGGTCAGCCTGAGTAATCGGTCCACCGCTCCCGTAAGACCAGTCCCTGATCGTCAGATAGCCCGGCGAGATCCCGTTCACAGGACCATTCCAGTTCCGGTTCCCATAGACGATCTGCATCACATCCCGCTTCGCCCAGGCCGTCTCGCTCAGCAACGGAATCTTCTTTTTGAGATCGAGCCCATCCGACACGGTCAGTGTCACCGCCCCACCCTGCCCGCCCCGCACGCCTCCAACCGTGGTCGCTCCGGGCAGGACAATGATCACATTGGTGCCCATGCTCGCCACCTGTGCACTGACCGCGGCCCTGGCTCCATGCCCAATGCTGACCAATGCGATGACCGCTCCAACGCCGATGATGATCCCCAGCATGGTGAGGCCGGCCCGCAGTCGGTTGCGACCCAGAATGCGGAAGGCGGTCAAGACGGTCAAGAGAATGAACGCATTCACGGTTTCACTAAGCCCGCGGAGGCCCTCCCGGAATGAGCGGAGGCCCTGGCCCGGTCGCGCACAATCTGCCCATCCTTCATTAGGATTTCACGCGAGGCATAGGCGGCGATATCGGTTTCGTGAGTCACCAGGATGATGGTGATCCCATCTTCCTGGTTCAGTCGCTGCAACACCTCCATAATGTCCTGGCTGGATTCCGTATCCAGATTACCGGTCGGCTCGTCGGCCAGTAGGATCGACGGGGAAGACACCAGCGCCCGCGCGATGGCCACTCGCTGCTGTTGGCCACCAGACAACTGGGCAGGATAATGATCCCCTCGCCCCGATAACCCCACGCGGGCGAGGGCCGCTGCTGCCCCTGCCCGCTGTTCGCGGAGCGGCATTCCCCGGTAGAAGAGCGGGAGTTGGGCATTTTCCAATGCGCTGGTTCTGGGGATTAAGTTGAAGTTCTGGAAGACAAATCCGATCCGTCGGTTCCGGATCTCGGCCAGCTCGTCCTGCCCTGCGCGCGCTACGTCCGACCCATCCAGCCAGTAACTGCCGGTCGTGGGAGTGTCCAGGCAGCCCAGAATATTCATGAGTGTGGATTTTCCTGACCCGGAGGCGCCCATGACCGCGACAAACTCTCCACGTTGGATCTCCAGGTTGACGCCGCGGAGCGCCGGCACTTCCACGTCGCCGAGCCGATAAATCTTCGAGAGGTCTTTGCAGACGATCAATGTTCCCACAGCACCACGAAGGGAGAAGAATGGTTAATGGCTGATGGTTAATGGTTAGTGAAGAGTGGGGGCTTCCATTTCCGAATCATTGGCCATCAACCATTAGCTAGTTGCGTTTTGGTTATGTCACAGGCCGCGGTCGCGTGGGCTCGAGCGCCGCTGCCCCGATCCAAACCCGGGCGGCAATGCCTGAGGACTCCGCTCGGCTTTAAGTGACTCAATCCCGACGATCACCGCGTCACCCTCTTGCAACTCGCCGCCCAGGAGCTCGGTCGCGCTTCCGTCCGAGATCCCAGCCTGGATAGGCATGGCCTCCGGGTCTCCTGAAGGACCCAATTTCCACAGCGTTTTCGACAGCCCAGCCTGATTCCCACCGGTGAGGACTGAGCGAGCACTTTTCGAGCCGAGATCGGTCTGGGCGATAGTGGTTCCCGGCGATCCATCGGCCGTGCGCTCTGTTTTTGGCGGGGTGAACCGGAGCGCCGCGTTCGGCACCTTCAACACGTCATCCTTGCGAGCCACGATGACCGACACATTGGCCGTCATCCCGGGCTTGAGCCGCAAATCGCGGTTGTCCACGCCGATCACAACGTTATAAGTCACCACATTCTGCACGCTGATGGGGACGTTGCGAACTTGCCGAATCCGACCCTCAAACTGTTGTCCCGGATAGGCGTCAACGGTAAAATTGGCCTCCTTGCCCTCCGTGATTCCCCCGATGTCGGACTCGCTGACGTTCGTATCCACCTGCATCTTCGTCAGGTCGAGCGCGATGAGAAACAGATTGGGGGTCGCGAAACTGGAGGCGACAGTCTGGCCGACCTCCACGTTCCGGGCAATAATGATGCCGTTGACGGGCGACTTAATGACGGTGTATTTCAGATCCAATTCAGCCGCGTTGAGGGTTGCTTCAGCCTGCTTGACCTGTGACTCCGACACATCCAGTTGCGCCACCGCCCCCTGATTGGCCGTGATCGCGACATCGACATCATTTTGTGAGACGAACTGCTGCTTGATGAGCGACTGGACGCGGTCCAGTTCGCGTGTTCTCTGAGCGAGATCGGTGCGGGCCCTTGCGACGTTGGCCTTGGCCATTTGAAGATTGGCCGCTGCTTGATCCCGTCGAGCTTGAAACGGGGCAGGATCGATCCGAGCCACCACGTCGCCGGCTTTCACGATCGAGTTGAAATCGGCGTGAAGGCTTAGAATCATCCCCGACACCTGGGTTCCGACCTGAACCGAGACGACCGGATTAATCGTCCCGGTCGCATTGACCACCGAGACAACCGGTCCCCGTTCAACAGGCACGGTTTTGTACCGGACGGGGACTTTCCGTTCGCCACTGAAAAACACATAGCCCCCAATGGCCAGCGCCACCACTAAGACGCTTGCGATCCAGCTCGCCTTACGCATGGAACTCCGTGATCGTCAGGGGATCCCTCTCCTGATGTGCAAGCCCATTCTACCAGGAGCCTGCCGGATTATCACCACGATCCATCTTAAGACAAAAGGCCATTCGCTTTCCGGCGAATGGCCTGCCGTTGCCATGAAAATGTCAGTGGGCTAGCCGGCTTGGCATCTTACAGAGGATAGACGCGCCGAAGGCGCAAAAGGTTACATCCCGCTTAGTCGCTGTCAGCAGGCAGGGTGGGCTCGGTCAGGGGGCGACAGTAATCTTGTCCTTGATCATATCGAAGGTCTCTTTGGGCAAGGCATTCTTGGCGACCAACTCTCCCTTGATCTTGTAGGGGCGATTGGCCACAACCCGATCCGCCGCCTCTTTCGTGAGTCCAAGAAACAGCGCTATATCGTTCGCCGACGCCGTATTCACATTCAGCGGAGCGAGGCCGGGCGTCGGAGGAGTCGGTGCAGGCAGCGGCGCCGCGCCAGAGCCCCTGTCGGACGGAAGCTTCGCCTGAGCCCCGGCCACACTGGCCGGCGGAGCCCCTCCACCAGGGGCGGGCGACGGGCTACCGACAGACGGGCGAGACGAGGTCGGCGGGCTGGGCGGTGCCACCGCGCGCTGGTCTTTCAGTTCCTTTTGGTACCGACTGACCAGAGACTTGAGCGTGTCATTGTGCCGTTTGACATCTTCATAGTCATTCCGCAAGGATCGGTGTTGGGCAGTCAGGTCTTTGATCTTCTGCTCCAGCTCCTTGGTCCGACCCTCGATACTCGACCGCTCTTTGTCACGACCATGCTCAATGCGCTGGAGCTCATCCTTGGCTGCTTGTGCCTCGCTGGCCAGCTTCAAATTCAAATCCTTCAGGGTCTTCACCTGTTGCTCCAGCGCATTCTTGCGGGCGCGCGTCGTTTCCAGATCGGTCTTGGCCGCTTCAGACTCTGCGACAGCCTCGGTATACTTTCCCTTGCTGACACACCCGCCAGCGGCCATCGCAGTGATCAAAACGACTCCCGTCAGCACATACTGCCTCATGCAATCCTCCCCCGCTCCGATCCGTATCATCTCACGACTTGCTATTTTTGGGATAGCGCCGGCGCGTGAGTGACCTCGCTGGCACGCGTCGATGATGTGTAGTCCATTGGTGCCGCTTTGTCAATAGAGTTGACCCTTCGACGGGACGACCAGCTCAGAACATCCGTCTCGCTTGACTGGACAGTCGGAGTCTGTGATCATCCCGCCTACTTTATGGTAACACGAAGCGCTCATGAATGAATGGGGACCTGAACTCGCGGTCTTGCTCGGTGTGGTGGAGGGCCTGACCGAGTTCCTGCCGGTCTCCTCCACCGGACACCTGATTCTGGTTGGTCATGTACTCGGCTTTACAGGAGCCGTGGCAGCCAGCATTGAGATCTCCATCCAGCTTGGCTCCATCCTGGCCATTGTCGCATACGAGCGGACCAAACTCCTTTCCCTGGTATCACAGGCAATCCAAGAGCAGGCCGCCTTGCGAGAGTTGATCCGGACGAGCCGCCATGAGGAAAAAGGACCCGTCGGAGAAAGATGGATCTCGATCCTCCGCCGCTCGGCTGACAAGCAACGAAATCTATGGTTTCTCATTGGACTGGGCGTCGCGTTCGTGCCGGCCGCCATCATTGGCTTCATTGCGCACGGCTGGATCGAAACCTACCTCTTTAATCCCCACACCGTCGCGGCCTCACTGATCATCGGTGGATTGATTATTCTCGGCGTGGAGGCCATGCGAGATCGAGTCCGCATCACACGGCTGGATCAGGTTGACGTGATGGCCGCGCTCTTGGTCGGGCTCGCACAGTGTGTCTCACTCATTCCGGGCGTCTCGCGGTCCGGATCAACGATCGTGGGTGGGCTGCTGGCCGGCCTGGATCGGAAGACGGCGACGGAATACTCGTTCTTTCTCGCTCTCCCCACCATGATTGCAGCCACGACCTACCAAATCCTGAAAGCCGAAGCCCTGTTGACGAATGCGGATTACGCGTGGCTGGCCCTGGGGCTCTTGGTATCCTTCGTGGTTGCCTGGGCCGTCATCGCCGCATTCTTGACATTCGTCCAACGGCATACCCTACGGGTCTTCGCCTATTATCGGTTGCTCCTCGGGGTGATCGTCTTGTTCGTGGTTCGCTGAGATGTAAGAGAGCTGCTAGCTGGTGACAGGACCTGCCTCTTGTTTCTTCTCGAGCGCGAAGTGCGCGATCAGGAAGCAGACACCGACGCTGATCGCGGCATCTGCCACATTGAAAGCAGGCCAGTGGTAGGCATCGATGTAGAAATCCAGGAAGTCAATCACTTCCCCGAAGCGCACTCGATCTAGCAGGTTGCCGAGCGCCCCCCCGAAAATCGCCGCGATGCTGAGTTGCCCCACCCAGTCATCGTGCCGCAAGCGGAAAAAAATGGCTCCAAGGAGCACCAGCGCGAGCAGCGAGGCGAACCCGAAGAACAGCAGTCTAAACCCATTACTGCTGGAGGCGAGGATTCCGAAAGCCGCCCCAGGATTTCTAATGTAGGTGATGCTGAAGAAATTGGGGACGATCGGAATGGATTCGTGGAGGCGCATCGTCTGCATGATCTGAACCTTGCTGACTTGGTCCAGGAAGATCGTCACGACGCTCACCACAGCCAAAATCACATAACGCGTCGTTCCCCTCATTACCGGATCGCCTCGATGCATCGGTCGCACAAGGTTGGATGCTCCGGAAACGTTCCGACCGCAGACCGATAGTTCCAGCACCGTTCACACTTCTTGCCATCTGCTGGAAAGAACTTCATAACCAGATCCGACGAAAGATCGTGATCTTCCTTGAGCTTAACTTGGGAAACGATAAAGATACTTGGCAGTTCCTGTTCATACTCTTTAAGGAAGGCATGTAGATCAGGAGCAGCATGCACCATAACACCAGCCTCAAGTGATGAGCCAATAAGTTTCTCTCTTCGCTTCGGCTCTAAGTAGCCCTGGACACTATCCCTGACTCTCAGCAGCCGCTCCCACCGTTGAGCGAGCTGTGCATCCGCCCACCTTGAATCCGGCTCAGGGAACGAAGCCAACTGCACGCTAGGCGTCTCCGGACTCTTCCTCACGCTTTCCGGCAACATCTTCCAGATTTCCTCAGCCGTAAAGCTCAGAATCGGCGCCATGAGTTTCGTGAGCGCGACGAGCACCTCGAACAGCACGGTTTGCGAGCTTCGGCGCAAGGGAGCATCCCTATGAAACGTGTATAGGCGATCTTTCAGGATATCCAGATAAATCGCGCTCATGTCCACCGCACAGAAGTAGTCCATCTCGTGCACAATCTGGCGAAAGTCGAACGCTTCATAGGCACGACGGACCTTAGTCATAACGTGATGCAGCCGCATGAGAGCCCAGCGGTCTAGCTCCGACAAGCGTTCAAAGGGCACTCGATGGGAAGCCGGATCAAAATCATAGAGATTGCTCAACAGGAAACGGCAGGTGTTGCGGATTTTTCGGTACTGCTCTACAAGCTGTTTTAAAATGTCTTGAGAGATTCGGAGGTCCTCTTGGTAATCCTGTGCGGCCACCCACCACCGCAAGATTTCGGCTCCTAACTGCTTGATCACATCCTGGGGTGCCACCACATTGCCGGCTGACTTGGACATCTTCTTGCCAGCCCCATCCACCACAAAGCCGTGCGTGAGCACCGCCTTGTATGGAGCCTTTTCATCCGTGGTGACGGAAGCCAGGAGCGCACTGTGGAACCAGCCTCGGTGTTGGTCCGAACCTTCCAAATACAGGTCTGCTTCCCAACCACGCGGCTTCAGAACCGCTGCATAGCTGACGCCGGACTCAAACCAGACATCCAGGATGTCCCGCTCCTTCTCGAACGACCGGCCCCCGCACGTGGGGCAGACCGTGCCATTCGGGATCAACTCCACGGCGGACTTCTGGAACCAGACATCCACTCCGTGCCGTTCGACCAGCGCGGCAATATGCTCGATGACCTTGGGATCAGCAAGCACGATCTTGCAGGCCACGCAGGTAAAGCCTGGGATCGGAACACCCCAGGCGCGCTGACGGGACACACACCAGTCCGGGCGGTTCTCGATCATCCCATAGATCCGGTCACGACCTCTGGAGGGGATCCATGTCACACGATCGATTGCCTCGAGCGCCTGCCTGCGCAACCCTTTCTCGTCCATCGAGATAAACCACTGTTCGGTGGCTCTGAAAATCACTGGATTCTTACAGCGCCAACAATGGGGATAGGAGTGAGTGATGCTGAGATCCTTCTGATTGACAAGCAGTCGATTTTCTTTCAGTCGTTGAATGATCTTCGGGTTAGCCTTGAACACATGCAGCCCTTCGAACTCCTTGACCGGTTCAGTAAAGCGGCCGGCGTCATCAACTGGCGCAAGAACTTTTAACGCGTTTAGGGGTCGAGAGGCGTTATATTCAAGCGCGAGATCATAGTCTTCCTGGCCGTGACCCGGGGCGATGTGCACACAGCCAGTTCCCTGATCCAAGGTCACAAACTCGCCAAGCAGGATCGGAGAGAATCCGTCGGACAAGGGTCGGCGGCAGAGCCAGCCATGGTCAAAGATTTCACGTCCTTTCTTGATGTCTTCTTTCCTCGGTGTGAAGCCACATGCCTTAGCAACCGAGTCAACCAACTTCTCAGCAATTATCAAAATCTCTCCTCCTGCCTCCACGAACGCGTAATCACAATCAGGATGCAGGCAAATGGCTTGGTTTGCCGGGAGAGTCCAAGGCGTAGTGGTCCAAATCACTACTGATACTTGGGAGCCCTTTTGAAGAGCAAAGCCGAGCCCAGTTGGCGAGGAATCTTTGAGCGGAAACCTGACATAGATGGATGGCGAAGTATGGTCCTCGTATTCAACTTCAGCCTCAGCCAGCGCCGTCTGATCCACGGTGCACCAGAGCACCGGCTTCAAGCCCTTGTAGACGCCACCCTTTGCCACGAACTTCCCGAACTCACGCAAGATCGTCGCTTCATACGATGGGTCCATGGTGAGATAGGGATGTTCCCAATCCCCTAGCACGCCGAGGCGCTTGAACTCATCCCGTTGAATTCGAAAATACTTCTCGGCATACTCGCGACAGAGCTTGCGTACCTCGAGCGTATCCAGTCCCTTTTTCTTATCACCCAGCTCTTTTAAGACTTGATGCTCGATCGGCAGCCCGTGGCAGTCCCAGCCGGGGACATAAGGCACGTGCTTGCCGGCCATGGTCTTGGACTTCACGACGATGTCTTTCAGGATCTTGTTCAGCGCGTGGCCGATGTGGATGCGGCCATTGGCATAGGGAGGTCCGTCATGCAGCACGTAGAGCGGGCGGTTGCGTCCGGCTTCCTGGATGCGCTCATAGAGACGTTCCTGCTCCCACCAGGCGAGCAGTTCCGGCTCCCGCTGCGGCAGGTTGGCCTTCATCGGAAAGTCGGTGCGGGGCAGATTGAGCGTCGCTTTATAGTCCATCGTTCTTGCTCACTGATGCAGTGACGGACAGCATGAAGGGGGCGGGGTGGCTCCGACTGCGCGCGTCATCACCCGTTGCATATTAGGAGCAACAGGTACCCGGCACATGCTGATCGTGCGGGCTGCGCGAGCAAGGGAGTCATCCCGCCCCCTTTGCAGAACCAAGGAACGCTCAACTCACTGCCATCATGCGATCCAGGGCAATCTTGGCCCAGACCTTTTCATCATCGGGCACGACGATGTGGTTCACGACGTGTCCTTCGGCCAAGTTTTCCATCGCCCAACAGAGGTGGGGGGCATCAATGCGGAACATCGTGGCACATTGGCAGACAGTGGAAGAAAGGAAAAATACTCGCTTGTCAGGCTGCTCCCGCTTGAGACGGTTGACCAAGTTGAGCTCCGTCCCTACAGCCCAGACGGTGCCGGCCGGAGCCGCACTCACCGTCCTGATGATGAACTCGGTCGAACCGACGAGGTCGGCCTTGTTGACGACATCCTCGTGGCACTCCGGATGCACGATCACATTGATGTGAGGATGTTGCCTCCTGAAATAGTCCACATGCGCCGGCTGAAACATCTGGTGCACGCTGCAATGACCTTTCCACAAAATGAGCCGCGCCGTTCGGATCGCTTCGACCGGATTCCCGCCATTCGGCAGGAACGGATCCCAGACAATCATCTGCCCACGCGGCACTCCCATCTTGTTCGCCGTGTTCCGACCCAGATGCTCGTCAGGGAAAAACAGGATTTTCTCGCGCCGCCCCCAGGCCCACTCCATGACCGCCCGTGCATTCGACGATGTGCAGGTGATGCCGCCATGTTCGCCGCAGAAGGCCTTGAGGACCGCCGCCGAATTGACATAGACAGCCGGCGTCACGGTCTCGTCCACCGGGATCAGCCGTGCCAATGATTCCCAACACTGGTCCACCTGCTCGATGGCAGCCATATCGGCCATCGAGCAACCGGCTGCCATGTCCGGAAGAATAACGACTTGATTGGAACGGCTGAGGATATCGGCGGTCTCCGCCATGAAGTGGACACCGCAGAAGACGACGTAGGGGCGCTCCGATCGCTCCGCCGCCAGCTTGGCGAGCAAGAGCGAATCACCACGGAAATCTGCATGTTCGATGACTTCATCTCGTTGATAATTGTGACCCAACACCAGGACCTGGTCACCCAAGGCCTGTTTCGCCATCGCCGTGCGCACAGACAGCTCCTCGCGAGCGAGCGCTCGATAGTCAGTGAGCTGAAGTTGCACGGAGCCTACGGACTTCACCTCTCATCCCTCTAATGGCAGGAAGTCGAGCAGTACCGGAATGCACCTATCGTTGTGGGCGTTTATTTTACGCTAGACCCACGCGCACAATCAACGCCCCCTTGGCCAGACTCTACGTCCGGCGCAAACCTGCGAGCAGCTTTTCTCGGCGATCAGCCGGACACCTTACGCCCTGATGCCGGTTGACAACCTCGAAAACCTAGGTGTAGGATCAGCGCACACAGCTAGGGGAGCCTGTACGGCTGAGAGTCCGACAGTTCGGACAACCCTTAGAACCTGACCTGGATAATGCCAGCGTAGGGAAGCGGGAACAGGGGTCGTCAGCGAAGATGCCTCCGGCCGCACCCTTACCTGGTGCGGCTTTTTTATTTGGCAGAAAGGACGTCCTATGAGCAGCCCAGATTCCACCCGGACAGGGTCCGGCAAGGGTACGGGGCAGGGCCCCACTGACTCCACGGCCATGACCCAACCGTTCCCAGCCTCACGGAAAGTGTACGTGGAAGGCACGATCCCTGGGGTCCGCGTGCCCATGCGGGAGATCAGCCTGACCCCCACGAAGACGATGAACGGGGACGCGTCATCCCCCAACCCCTCCGTCACCGTGTATGACACCTCCGGTCCTTACACTGATCCCAGCGAGATGATCGATGTCCGGGCCGGGTTGGTGCCCAAACGCCGAAACTGGATTCTGGGTCAAAACGACGTGGAGGAATTACCCCGCGTCTCGTCAGAGTATGGGCACTCGCGGGCCGTTGACCCCAAACTGGCCGGACTGCGCTTCACACACATCCGCAAGCCGCTCCGGGCGAAACCAGGGAAGAACGTCACGCAGCTGCATTACGCCCGCAAGGGAATCATCACCCCGGAGATGGAGTACATTGCCGTCCGGGAGAACCAAGCCTGCGAGTCGGCGCGCGAGCTCGCCTCATCCAGTGGCAATGGTGGCGGACAACCAAGCGGTGACAGCCAGCTATTGGTCCAGCACCCAGGTCAGGCCTGGGGCGCCCGCATTCCCGCTCGGATTACGCCCGAGTTCGTCCGGGACGAGGTGGCGCGAGGTCGCGCGATTATCCCGCTGAACATCAACCACCCGGAGAGCGAGCCGATGATCATCGGCCGAAACTTCCTGGTGAAAATCAACGCCAATATCGGGAACTCCGCCGTGGCCTCCTCGATCGAAGAAGAGGTCGAGAAGATGGTCTGGGCGATCCGGTGGGGAGCGGACACCGTCATGGACCTTTCCACCGGCAAGCATATCCATGAGACCCGCGAATGGATCATCCGGAACTCTCCGGTCCCGATCGGTACCGTCCCGATCTACCAAGCCCTCGAGAAGGTGGGCGGCAAGGCTGAGGAACTCACCTGGGAGCTCTATCGGGATACGCTGATTGAGCAGGCCGAGCAGGGGGTGGATTATTTCACGATCCACGCCGGTGTCCGGCTCCGGTACGTGCCGCTGACCGCCAAGCGGATGACCGGCATCGTGTCCCGCGGCGGTGCGATCCACGCGAAATGGTGTCTGGCGCACCACCAGGAGAATTTCGCCTACCAGCACTTCGAAGAGATCTGCGAGATCATGAAGGCCTACGACGTGTCGTTCAGCTTGGGTGACGGTCTTCGGCCCGGCTCGATCGCGGACGCGAACGACGAAGCCCAGTTCGCTGAACTGGAGACGTTGGGCGAGCTGACCCGGCTGGCCTGGAAACACGACGTCCAAGTCATGATCGAAGGGCCAGGTCATGTCCCGATGCATCTGATCCAGGTGAACATGGAAAAACAGCTCAACGAGTGTCACGAGTCGCCGTTTTACACGCTGGGTCCGCTGACGACCGACATCGCCCCGGGGTACGACCACATCACCTCCGGCATCGGCGCCGCCATGATCGGCTGGTACGGATGCGCGATGCTCTGCTATGTGACACCCAAGGAGCATCTCGGCCTCCCAAATAGGGAAGACGTCAAGGCCGGAGTGATCACCTACAAGATCGCGGCCCACGCAGCCGATTTGGCGAAAGGGCATCCCGGTGCACAGGTACGGGACAATGCTCTGTCGAAAGCTCGGTTTGAGTTCCGGTGGGAAGATCAGTTCAATCTCTCTCTGGACCCTGACACGGCCCGCGCCTACCACGACGCGACGCTGCCGGACAACGCGGCCAAGGTCGCGCATTTCTGCTCGATGTGCGGGCCCCATTTCTGCTCGATGAAGATCACGCAGGATGTCCGTGACTATGCCGCGCAGAAGCAGCTTGATGAACAACAGGCTCTCCAGATTGGGATGAAGGAAAAGGCTGAAGAGTTCCTGAAAGGAGGAGCGGAAATTTACCGTTAGATCAACGTTAAACGAGGTTTCACCATGTCTAGGCCAAAGCCGGCGCCATTAAGAGAACGGGACATCACCCGACAGATTGCGCGGGAATACTACAAGGAATTTGATCAGCTCATCGAGAGTGATGTCATCATTGTAGGAGCCGGCCCTTCCGGACTGATCTGCGCTCAGGACCTCGCTGCCATGGGCTTTCGCACCCTGGTGGTGGAACAGGCCCTTGCGCTAGGAGGCGGGTTCTGGTCGGGCGGCTATTTGATGAACAAAGCCACGATCTGCGCGCCGGCAAACGACATCCTGGAGGAGATGGGTGTCCCTTGCAAGCAGGTCAAAGATTGCGAAGGCATGTATATTGTGGACCCGCCCCACGCGACTGGAGCCTTGATCGCCGGCGCTTACAAGGCCGGCGCCAAGATTATGAACTTGACCCGCGTGGTGGACCTCATCTTAAGAAAGGACGGTATACTGGAGGGGGTCGTCGTCAACAACACCACGGCCGAAACAGCGGGGCATGATGTAGTTCACGTGGATCCGATCGCGCTGGAGAGCCGGGTGGTCGTGGACGCCACAGGCCACGACGCGGTTGTGGTGAACCTGTTGCACCGCAGGAACTTGTACAAATCGGTCCCAGGCAACGGCGCCATGTGGGTCTCCCGATCAGAGGAACAGGTCATGGAGCACACCGGTGAGGTCTATCCCAACTGCTTCGTGGTGGGTCTGGCCGTGGCAGCAGTTCACGGCACTCCCCGTATGGGACCTGCGTTCGGATCCATGCTGCTGTCAGGCCGATATGGAGCGGAGTTGATTAAAAAGAAGCTCAAGCAGGAATAGGGAAGCATGGATCTTCAAGACTTTTTAATTCAGGGGGAGGGCAGCGAAGAAGAGAAGAAAGAGGCCTGGGACTATTTTCAGAAGGCCTATGAACACCAAATGAAAGGCGAGCTGGAAGAGGCGGTCAATTTGTATAAGCGCTCCATTGGGAGTCATCCGACCGCGGAGGCCTATACCTTCCTGGGCTGGACCTATAGTTTCATGGGCAGGCTGGATGAAGCGATCGAGGAATGCCACCATGCCATTGAGGTGGATCCCGACTTCGGGAACCCCTACAACGACATTGGCGCCTACCTGATCGAGAAAGGTCAGTTCGACGAGGCAATTCCCTGGTTCGAGCGAGCCATGAAGGCGAGTCGCTACGAAAGTCCGGCGTTTCCCCACCTGAACCTTGGTCGGGTCTATGAACGAAAAGGAGAGTGGAGCCAGGCCATCGAGTGTTACAAGAAAGCGCTCGCACTCAACCCGAATTACGCACTGGCGAAGCGCGCCCTAGGGCGGCTTATCAGCATGCTCAACTGAGCTGGTTGTTTGGTTTTTCTGGTTTGTCTTATTTCTTTGGTAGAAGAGGGCAGCAGCATGACTCAGAGATGCTGCGCGAGCTAGAAAACCATGGCGATCAAGACTAACCAGACAAACCAAAGAGACCAGACAAACGAGATGAACCAGATGACCGTCCTCGTCGCCGTGAGTGACGTTTTCTTCTACACCAAAATTCGCGACGCGCTGCTCCCACGCGGATACAGGCTGGAGCGAACCCGCTCACAGCAGGAAGTCATGGAGAAAGCCACTGCCCTGCGTCCGGCCGCCATCATCCTGAACATGAACGACGAAACGTTGGATGCCTTCCGGGCGCTCGAACAGATTAAAGGCGACGACCGTCTGAGGGCTATTCCCGTACTGGCTTTTGCCAACCATGAGGAAGTGGAGACCTGGAAACGCGCCAAG
>Ga0209861_1000040_pt1 | contig 14133 bp, 12 predicted proteins | sample GWRWS2_30_40_FD_187245 | JGI IMG/M metagenome (GOLD analysis project Ga0209861, IMG submission 187245) | Riverbed sediment microbial communities from areas with vegetation nearby in Columbia River, Washington, USA - GW-RW S2_30_40 (SPAdes)... | ecosystem: Environmental > Aquatic > Freshwater >...
ATGCGCTCCTTCCGGACCGACGCCCAGCGCCGGTCAATCTGGTAGTACCGCCGCAGGTCCCCCACGAACGCGGTGACTTTCTCGGCTGACAGATCCGCCCGCTGAGCCGCCTCGCGCAGGAACGGCTCCACTGCCCCGTCCCCGTCCAACGCTTGTCGTCGCAACGCCTCGACCAGCTCCGATGTGACTCGCGAGCCGTGCAGACCAAGTCGCTCCCGCAAGGCCTTCCGAATCATCGCGCGCTGCTCGGAAACCAGCATCTCTTCGGTTTCAACCGATGTCAGCTTGTCCACGGTCAGGGTGGTGGCAATCGGCGGGACGAAGGTGCGCCGCAACCAGGTGGTCCAGCGCCGGTACAAGGCGGGCACGACCGTCTTCCCGACGATGGGCAGGCCGCAAAACCACCCCAGCGACTCCACCATCACATAGGGCGTGACCACATTTTCCTTCAGATCGTGCAAGAGTGTATGTCCCGCGTGTACTAGTTTGGCTCTTGACCGGTGCTTGGAAAGAAACTGATCTAGATAGGTTCGGGGAACCTCACGCACCGTGTTCTTGGCCTTCATGATCACTGGAAACTGCTCGGTTTCATAGTCCCTGCCCCAGGCCCGGTAACGGATAAGGACTGCAAAAAACCCGGCGAAGCCATAGGTCTCATAATCCCCGCTGACTTCTAGGTGACGCCGGAACGGCTCAGACCGTACATCAATACAAAATACCGCCTGGGCATGGGGCCGCATCGCCGGTGGGCTCTCTTGGACAGCCGACGGCTGTGAGGCCACATTGCGCATGAGTTTGTCAAAGAGTTGTTCGTGATAGCCAGACTCGAACGCCTTGAGCCATACAGGACCATGGTCCGATTCTGGGAAGGCCTCCATCCAATCCAGCAGAACCGTGAGATCTTCCGGCGGTGTTTCCATCAGGAGAGTAGGGACGATTCCCAGGGCGGTGGCGAGAGCAAGCAGCTGTCTGGCTGCCGTGGCCCGCGCCGCCTGATTGTGACAAGGCCCGACTTCTTTCTGGTGACGTTCGGCGAGAGCGTCCCACTCATCCGTCCTGCCCCCATGCCGCATCCGATCGACTTGCTCGGCATAGGCCGGCGGCAGGCGCCCAGCGACCCGTTCCCTCCTCAGAAAATAGGATTGGGGGTGGCGTTGCATATAGGTCGAAATCGCGCTGTAACTCCCCTCAATCTCCAGTTCCGCTCGGCAGGCTTTTTGGACGAGCTCCCTCTCATACCAGAGACGCACAGCAAGATACTTCACCAGACCAATAGGATAGGCCTGCTGCCATTCATAGGCTGTCTGCTCAGCTCGCCATTTGATAAATCCTGTCCAGCCGGACAGGGTCGCAAGCTGGAGGGAGAGATAGTCCTGCCAGAACTCCGTGGGGATGGCCAGGGCTGTTAGGCTGTCGAGCAGCGCATCTTCTGGGTGAGCAGGCAGGAGGGCGATTTTTTGGCGACTGTCCGGTATCCCGCAGGGCGACCATTCTTGCCCGGTGAGGGATTTCCACGCCCCATAAAAACCCTTTTCCCGTCCTGGCATGGGCCACGTGGCATGCCCTTCGTCCAAGAATGCCTCACACCATTTAATCAATTCTCCATTGATCAGGTTGATGATCTGAGTGCCCATGGTGCGGTCGCACCAATGAGAGAGCGTCACGCCTCGACCCAACGCAGCACGGTCCTGGTGCACACCGGTTGTCATCCGCTCCCGAACATCTGGAGGCATCAGCACAGGGGTTAACCGTTCCGCCAGAGACTCGACAAGATGCTGATCCGGCCCGCAATCCATAATGGCACCGAACATCTCCTCGGTGGGAGCGCAGATCCCCTGAGTCAGGCAGGCTCGAAGGACCTCATCGTGATAGACGCGGCGAGGTCCCAGTGCCACGTGTTTGTCGCGCACAAGAGGCTTCAGGGCCTCATCGAGATGACGGAGACGAATCCTGCCCGAGCGGAGGTACCGCCGATAGGCGTCACCGGGGAGATACCCGGTCCCTCCCAAGAATTGCTGCCCCCGCTTAACGGTCTCTTCAAAATGGAGGTATTCAAGGCTATGCAGCGGATTGTGATGGACAAAGGTGCGCATAGGCCAATACTGGGCGATGATCTCGCTGGAGAGGCGGATCATCCCTCTAAGCCGCATGCGTTGGGTTTCGCTGTACGGAGCTGGCTCTATTTGTGCCACAGCGTGGACTCCATCGCAGTGCTGTACCCATGACTCGGCGTCCCGGATTCGAAGAAACGGGACGGCACGATGCCCAGGGCCAACAGGATCAACACAAGCATCAGGAGCGAGGCGAACTCGGTCTGGCGGAGATCTTCATGGCGGAGGTCCCGCCGGTGTCGGCCGAAGAGCAGCTGTTGCATCAAGTTTAGAAAGTACCAGGAGGCGGCGAGCCAGGCGACCACGATGATCAGCAGCGCTCCGGACAACGGGAGAGACGGAGTGAGGAGCATACCCATGAAGCCGGAGAACACACCAAACGGGGGCAGGCCCATGGCAGCGAGCGCCAAGAGTGAGAGCAAGGTGGCAAACCGGGGCATGGAATGGGCCAGCCCGCTGATCGCACGCAAGTCCACATCGCCATAACGAGCCTGCACCGCGAGCCACGCGAGGAGAAGCCCGCAGGTGACGAGCGCCACGGCACTGAGGTAGATGACTGCCTGGGGAGAATAGCTCTTGGTCGTGGCCAGATACCACCACAGGATGGCAAAGAAGGCCACACCGGCGTAAGCCAGGAGGGACACCACTCGGTTCTGAGCCAGTGCCTTCAGGGAGCCGTAAAGGGCACCGAGCAGCGCCAGGATGACCAGCGTCTGTACAATCCCACCCGGCATACTAGGGATCAAGGTGAGCACGCCATGAAATCCGATGCTGGGAAGCAACAATGCCAAAAAGGCTGGCAAATTTCCTGGCAAGCCCACAAGGGCTCCTACATATCCCCCGTGAAAGGGAAAAAGAGGCAGCAAGACCGAATAGGTCAGTAATAGAGCGATAGAAGTGACCGGGGGGGTGGCGATCAGAGAACCCATGAGGCAGACCACGCCAAGACTGTACGTGCCTATAGCCCACCATAATTGGGGTCCCGACAATTTCTTGTACCGGCCGATCAGCAGACTGACAAGGCCTAGGACATTCAAGAGAAGTATCAACTTCAGGCCATTCTGGCTGATCAGAATGCCAAGTCCCAAACCAAGAAGGATCAACGTCATCAGCCAGGCAACTCGACCCTCGTGCTGGGCAGGTTGCCCCAAGAGGGACAAGAACGCGGCGACGGGCAGCAGAAACAGGAATGGTATCCCCGCGGCAAGTCCGGTTATTCGCCCAGACACCCCCATAAGCATCACCAGGCTCGCCAGCGTGACCAAGAGCACCCAGACCTTCAGCATCCTGGGTTTGGACCAGAGAAGGAGACCCGGGGCTGCGCCCAAGAAAGGAGTCACCACCAACATCAGCAACGGATCGGTCCATGTCTCTATCACGGCAGCCATCCTACATCGCGCTTATCTAGGCGATGGGCCACGCGCATCAATCCTTGGCCGAGCTTGAGATACACCATATCCACATAGAGCCGGTTGATGAACAGGACGTACAGGCGGGCCCGCAGCGCCTCGACCCAGCCGGGGATTCGAATCGTTTGTACATGAGCACGCGCATAGATAAGGAACCAACCCAGGATGATGAGCAGGGTCGTCGCCACCACCAGAAAATCAAAAAGCCAGGCAGGCAGAGCAGCCGCCTGGAAGTAAGAGGCCACCTCATCCGGAGCCGGATACAGGAAGTAGGTGAAGCTCTCCGCCGCAAGCAAGTAGGTCAAGATAACCAAGAGCAGGGTCAGGAGCATGGCGACGGCCACCTTCCAAAAGGCGACCGCTCGCAAACGGGTGAGCGTCAGGATGGCCTGGGAGGAGGTGACCCAGCTAAAAAATAGAAAGATCACAGCCCCCTGGGAATCCCTTAACGGTATTCTCAGGACACCGTGGGCGGCCAGCAGGATGATTAGCGGAAGGACGAGGGTTGCGATAAATCCGGTGAGCCAAGTGAGGCGCGAGAACTCCCCCCTAGCTGCAGCCTGGTCTTTATAAGGGAACTTCGGTTCCTGGCGGGCCGCATGGATCACGTGGCCGCAGTTTAAAAACACGGTGGCCTTAAATAGCCCATGCGCGATGAGGTGGAAGACGGCGAGGGCGAAGGCACCCAAGCCACACTCCATAATCATATAGCCCATCTGCCCGATGGTAGAGTACCCGAGCGTCTTCTTGATGTCATTTTGGGTCAGCATCATGCAGGCTCCCAGAAACGCTGTGAGCGCCCCGATGACAAAGACCACGTGCAGGGTGGTGGGACTCAGACCATACAGAGGGGCCAGACGGTTCAACAGAAAGCCTCCCGCATTGATGATTCCTGCATGCAGGAGGGCATGGACCGGCGTGGGAGCGTACAGGGACTTCGGAAGCCAGATATGAATCGGAAACTGGGCAGACTTACTCATGGCCCCGATGAAAATGAGCAGCGTGACGGCCGTGACCCCGCTGATCTCCAGCCCGCTCCCCGGCCCCAGCGAGAGGATAACCGGCGTTGCGGCGGCCCGGGCAAAGAGCTCCTGGAACTCGATCGTCCCGTACAAAGCGTGGGCCAGGACGATGCCCGCGAGAAAAGCCACATCGCCGACCCGCAACAGGGTGAAGGTCTTGAAGGCGCCATCGAGGGTGGCCGGACGCGTATGATTGTGGGCCAGGAGATAGAGCAGCCATGACAGGAGTTGCCAGAACACAAACAGCATCACGAGGTTGGCGCTGGAGACCATGCAAAGCAGGACAAAGGTCGTGAAGGCCAGCAGCGCGAGAAACCGGCTATGGCCGCGATCCTGATACATGTAGCCCACGGAATAGATATAGATGATGGTACTCACTACCGTGATCAGCACCATCATGACCGCGCTGAGACGGTCGATGTAAAAGCCCATCGGCAATGCGAGATTGGCGACGGATCCCGGCTCATAGAAGCGGACGCTGATCGGTCCCTGCGAGGAAACCAGCACTAACGTCACGACGGCCCCAAGGAACGCCGTGATGATAGGCAGCACTCCGGCCTTGGCACTCCGTTCGCGCAGCCTGCACCCGGCGACCCCGATCACGATCGCGGCCAGCAGAGGGAGCAGCGGCACGAGGATCACGTAAGACGACATGCCTTACCTCACACTTTTCGCAACGCAGAAGGCGACACGCGCCATCACCATACACCCAATTCAAAGCCCCGTTCACGCACAAAAAAGCCAGCCCCTTCGTTCGGATGTACCGAACGAACGTCGGCTGGCTTGTACTGCTCCGGCTCTCGTAAGATGAGAAAGCCGGGCGCCCTACAGGCCCCTATTCATGAGAAGGTTCCGTCCGTCTTGACCGAGGCGCGGGACGATCGGCACCCTCCTAGTTGCAATCAACCGGCGGCTTTCATACCATGAACGGCGCCGTTGCTCAACAGACTACAAGGCTCAACGTCATAGGTCTTTGGACTCATTCGAAGGAGCGATTCGTGGGAAATGGACAAACCAAGGGCGAGATGGAAACAGCGATCCGCAATGCGATCATCAAATTTGAACAGGAATTCATGGGTCGTGGACCGACGGACGTCCGGGCATTCATTCTCCGGGATGTGATCCTGGTCAGGCTCAAAGGGGTCCTCACGCAGGCTGAACGCCAACTCGCAAACAATGCTGACGGGGTCGAAATGGTCAAACGCATGCGACAGAACCTCATCGCGCAAGGCCGAGAAAATCTCTGCGGCGAAATAACCAACATCACGGGCGTCAAGGTCACGGGATTGTTCACGGATATTGACGCTCACATCGGCGAACGCGTCATCGTCTTCGCCATGGACCGGGACTTGGACGTCGCCATTTCATAACAAGAACCACACCGTCCCGTCTCTGCCGCTCCTGCGAGGCGAGCCTGCCGAGACGGGGTCCACATTCAACCGGGAGTCTGTCGCCATGAAGACGTTGATCGAAGGATTCAAAAAATTCCAATCGGAAGTGTTCAGCGCGAAAAGAGAATTGTTCACTCGACTCGCGCGTGATCAACACCCCCGGGCGCTGTTTATCACCTGCTCCGACTCACGCATTGACCCCAGCATGCTAACGCAAACAGACCCCGGCGAGCTGTTTATTTTGCGCAATGCGGGTAATCTCGTGCCTCCCTATGGCTCACAGATCGGAGGAACCACCGCCACGATCGAATACGCGATCGGGGTACTCGGAGTACGGAACGTGATTCTGTGCGGGCATACTGATTGTGGAGTCGTGAAAGCGATCCTCGAACCGGACAAGGTCGCGGACCTGCCTTCGGTCAAGGAGTGGTTGCTTCAGGCCGAAGCCACGCGCCGAGTCATCAAGGAAAACTACTCGCACCTAAAAGGAGAAGAACTCCTCATCGCCACAATCCAGGAAAATGTGCGAATGCAGCTCACCCATCTGTGGACGCATCCTCTCGTAGCATCCAAACTTCGCAGCAGATCGATTGAACTCCATGGATGGGTCTATTCGATACACACAGGACACATGTGGGCCTATGATGATAAGAGCGACCGGTTCGTTTCCTTGCTGGAATTTCAGTCATAGCGCTGGAGGTCACGCCGGAGACAGGTCAATGCAGGGGGACTCCAGGCGCAAGCCATAGGTGCTCGGTTAGATGGCTGGCGGCGGGTCCCAGGAGACCGCCGCCCAGCTCCCCTTAGTAATATACGCAGCGTCAGTGAGCTTGTGATAACCGGAACCGCCCAAAGCCAGCGGGACATCGGGTAATGGCTCGCCGTCGCCATACAACAGAGCATCGGGAAGGACAGCACGAAGTTCGTGCGTGATGCCAGGAACGCGATTCGCGCGTGTTTTGCCATCTCTGGAGGCGGAGACGTCTTGGCCTACGACGACGAGAAAGAGGCCTTCGTGTCGTTGGTGGGCTCGGCGACCTGAATTCGTGATGCCCGAACCCGAAGCAGACCATTCATCAAGGGGCGCTCAGTCATTCCGTTCCCTGCCACGCGATTGATAGAAGCCTAGCTGGGCTGTGGTCGGATAAGAAGCAGCCTGCACCTCCGCTCGATACGCCGTCCTATTCAGGCCCTTAAGCGTAGCCGTGGGCGCGGAACCACCGCACGGCTTTCTCCAGCGCAAGTTCGACTGAGGTCTGTGGCAAGCCCAGTTCGCGGACGGCCTTGGTGCAATCGTAATGCATCCGGTATTTGGCCATTCGAACTCCTTCCAGAGGGATCCTCGGCGACTGATGGGTCAGGTAGTCGGCAATCCAGCGATTGATGTGCGCGAGCGGCAGGATTGCCTGCCACGGCAGTTTGATGCGTGGCGCCATGACGCCGGTCAATTTGCTCAAGATCTCGAAGATCTCGCGAAGCGACAGGTTCTGATTCCCAAGGATGTACCGCTCACCTACGCGGCCCCGTTCCATGACGCGGAGATGGCCCACAGCCACATCATCCACATCCACGAGGTTCATGCCGGTTTCGATGTAGGCCCACATGCGGCCTTTCATGAAGTCCACGATCATCTGACCGGTGGGGGTCGGTTTAATGTCCCCTTGACCCACCGGCGCGCTCGGATTGACGATCACGACGGGGAGCCCCGCATGGGCCAGTTTCAGCACCTCCTGCTCGGCCAGATATTTGGAACGTTTGTAGTCACCAGCCATTTGGGAAAGCGAGACAGGAGTTTCCTCAGTTCCTAACCCGCCGCCAATTGGCAGGCCGATCGCGCCAATCGTGCTGGTGTACACGATTCGTTCGGTGCCAAGCTCGCGCGCGGTTTCCAGGAGTATGCGGGTACCGGTAACATTCACCTCGTAGAAAACCGACGGGTCCTTGGCCCAGAGAGCGTAATGGGCCGCCACATGGTAGAGCTGCTGGCAGCCTGAGAGCGCGCGGCGGAGGGAGTCCCGATCCCGCAGGTCGCCATAGGCCTGCTCCACCTTGAGTCCGCCCAGGTTGCGGAGATCGCTGTCGCGTCTGATCAGGACGCGCACCTCTGTGCCGGTCGCGTTCAAGGCGCGCGCGACGGCCGCCCCTACAAATCCTGTTGCACCGGTCACGAGAGCTTTCATGACGCTATCGCGCAGGCGAGAGGCAAGGGGCTATAGGTGAGGGGATACCCATAGACGCCACCTCTTTATGCTTTTTGCCCATAGCCTCTAGCCTCGTGCCCCTCGCCTTCTGTTAATTGCGGCGTGCCGTGATGTACTCGGCGAGCGCGCGCAAGGGGTCTGCCTTTACGTCGAACCTTTCCAACCGACTGATCGCTCGCTTCGTACATTGCTCGGCGAGCCCCCGGGCGCCTTCGACACCATAGAAGGTGGGGTAGGTCTTCTTGCCGCGCTGGACGTCCGTGTTGGGATTCTTGCCCAATTCCTCGCGGGTGCCGGTCACATTGAGCACGTCATCGGCGATTTGGAACGCCAGGCCCACGTCTTCGGCGTACCCGGAGAGGTCATCCAGTTGCGCGGGAGTGGCGGACGAGACGATCGCGCCCATGCGCACGGCTGCGCGAATGAGCATGCCGGTCTTGTATTTGTGGATGGTCTGGAGCGTAGCGAGTTCAATATCTTTATTTTCGGCTTGGATGTCGAGCACCTGGCCGCCGACCATTCCTAGATTGCCGGCTCCCACTGCCAGTTCGTGAATGAGCTGCACTTGCCGAACGGGGTCGAGGCCCTTCACGAGGTCGGAGTTGCTGCAGAGGTCGAACGCCAGCGTCAGCAAGGCGTCCCCGGCCAGGATCGCCATCGCTTCGCCATAGACCTTATGGTTGGTGAGCTTGCCGCGACGGTAGTCATCGTTGTCCATCGCAGGGAGGTCGTCGTGGATGAGGGAGTAGGTATGGATGAGCTCGAGCGAGGAGGCCACCGGCAGGATCGCCTGCGGCGGGGTTCGCACCGCCTCCGCCGCGGCAATGGCCAGGATCGGGCGGATGCGCTTCCCGCCGGCGAAGAGGCTGTAGCGGATGGCTTCGTGCAGCGTGGTCGGGGCTAGCGTTCTTTCGGGCACCACGCTGCCCAGGAACCGGTCCACCTCCTCGCGTTTGCGGTCAAGATAGAGGCGAATGTCCATGCTCAATGTGGTTCCAAGGTTGAGGTCGAGGTTAAGGTTCAGTTAGGCGGAGGAAGTCCTAACCTTAACCTCAGCCTAAGCCTCAACCTGAAGTTCTTGGATCGTGACGCGGCGAGAGAGTAGCAAATGGCTTTCAAACGTGTCAAACGGTCGACCATGGCTAGAGGCACGAGGCTATAGGCTATGGGGAAGTACTCGAAATCTCTCCCATAGCCTCGCGCCCCTCGCCTATCGCCAACGCCCTGCCCCTTGCCTCGCGCCTGCTGGCTTGGCTATACTGCCGCCCATGAGTATACGGATGGCTGGCGGCGACTGGGAACCGATGCTTCTGGGGATCAAACCCCAGACCTGTAGGGTATGTGGCAAGGGCCTGTACCGGAACGTCACTCTGTTCCGTGGCGGGTGGTCGCGCTGCACAGTCTGCGACGAGTTTGTGCATTATAGCTGCCTGGCACGCGGCAGGTTCAAATTCCTCAAAGTGCGCCCTCGAGTGTGCAAAGCCTGCCAGGCGGAGCGGGAACGGTTGGGGACCACCAAGACGGCCATGCTGGCGGTCGGCTCGTGAGCACTGGTTCTCCCCCCGATCAGGCTCAAGCGGGGAGTGGTCAGCCTGCGTGGTTTGCGGAAGCGGTCCGAATCGTGATCGCGCCCATGGTTCTGCTCTCGAGCGGATTCTTCACCGCAGATTTTCTCCTCAGCGGCGTCTATACCTGGCCACGTACCAGCCGAATCGTGGGACTGACCATCACGCTCGTGGTGCTGTCCTATGAATTCGTATACAAAGAGCAACGGGCACGGCATGCAGGTTTACGCGGTGACCGTCCTCTCAGCGCGCTCCTGTTCTCCTGCGTGATCCCATACACGATCGGCGCCCTTGCGCTCGTGGCCCTTTCGCGGCTGGCACCGTAAGGCCGTCTGGGACCGGGTTCGTGTTTCTGCCGACCCCGAGCGGTATGTGCTGAATTCCGCATTCATCATGGGCATGAAACTATGGACGAGCCGATTCTCTTCACGCCAGACGAACTCAGCCTGATGGCTGACGAGAAATTCTTCCGGGCCAAGGCTAAGGTCATGAAGAAGGTGCGGAGCACGCTGGATGGGCTCCATGCCATGCTCAAGAGCGAACTGGCAGGCCTGGACCTGTTGGCTCCCAAGGACTTCGACCCTTCAAGTTTCCAGTTCGTGAAGGGGGAGCACCTGGAGGACTTTCCCTACCAATATCTCGACTTTCCCAAACACTTCATCGACGACAACAAGTTGACCTTCCGTTCGCTGTTCTGGTGGGGTCACCATTTCGTCTTTGCCCTGATCCTGGAAGGGGAGGGGCTCTTGCGTTACAAGCGAAATCTGATCAACCGGTACCATGACGTGGCAGGCCGCCAGCTCAGCCTCTGTTTGGGGCCCTCCCTCTGGGAGTGGAAACGGGGGGAGGGCTATACGTTGCCGCTCACCCATGATCGCAAATCGGAAGTGGCGGCCGTCTTGTCGGACCGTCCGTTCTTCAAGGTAGCGAGATTCGTCGGCCTGGATGATCCTGCCGTCTCGGAAGGCCAGATCGTCGGGATCGGTCGGGAAACATTTCGGGCTGTCTTGCCTATTCTCGCACCATAAAACAGGCTTCAGGTAGTGTTTGTAATCCCCCTCCCAAGTTAGATAGACTCCCCACCCAGCAGCGACGCTCAACCAAGGAGGGACTCGTGGAAACCCACACCTTTCGCCTGGCTTTCGGCATAGGGAGCATCATTGGTCTCCTCGCGTTAACAGGGTGTGCAGCCAAGGGGGAGGTCGTCTACCTGGAGATTCAGGCGGTGCCGGCTGCTCCCCTCTCGGCAAAACAGCAAGGGGGACAAAGGGAGGAGATCAAGGTGGCCGTGGAGGTCTTTGAGGATCAACGGCCGGAGAAAAATCATCTGGGTGTCCGCACGCACATATGGGGCGGCGTCACCTACTTCAACGTCATCGGCGGCAAGGAGGGTGACGTCGTCGCGCAAGTGGTCGCTGATCATCTAAAGCAGAAGGGCTGGAGGGTCTGGGTGAGACGGCGTGGCAGCCCGACGCCGGAGGGTGATGCGGACGTCGTCCTGACAGGGCAGGTCCAGGAATTCTCAGCGCATGCCAAGAGCCGGTTCTTTTCAACCGAGCTGACGGCCAAGTCCAAATTGGCGGTCCTGGCGCGAAATGCCGCGGATGGGAGCACGACCAGCATGAGTCTGGAGGGGACCAGTACAGAAAGCGTGTTCTGGTTTGAGCCCAAGGATCTACAGAATCTCGTCAACCAGACGCTGAAGGAGAGCCTGGATAAGCTGATGGCTGACACCAAGGTCGAGAAACGAGCTTTGCGGCTGCGGTGAATGAACAGAGGCATGCCGGCCGTGTGGCTGGGGCGGAGCAGCACTGATGCGTGAGCGACGGTGGGAGTCCCAAGCGAAGCTGGAGTTCGGGGACGTGCTGGCCTTGGGAGAACGGTTGGCTGGACTTGGGTTGGAACCGGCCGCCCCGGCGAGGGACATCATCTGCTACATTGAAGAATGGATGGTAGAGGCGACGGAGGATTTCGATCGGCTGGACCCCTGGGCAACGGAGGACGTGACGCTGGTGCACCTCCGGGAGGCCTGGCGCGGAGACTTCTTCCTGCTGGCTGGCGGGTACCACACGGTCTATCAGCGGCACCAGGCGGTCGGGACCTACTGCTCCGTCAGCCATCCCTGGAGAATACGGGAGGTCTTACGCACGCATCATGCACGCGCCATGTTCTGGCTCGGGTTCCGTCATACCCATGGGTTCATCCGGGTGCGGCTCCATACCACCGATGTGCTCACACCGGGTGAGACGCGGGCGGACGACCAGCGCGATCTCTGGATCGAAGAGCGACAGCGCGCATTTCTGGCTGCCATCACCCTGCTCGACTTGCCGATTGAATCGGAAGTTCAGAATGGCAGCGTCCTGTTGCGGACCTCCGACCGGAGTGTCGCTTTCTTTTGCTCCTGGCCGGACGCGTTCGGGCCCTGCCAGTTCGAATACAATTCGTCCGATGCTTTTGAGTTCCTGGTGCCGGCTAGCCGTCTGGCTGCCACGTATGGCGGCGAACCGGCCACTGCGCGCGCCTATCTGACGGGGTTCTCCGAATCGGCGCTGGAGGAATTTCAAGCGGTGGAGCCAGGAGCCCGATCTGCCTATCGGTGCTCGGCGCACTGTCCACTGGACGAGCTGCCGGAAATTCTGCAGGCCATCGCGCCGGCAGGCCGGCTGTACGCGACGCTTTGCGAGTTCCAGACCCAGCACCTGCTACCTGACGGGGTGGAGGCCTACGCGATCGTCGGCATCCTGGGGAGAGAGGGCGGATTTCAGGTGGAAGTGAGACTGAACCGGGCGCCGCTGCCGGAGGACGACATGCCAGGGTGGCTGGAGAACCTGCTCGGTCTCCCGGTCACATATTCGCCACTTCCCCCCTTCCCCTGATTGCTTCTCGATGCTAGCTGCCGCTAAGATCCGAGCCGCCTTTGCCAAGCCCTTCCTACCGGTCGTGTTTTTCTTCGCGGGCGTCACCTACGACACGGTTACGCTGACCCGCATCGATCGCCTGCTGGACAACCTGATCCTGCTCTTATACCTGAGCCTCCTGGGGCTGCTGATCGTCCTCACGGGCCGGTCCGATCTTGGCAGAAATAACCCGGCTGAAGTCGTAGGAGCCGGATCGGGCGCCATGCGGCTCTTTGCTCGCGCGCAGCCCTACTATCCAAAGGCCATCCAGTTCCTGCTCGGCGGGCTGTTCAGCGCCTACATGATCTTCTATTCCCAGAGCGCCTCGCTGACCAGCTCGGCCGTCTTCTTCGGCGTGCTCGTCGCGTTCCTCGTGGCGAACGAGTTTCTGCACGACCGCCTGTCCAATCTGCGACTGCTGGTGAGCCTCTACGCGCTGGTCTGTTTCAGTTTTTTTACCTTGTTCCTTCCGGTGCTGACCGGCCTGATGAACACCATCGTATTTCTGCTCGGCGCCGTGCTGAGCTGCCTCGTAACGCTGCGGGTGGTGGAATTGGTTTATCAGGGAGTTCCAATCCGGCCACGGAAAGAGATCCTGCTGACCAGTCTCCCAGCTATTGGGTTGATCGTGGTCCTGGTGGGCTTTTATTTTCTCAATTGGATTCCCCCAGTTCCCCTGTCGCTGAAGTTCGGCGGGGTTTACCACAGGATCGCGAAGGCGGATGACACCTATCAGTTATCGTTCGAGAGACCCTGGTACAAGTTCTGGAAGCGGTCGGATAACCCCTTCCGAGGAGAAGAGCCCGCCTACTGCTTTACGGCCGTCTTCGCCCCCGTCGATCTGAAGACGACGATCTACCATCATTGGCAGTTCCGCCCTGTGGGTGGGAAAAAGGCTCGGCCGTTCTTCTCGGCGGACCGGATTCCCATCTCCATCTCAGGTGGTCGAGAAGCAGGCTACCGCGCCTACACGGTGAAGCAGCGCCCCACCCCAGGTGACTGGCGCGTGGACGTGGAGACCGAGGACGGCCGGGTGATCGGCCGCGTCAACTTTCGCGTGGAGCCGCGAGAGGGAGAGCCTCCAGAGTTGAAAACGATCACGTACTGAGTCACAGCCGCTTCTAGACATTTCCTGCCCTGAGGCATAACCTATATCCCTCATCAGGACATTGAGCGATTTCTGAATGACTTTCATAACCTTGTTCTGGATGTCCTAAAAGAAATCTACCTGGACCGTCACCTTGCCGATGATAAAATTTGAGGTGCCATTGCAGCTTTCAAGATACATCTTGTTTCATCTGTGTTCGTTTCTCCTCCTAACTGTGACCATTATTCTATGCAGTCCAGCGTGGACAGTTGGAGATTCTCGTGGGGAAGCGGGAGTTTGGTCACAGGAGACGACTCTTCTTTCCCATACTGTGGGAACACTAGATATTCCTGGTAAAAGAAAGGTCGATGTCCTCGCGCCAGACCACCGGAAAATTGCAAACGTTAACGATTTCTACCTTCAGGTCGTTGTGAACGGCAGGCCTCTTTC
>Ga0209861_1000041_pt1 | contig 14130 bp, 14 predicted proteins | sample GWRWS2_30_40_FD_187245 | JGI IMG/M metagenome (GOLD analysis project Ga0209861, IMG submission 187245) | Riverbed sediment microbial communities from areas with vegetation nearby in Columbia River, Washington, USA - GW-RW S2_30_40 (SPAdes)... | ecosystem: Environmental > Aquatic > Freshwater >...
ATGCAGGTCTGCGCCGACGTGACCAACCTGAGCCTTAGAGATGTAGATCCCTCGCATGGCCAGCGCGTTGGCAAAGGCGTAGAGGAATGCGGGGGTATCAGCGGATCGGATATCCATCACGGTATCGGTGGCAGACTGCTCGTTGTCGAACCGGATCTGCACGGGATAGAGAAGGCCGGTGAAGGTACCTCGGGCTTGGCCGAGCATTTCGATGAGGCGCCGATTCACGTGGTGGCGGGCATCCTGGAAACGGTGCTCGTCCAGGAGCTGGACCATGCTGGCAAGCTCTTCGGTGAAGCACCTCTGCTGAGAGGACGTGAAGGGTTTCCCCGTCACAGGCTTTACCAGGAAGCGGTCGACGATCTTCTTGCGGGCCAGCCCGGCTCGGCCACGCCGACGGTGTCTGAGGGGCACCGATCCGAGCCGCGGCGAAGCCGGGAGTGGTTGAGGCTCCGCAAAGGTGTACACCTGGCCCTCGCGGATATCCAGACCGAAGGCCGACAGGAGCCCGCAGAGGGTGGCGAACTCTGAAAAGTAATCGTAGGCCACCACGACGATCTCGAAGAGCCCGTTCTCGCTGGCCTTGAAGCCAACCTGGCACGGATGATCCAGGTCGAGGCGCCCGGCGAGGGTGATATGGCGCGCAATTTCATGCGGAGCGAACCGGTCGAAGTACTCAGGGTCCATCCGGGACACAAAGTCCTGGAGCACATCCTGGTCCACTTTGGCGCAGAGGGGCCGCAGCGTCTGAAGCAAGCGGTCGTGTGTCACGGAATCCTCCAGTGGACTCAGCGAGTATACCGGAACGCTGTTTCATTGTCTGTGCCAGAGCGCACCGGTATAATCCCCCAACATGGCCCGAACATCACCCAATCCCGCCCCCCTGCTCCTCGCGTCCGGCCTCACCTCTGGAGATGTGGCAGAGTTGCTCAAGCCCTACGGGTTTGAGGACCTCAAGCGAGCCGACGCCAATATCCAGACGATGGCCGGTGAGCCTCGTTCCCGAGAGTTGCTGGCCAAGATCCTGGGTGAGCTGCTGGCAGCCGTGTCCCGGACGGCGGATCCCGATCAGGCGCTGAACCATTGGGAGCGATTTCTCCAGGCGGGTGTGAACCGCGTCCAACTCTTCGGTTACCTGGGTGACTCGCCGCTCATGCTCCATCTTTTGTGCACGATCTTTGGGGACAGCGCTTCTCTCGCGCAGACGCTCATCAGGGATCCGTTGCTGGTCTATTGGCTGGCTGAAGAGCAGGTGCTGACCAGGCGGCCGTCGCGTTCCGCGCTGGATCGTGCACTGCGGTCCATCATAGAGAATCTGACCTCGGTTGAGCTCAAGCTGGACGCGCTCCGCCGGGTCAAACGTCGTGAGATGCTCAGGATTGGGGTGCGGGATCTCCTACGGGTGGCCGATGTGTCCGAAACGACTGCTTCGCTCTCCGACCTTGCCTCGGTGTTGATCCAGGCTGCCTATGAAATTGTCGAGACCAGTCTTCAACGGCAGCATGGAACACCGATGCATCGGGACCGGAACGGAAAGCTGGCACAGACCGGATTCGCGGTAGTTGCAATGGGAAAGCTGGGAGGTGGCGAGCTGAACTTTAGCTCCGATGTGGATCTGATTTATGTTTATGCGTCGGATGACGGGGCGACGCAACCGACCAGGCCACGGGGCTCGAAGCCGACCCAGCCGGTCCCCCGCTCGATTCCCAACGAGGAGTACTTTGAGTACCTCGCGCGGGATCTCACGAAGGCGCTGACTGATGTGACACAGGAGGGCTATGTGTTCAGGGTGGATCTTCGGCTTCGCGCCGAGGGCTCAGTGGGGCGGCTGGCGAGACCACTGGCTGACTACGAGCGGTACTACCGGACGCGCGGGCAAGGATGGGAACGGCTTGCCCTCCTGAAGGCCTGGCCGATCGCTGGCGCGCGGGCTGTGGGACAAGCCTTCCGGCGTCTCGTGAAGCCGTTTGTCTTTGGCCGGCAAGACGGCCGTGGGGGGAGTCGTGCCGCAGCGGATATCATCGAACAGGTGAAAGCGATCAAGGGGATGATTGACGACAAGATGGCTACGCGTGGACATGAGCGCCGGAACGTCAAACTGGGCATCGGGGGCATCCGGGAGGTTGAGTTTATTGTGCAGGCGATCCAAGTGCTATGCGGGAGGCAATTGGCCGGCATCCTCGATCGAAGCACGATGGGAACACTGACCCGATTCAGGCGCTACGGGCTGTTGTCAGCCGTGGAGCAAGCCGCGCTTACGCAGGGATACCTGTTCCTGCGCGACGTGGAGCATAAGCTGCAGATGGTGCATGATCTCCAGACCCACGCCTTGCCGGAGACGCCGGATGAACTGACACGCTGCGCGATTCGGCTGGGCTATTCGCCTGGCGACAGGCAGGCCGCTATGAGGCGGTTTATCGCGGATTATCGCCGGCACACCACGCTGGTGCACCGGATCTTCCAGAAACTGTTTTCCGCTCCCGCTCGGTCCCCTCTGCTCAAAATGACTCTTGCCAGCCTGAAAGACACGAAGTCGGGAAGGAGCGATCACAGGAGGAGAAACAACAAGGCCGGGCGACTTCATTAGCCACCCGGCCTTGTGCTGACTGCTGATGGCTAGTAGCTATCTGCTATCAGCCATTTGCCCTGTTCTTAATACATGTCGTGCATGTGGCCGCCGCCGCCCGGCATGGCCGGTTCTTTCTTATCCTCCGGCAGCTCCGTGATCATGACCTCGGTGGTAAGCATCAAGCCCGCTACGCTGGCCGCGTTCTGCAGGGCGCAGCGCGTCACCTTCGTCGGGTCAATGATTCCAGCCTGCAACATGTCCACATACTGCTCGGTTTGGGCGTCAAAGCCGTAGGCGGTTTTCTCTTTGCGAACCTTGTCGACCACCACCGATCCCTCCACGCCGGCATTCTCGACGATCTGACGGATTGGCTCCTCCAGCGCCCGTCGCACGATATTCACACCCACCTGCTGTTCAGGACTCAGCTTCAGGGAGTCTAAGGCTGAGACACAGCGTAGAAAGGCCACCCCGCCGCCTGGTACGATCCCTTCCTCGACGGCCGCCTTGGTGGCGTGCAGGGCGTCCTCGACCCGGGCCTTCTTCTCCTTCATCTCGGTTTCAGTCGCCGCGCCGACGTTGATGACCGCCACGCCGCCGACGATTTTAGCCAGACGCTCCTGGAGCTTCTCCCGGTCGTAATCCGAAGTTGTTTCCTCGATCTGGGCCTTGACCTGCTTCACGCGGCCCTCGATCTTCTTCGGGTCGCCGTATCCTTCTACGATGGTGGTGTTGTCCTTGTCTATCGTGACCCGCTTGGCCCGTCCGAGGTCCGTGAGCTTGATATTCTCCAGCTTCAGCCCCAGTTCCTCGGAGATCACTTGCCCGCCGGTCAAGATGGCAATGTCCTCGAGCATGGCCTTCCGACGATCGCCGAATCCCGGCGCCTTCACCGCAGCGACATTGAGCGTGCCGCGGAGCTTGTTCACGACCAACGTGGCCAAAGCCTCGCCTTCCACTTCTTCAGCGACGATCACGAGCGGTTTACCCATCTTGGCCACCTGCTCCAACAGGGGGAGCAAGTCCTTCATGCTGCTGATTTTCTTCTCATGGATGAGCAGAAACGGTTCCTCGACGGACGCCTCCATGCGCTCGGCGTTGGTGACGAAATACGGGGAGATGTACCCGCGGTCAAACTGCATGCCCTCGACCACGTCCAATGAGGTGGACATGGACTTGGCTTCCTCGACCGTGATGACGCCGTCTTTGCCGACCTTCTCCATGGCTTCGGCGATCAAATCGCCGATGGTTGAATCGTTGTTCGCAGAAATCGTGCCAATCTGAGAGATCTCTTTTTTCGCCTGGCAGGGCTTGCTCAGCTTCTTGAGTTCCTGCACGACGACCTCAACCGCGCGATCAATCCCGCGCTTGATTTCCATCGGATTGCCGCCGGCCGTGATGTTCTTGGCGCCCTCGCGGAAGATGGCTTGCGCCAGCACCGTCGCGGTGGTCGTGCCGTCACCGGCCACGTCGCTGGTCTTGCTTGCCACCTCACGAACAAGTTGCGCTCCCATGTTCTCGTAGGGGTTCTTCAGCTCCACTTCCTTCGCAACGGTCACGCCGTCCTTCGTGATGGTGGGTGCGCCAAACTTCTTGTCCAGGATCGCGTTGCGACCCTTCGGGCCGAGGGTGGCTTTCACCGCGTCGGCAAGTTGGTTGACCCCCTTCAGAATGGCGGCTCGTGCCCCGTCACCGTACAAAAGCTGCTTTGCCATCGTGTTCCTCCATTAAATAAAATCGTTGGTTATCGTGACGCGACGTGTGGTCAGAGTGACCCTCAGTTACGTCGTGGTAAAGATTCCGAGGACATCTTCTTCCTTCAGGATCAGACAATCCTCGTCGTCCACCCGCAACTTGCTGCCTGAATACTTGTCAAAGAGAACCTGGTCCCCGACTTTCAGTTGCTTCACGTCCTTACCCACCGCCTGGACCGTCCCGCGCTGAGGCTTTTCCTTCGCGGTCTCCGGCACATAGATCCCTCCCGCCGTCCGCTCCAGCTCCTCTGTATAGGTAATAAAGACTCGATCCCCCAGCGGCTGAAAGCCTTTCGCGGCTGCGACGGTTTTCTTCTCCTTGGTCTCCGTGGCCATACGCTCAATCCTCCTTTATGGTGTGAAGTGTTGGGAAGATGTGTTTGTGTGTAACTTCTTTCGGCTGAAGCGCGGGTTTCCCCCCGTCGGTACAATTCTCTTGTAGAGATAGCTCTCCGGAATAGTAAGTCAAGAGCCTTCCGAGACTTTCTTTTTCCCGGCCGGTCCTGAACCTATCCATGACTCTAACGTGTTGAAAAACAAAAAGGATATGATCTGTCGAGGAGCTAGGTGCGCAGACGGTCGAAATCCTTGACCTCCTTCTTCATGTAGTCACGGAGGCGTTTGATAATCCGGGCCTCCAGTTGGCGGGTCCGTTCCTTGGTTATGTTGTATTTTTTCCCAAGGTCTTCAAGCGTCACCGGTGTGTCAGAGAGGATGCGGTTCCGTAGGATGTCTTCCTCTCGCTCGCCGAGTGTCTTGATGAACTGGGCCAATTTCTCTCGAAAGATGGATCGAAGTTCAGTGTCCGCAAGCTGCTCATCGACTGGAACTTCTTGAGCCGGGAGTAGATCAAGGAGCGTGCCATCGGTGTCCTGGGTGAGTGGTTGATCGAGAGACAGCTCCCAGCTCCCCAGACGCTGATCCATCTCGATTACGTCGCGCTCACGGACGTTCAGGCGATCCGCCAGCAGTTTGGTATCCGGCGCGAAGCCCTCACGTTCCAGCTTGGCCTTCTCCTTCCGGAGATTGTAGAACAGCTTGCGCTGGTCCTGTGTCGTGCCCACTTTGACCAGGCGAAAGTTGTTGAGCAGATAGCGCAAAATGTACGCACGGGCCCACCAGGCGGCATAGGCGTAGAACCGGACGTTCTTGGTCGGGTCAAACTTCTTGATCGCCTGCATCAGCCCCACATTGCCTTCCTGGATCAGGTCCATCTGATCGGCGCCGGCATGGAGATATTCAGAGGCCATCGCCACCGAGACCCGCAGGTTGGCCAGAATGAGTTTCATGGCTGCTTCCCGGCTGCCCTGAACCTGGTATTCGTGAAACAGCCGAAGTTCCTCTTCTTTAGACAGGTAAGGATAGCGCCGGACTTCAGCCAGATACCGTTGGAGGGTCGTGACCGGAACGACCTCCAGGGAGTCCACTGCAGCTTCAGGCAGGCGGGTCGCCTTTTCCTGATCATCTTTCGGGTTATCGAGCGCAGTGGTGTCCCGCAGGTCCCGGACAGGGTCTTCTTGAGAATCACTCATGAGTGTCCCAGGTTGCTCCGGCCCATCTTTGGAAGAGTGCGCCCGGTGATTATAAACGGAAGCGACAGCGAGCACAAAGCCTCCTGCAAGACTCTCTTACGCACCTTGTTTCGGGCGATCGTCGCAGCATATAGTGCGGAGAAGCAGTGAGATACGTGTGTGACGTGAGTCCTCGCTGAGCGAGTTCAGGTATGAAGACCGTCATCGGCGCATTGCGTAGCGGTCATTGGCCGTCCTTGGCGGGAGCCTGGCTGCATTTTGAAGTCAGCTTCCTGGTTTGGTTGCTGATCGGGGCGTTGGGTGTGTCCATCGCTGCGGAGTTCGGGCTGACGGCCACGCAGAAAGGATTGCTGGTTGCGGTGCCGCTGCTGGGCGGTGCGCTACTGCGAGTTGTTGTTGGTGCAAGCAGCGATCGATTTGGACCGAAGTCGATCGGCCTCGCGCTCCTGGGGTGTGAAAGCCTTGCCTTGGTGTGGGGCTGGCTTGGTGCCGGCAGCTATCTGCAGGTGCTGGGTGTCGGCCTTTTGCTGGGGGCGGCAGGGGCGAGCTTTGCGGTGGCGCTCCCCCTCGCCAGTCGGGCCTACCCGCCGGCTCACCAGGGGCTCGCAATGGGGATTGCTGCTTCCGGGAACAGCGGGAGCGTGCTCGCAATGTTTTTTGCGCCGAGACTGGGGCAGATGGTCGGCTGGCACGGTGTCTTTGGACTGATGGTCTTGCCGGTTGCCCTGACCACCCTCCTGTTCACCTTGTTAGTTCGTGACGATATGAATGTGTCCCGTCATGAGCGTTCACCAGGCTGGTGGACCACGATGGCAGGGGCGCTTCGACAGCCGTCCATGTGCTGGCTCTGCTTCATCTATGCGGTGACCTTCGGGGGCTTTGTGGGCTTGTCGAGTTTCCTCCCGATCTTCTTTCATGATCAGTACGGGGTGGGTTTTGTGGCGGCTGGCTCGTTGACAGCGGCTTGTGGGTTGGCCGGCAGCCTAATCAGGCCGTTCGGCGGGTATGTGGCCGACCGCCTGGGCGGCCTCAGGGTGTTGAGAGCCGCGTTCCTCGGCATAGCCGCATTGACCGCGGTGATCGGGCAACTACCGGAACTGGCCTGGATGGCCACGCTCATGATCATGGCGATGGCTGTGATGGGGTTCGGCAATGGGGTGGTATTCCAGGTGGTCGCCGATCGGTTTCCCAAGCAAATCGGCATGGCGTCAGGGTTGATCGGGGCCGCAGGTGGCTTTGGAGGCTTTCTGCTTCCATCCTGGCTTGGCCTCCTCAAGGACGTGACGGGGACCTATCAGAGCGGGTTTCTCCTGTTTGCCATGTTCGCTCTGGTGGCCTGCCTGAGCGTGGTGCTGACCATAAGACGGAGCCGGCTGGCCGACAGGCGATTCATGGACACAGGCGGCTTTCCTCGTTGACAGATGAGTGAAAACGTTTTATGTTATAAGCACTTATCCTAGGCTGCAGCGGACCGTTGGGAGGAGTAAGACATGGCTTCTCCGTTCGACTCCATAGAAGAGGCCATCAAGGACATCAAACGAGGGCACTTCGTCGTCCTCTTAGATGACGAGGACCGTGAAAATGAAGGCGACCTCGTCATGGCGGCCGAGAAAGTGACGCCCCAGACCATTAACTTCATGGCCAAGCACGCGCGCGGCCTCATTTGCCTAGCCTTGACGCCAGAACGAGTGGAAGAGCTGCAACTGCCGCCGCAAGCGGCGGAAAATACCGCCTCGTTTGGGACTGCGTTCACGGTCTCGATTGACGCGCGACGCGACATTTCGACCGGCATCTCCGCGGCCGACCGAGCGACGACTATCCGGACTGCCATCGATCCGAAATCCAAGCCGTCCGATTTAGCCAGGCCTGGCCATATTTTCCCGCTCAAGGCGGATCGAGGGGGTGTACTCAAACGCGCCGGCCAGACTGAGGGATCGGTGGATCTGGCCAGACTGGCGGGGCTCTACCCGGCCGGAGTCCTGTGCGAGATTATGAATGATGATGGAACGATGGCCCGCGTGCCCGAATTGACCGAGTTCGCCAAACGGCATCGTCTCAAGATGGTCACCGTCAAGGCCCTGATCGAATATCGCATGCGTCGGGAAACGTTCGTGAAGCGCGTGGCCAACGCGAAGCTTCCGACTGTCTTCGGAGAATTCGAGGCCGTGGTCTTCGAAAACGAAGTGGATAACGGCACGCACGTCGCGTTGGTCAAGGGCCGCGTGGATGACGGCGCGCCGACGCTGGTCAGGGTCCACTCCGGCTGTCTGACGGCGGATGTGTTTGGCTCGCTACGCTGCGACTGTCGCGATCAGCTTCACCGCGCGATGGAGATCATTCAGAAAGAAGGCCGCGGCGTCCTGCTGTACCTCAACCAGGAAGGGCGCGGCATCGGCCTGCTGAACAAGATCAGAGCCTATAAGTTGCAGGATGAGGGACACGATACCGTGGAGGCTAATTTGCAACTGGGATTCAAGGCGGACCTTCGCGACTATGGGATCGGCGCGCAGATCCTGGTCAACCTGGGCCTTCGGGAGATCCGCCTGATCACCAACAATCCTCGGAAGATCGTCGGCATCGAGGGATACGGGCTCAAAGTCGTTGAGCGGATACCCATCGAGATTCCACCGCGAGCGGCGAACGAGCGTTATCTTCGCACGAAAAAAACGAAGTTAGGGCACCTCCTTAATAAGGTTTGACGGGCATCGCACAAGGTCCCCCAACGTTGTTCTTGCCTCCCTTCAGGGGAACCTGTTAAGGTGCAGGTTCGTTAGCCTTCTTCCATCTTTGTCTCCGAAACATACGTGTGTCCTGTGTAGCCGGAGTACCCTCGGCATGAAAACCCTTGAAGGACAGATCGAGGCTGCCGGCTTCCGTTTCGGCATTGTCGTCAGCAAGTTCAACGAGTTCGTGACCAGCCGGTTGCTGGCTGGGGCGTTGGACGTGTTGACCAAGGCTGGGGCGAGTCAAGAGGCCATTGAAGTGGCCCGGGTCCCCGGCGCCTTCGAGATTCCGTTGGTGGCGCGTCGGATGGCCAGGTCCGGCCGTTTTGACGCAGTCATCTGTCTGGGTGCTGTGATCCGGGGCGAGACGCCGCATTTTGAGTACATCAGTGCGGAAGCCAGTCGTGGAATCGCGCAGGCGGCCTGGGAGGCGGACCTGCCGGTGGTCTTCGGGGTCCTTACCACAGAGAACGTGGAGCAGGCCTTGGAACGGGCCGGCGCGCCGGAACGCAACAAAGGCGCAGAGGCGGCCCGCACGGCCATCGAGATGGCGACCTTGTTGAGGGCCCTCAAGACAACGAAGAAAGGCCTGCACCGGTCCCTCAGGCGAAGGAAAACCGGCACCAGGCGGAAGCGATAACGGCATCTATGGGCAGTCGGCGACAATCACGCGAGCGCGCGCTGCAGATTCTCTTTCAGTGGGACATCCACGGCAAAGCCGGCGAGTGGCTGGAGGACTTCTGGGTCCAGCATCCGGTTTCAGCCGAGGTGCGGCTCTTTGTTGAGCGACTCGTGGACGGGGTGATCACGCACCGCGCTGAGCTGGATGAGCTGATCGGCGCCCATGCGACGAACTGGAAGATCAGCCGCATGCCGATTGTGGATCGCAATATCCTGCGAGCCGCGTTGTATGAGCTGCTCTGGATGCCGGACGTGCCGGCGAAGGTCACGATGAACGAGGCCATCGAGTTGGCCAAGCGGTTCGCGGACGACGAGACCAAGAAGTTTGTAAACGGAATTCTCGATAAAATTCTGAAAGACGACCCGCGACTGCAGGAGAAGCGTACTGAGATCGCCGCCGAGCCGGCAGGCGTGAAACGTGAGGCGTAAGGCGTTGAAGGCAGGAGTGAGGTATATCACGATAAGCCCTTGGCTGGCGACCTGAGCGGTCTATGAAGAGACGCTTCACGAGGCCCGCTTCACGAGAGACGAGTGTACGATGATTGATCGCTACACCCTGCCCCGAATGAAGGAAGTCTGGGATCTCACGCACAAGTACGAGATCTGGCTGCAGGTCGAGCTCCAGGCCTGCCAGGCGCTGGAGCGGGCGGGTAAGGTCCCTCGCGGGGTCACAGCCCGGATTCGCCGAAAGGCACGGATTGATCCTGGTCGGATCGCGTCGATCGAGAAAGTGGTGAAACATGATGTGATTGCGTTCCTTGAGTCACTGGCGGAGCCGGTCGGCCAGGACGTCCGCTACCTGCATCTGGGGCTGACTTCGTCCGACATCGTGGACACGTCGCTGGCCGTCCAGATGGCGGAAGCGCTGGACATTATCCTGGAGGATCTGGACGCGCTCCTCCGCGTGCTGAAGCAGCGGGCTTATGAGCACAGGGGCACGACCATGGTCGGCCGGTCTCACGGGATTCATGGCGAACCGGTCTCCTTCGGGTTCAAGCTGGCGATCTGGTACGAAGAGGCGCGCCGTCACCGTGACCGACTCACGGCTGTTCGAGAAGAGATCGCGGTGGGGAAACTCTCCGGCGCCATGGGCACCTTCGCGCATCTGGGGCCTGAAGTGGAGGCCTTTGTCTGCAAGCGCCTCGGCCTCGAACCGGACCCTATCTCCAGTCAGATCGTCCAGCGGGATCGACACGCGGCTTATGTGTCCGCACTGGCACTGCTGGCGGCCAGCATCGAGAAGTTCGCCACAGAAATTCGCCACCTGCAGCGGACCGAAGTGCTGGAGGCGGAGGAGTATTTCTCAGCGGGACAGAAGGGGTCTTCGGCGATGCCGCACAAGCGGAATCCGATTGCTGCGGAGAACCTCTGCGGGTTAGCTCGAGTCGTGCGGGCCAACAGCCTGGCCGCGATGGAGAACGTCCCGCTCTGGCACGAGCGTGACATCAGCCATTCCTCCGTCGAACGCGTGATCCTCCCGGACAGCACGATCCTGGTGGACTATATGCTCGTGCGGCTGACCGAGATCATCCGGACCCTCTTGGTGTACCCGGCCCGCATGAAGCAGAACCTCGAACTGACCGGCGGCCTCATCTATTCCCAGCGGTTGTTGCTGGCCATGGTCGAACGGGGCGCGCAGCGCACGGAAGCCTACGAGGCGATCCAGCGGAATGCCATGGAGGTCTGGGAAGGCGGCGCTTCGTTCCAAGATCTTATCGGCAAAGACCCGTTTGTGAGCAAGCACCTCAGCGCAGCCGAGATCGCGGCCTGTTTTGATCCGAAATACTATTTGCGGCACATCGGCAAACTCTATCAGCGGGTCTTCGGGACCACTGATCGAAAGGGGCACAGAGGTCGACAAGTTGGCAAGAGGAGGGCTCGGAAAAGTGGCTAATGCAATCACGAAAGGGGCCTTGATCTACGAGGGCAAGGCCAAGAAGGTGTTCGAGGCCGGCCAACCTGACCACGTCATTCAGTATTTCAAGGACGACGCCACGGCCTTCAATGCGGAAAAGCGAGGGACGATCGTCGAAAAAGGTGTGGTGAACAACAAGGTGTCCGAGCGCCTCTTCCGCCTGCTGGAGGACGCCGGAATCCCGACGCATTTTCTGGAGCGGCTGAGCGACCGCGAGATGCTGACGAAGCGGGTGACGATCATCCCGATCGAGGTGGTGGTCCGTAACCGGGTCGCGGGAAGCCTCGCGAAGCGACTAGGCCTCAAAGAGGGAGACGCCATCGAACCGCCCATCGTGGAGTTCTACTATAAGAACGACGCACTGGGCGATCCCTTGATCACCGAGGATCACATCCGCCTGCTGAATCTGGCCGCGCCGTCTGTGGTGAACCAGATCAAGGCGTGGGCGAACCGGATCAACCAGCTCCTCGTGCCGTTCTTTCAAGAGCGGGGCATGATCTTGGTGGACTTCAAGTTGGAATTCGGCCTGCACCACGGGAAACTGATTCTGGCGGACGAAATTTCGCCTGACACTTGCCGGTTCTGGGATCAAAAGACTGGGGAATCAATGGACAAGGATCGGTTTAGAAAGGATCTGGGACGAATTGAAGAGGCGTATCAAGAAGTGTTGAAACGCGTGTGCGGATAAGGAGAGGTCGGTCAGGCTTGATTCCGTGCTCGCGCAACGCGCGCCCTCAGAAGGGCCTCGTTGGGCGCGCGCAGTAGAACCAAGCCTGACCACCCTCTGAGACGTCGATCCTTTCCTGGTGGGAGGGTGGGAGAAAAAGTGAAAGCAAAGATTCATGTGACGTTGAAGCCGGGGATTCTGGATCCGCAGGGGAAGGCGATTGAGCAGGCGCTGGCGACCTTGGGCTATGCCTCTGCGAGTAATGTGCGCATGGGGAAGTATCTGGAGCTGGATCTGAATGAGAAGGATAAGGTTAAGGCTGAGGTTGAGGTGAAGGCGATGTGCGAGAAGCTGCTCGCGAACACGATCATCGAAGAATATCGGTACGAACTGAGCTAATGGCTTATGGCCTATGGCTGATGGTTAGAAGATGAACTTCGGAGTAATCGTTTTTCCGGGAAGCAACTGCGATCATGACTGTGTGCATATCCTCTCGGACGTGCTGGGCCAGAAGGCGATCGAGGTGTGGCACAAGGAGACCTCGTTGTCTGGGCTCGAAGCGGTGATCCTGCCGGGCGGCTTTTCTTACGGGGATTATTTGCGGACCGGTGCCATCGCCCGCTTTTCGCCGGTCATGGCGGCAATCAAGCAGTTCTCGGCGGAAGGCGGGATGGTGCTGGGGATCTGCAACGGCTTTCAGATTCTGCTGGAGGCGGGGTTGCTGCCCGGCGCGATGCTGCGGAACACTTCGCTCCACTTCATTTGCAAAGATGTCTATGTGCGGGTGGAGAATGCGGCCACGCCCTTTACCGGGCGTTGCGAACCTTGGCAGGTGTTGAAACTTCCGATCGCGCATGCGGATGGCAACTACTACACCGACGAGGTGACGCTCTCGCAGATGAAGGCGAATGCTCAAGTCGTCTTTCGCTACTGCACGCCGGAAGGCAAGATCATGCCAGAGGCCAATCCCAACGGTTCGCTGGATAATATCGCCGGGATCAGGAACGCGGCTGGCAACGTGCTGGGCATGATGCCGCACCCGGAACGGTGTGCCGAGGATGTGCTGGGCAATGACGATGGGCGCCTGATCTTCCTCTCGATGTTGGATGCGCTGAAGAAGGCGGTGCTGCAGCCGAAGACTGTGGGAGTGTGACGGCCAGAGTCTGCCCTGCTCAGACACTTCGGCTCGACCGCACTAAGCCTCCAACTTCATAGCCTCACCGAAGAGGACTACATAGAAGATCGTGGAGATCTGGGGTGGAAGGGACCATGTTGAACTGGTTCAAATCCCTCTTTAGGCGGCCGGGGCTGGCGGGGCCGGCCAAGACCGTTCGGGCGTTCAACACGTCCAGCCAGCCGATCACCCAGGATGGGGTGTCGGTGGATCAGAATGGGTGGCGGATTGACTCTCACGAAAAGCGGACGGTGCGGCTGTTTGAAGTTCCCGTATCCGGTATCGAGCAATGCCAGGTGACGTATCGTGCTCAGATGAAGACAGCGAATGTGGATCGCGGGACGTACCTGGAGATGTGGTGCCGGTTCCCCAGCCAGGGGGAGTTTTTCTCCAAAGGACTCCACCACTCAGTGAAAGGCACGACGGGTTGGGCTTCGTATGAGACTCCGTTCTACCTCATGAAGGGGCAACGCCCTGATTTAATCAAACTGAACCTTGTGTGCGAGGGACCGGGGATGGTGTGGATCAGAAATGTGGAATTGCTTCAGACACCGCTTGAGTAAGGAGTTTCTTCTCGATCGCCTATGAAATTCCATGGTCAACCGACTATCGAAGACCTCACCGACCAGCATAATCTGACCGATTTGGGGAAGGAGCATCGGGAGTTGTACGCGATACCGTGATTCATTGCATACGCTCTCGTGCCTCCAGGCAGCAGATGGAAGATATGCTTCAGGCGCTTGGTACGTACATCAAGTTAGCTGTCGATATTCAGCGTGGGGTTCTCGCTGGTGGTGGAACGCTGCACGCGGACTGTGAGGCAGTCTTGCTCGAAGATGGCAGCCGACAGGAGGATGTGTGGGGAGCGGATTGGAATCCTTCAGCACAACAGGTTACCTTCGAGTCGCTCATCAATATCCGCCCTCGCCAAAATAATCCCTCCCTGGAAATTCTTGACCCAGGCGTCCGTGAACGCGTAGCCGAGATTGTTCAGCGATTGCTGAGTGGTGTATGAGAGATTGGACTGCGATCCGAGAACGATATCTTCGTGATGGCTTGCAAATTCGCTTGGGCGGACTGGCAGCCAATTTGAGTAGGATCAAGTCGTTTGCCGCGCA